>Ga0308176_10000817_pt1 | contig 19506 bp, 16 predicted proteins | sample PhyCR2_3_FD_203890 | JGI IMG/M metagenome (GOLD analysis project Ga0308176, IMG submission 203890) | Soil microbial communities from UC Gill Tract Community Farm, Albany, California, United States - DLSLS.C.R2 | ecosystem: Environmental > Terrestrial > Soil > Agricultural land | place: USA... | reverse complement strand
TTCGCCGGTGATCGCCTCGCTCAGTCTCGGCGCCTCGCGCCGCTTCCTGTTCCGACGGAAGTCTCCGCGCGGGTCCGCTGCGCTGGAACTGGAACTGCCGCACGGCAGCCTCCTGCGCATGGGCGGCGCGACGCAGCGGCTCTACCAGCATGCGCTGCCGCGCATGGCGCGGGTACGGGCTTCGCGCATCAACCTTACCTTCCGCCAGGTCGGCAACCTGTAGGAGCGGCGCTTGCGGACGATGCCTTTGTTCCGATCGCTTGATGACGACTCCCGGCGGCATCGCCCGCAAGCGGGCTCCCGTACGGGAGCGGCTCCTGCCCGGGAGTCGGGCACGGGCGGCTGCTTGGCTTGCATCGGGGCGCCGGCGATAATCGCGCTTTCCCCAAGGCGCCTGTGCGATGACCGAGAAAACCGTACTCAATGAAACCCATCGCGCGTCGGGCGCCCGCATGGTGGACTTCGGCGGTTGGGACATGCCGATCAACTATGGTTCGCAGATCGAGGAGCACCACGCGGTGCGCAGCGATGCCGGCATGTTCGACGTTTCGCACATGACGGTGGTCGACCTGCACGGCCCGCGCACGCGCGAATTCCTGCGCTATCTGCTGGCGAACAACGTCGACAAGCTCAAGGTCGGCGGCAAGGCGCTGTACTCGTGCATGTTGAACGAGCGGGGCGGGGTGATCGACGACCTGATCGTGTACTTCTTCGACGAGGCGCATTTCCGCCTGGTGGTGAACGCCGCCACGCGCGCCAAGGATCTGGCCTGGATCGAGCAGCAGGCGAAGGCCTTCGGCGTGGAAGTAAAAGAGCGTCCCGACTTCGCCATGATCGCGGTGCAGGGCCCGAACGCGCGCGCCAAGGTGGTTGGCCTGCTGCACGAGGTGGACCGTCCGCGCATAGAGAAGCTCGGTCGCTTCGCCGCTGCTGCCGCGCAGGGGCCGCACGGCATGCCGCTGTTCATCGCGCGCACCGGCTACACCGGCGAGGACGGCTTCGAGATCATCGTGCCGCAGGAACACGCCGTCGCGTTGTGGCAGGCGCTGGCTACCGCCGGTGTGCGTCCGGCCGGCTTGGGCGCGCGCGACACGCTGCGTCTGGAGGCGGGCATGAACCTCTACGGCCAGGACATGGACGAAACGGTTTCGCCGTGGGAGGCCAACCTGGGTTGGACCATCGCGCTGGACGAAGGCCGCGACTTCATCGGTCGCAAAGCTCTGGAAGCGCAGAAGGCCGCCGGCGTGCCGCGGGTGATGGTCGGCCTGGTGCTGGACGACAAGGGTGTGCTGCGTCATGGCCAGAAGGTGCTTACTGCCCATGGCGAGGGCGAGATTCTGTCGGGCAGCTTTGCACCCACGTTGGAGAAGGCAGTCGCCTTCGCGCGCATCCCGGCCGGCGAGCCGGGCGACGTGCGCGTGGATATCCGTGGTCGCGAGGTGCCGGTGCGGGTGGTCAAGTATCCGTTCGTGCGCGACGGCAAGCCCTGCGAAGGCATCTGACGGCACGCACCTCTTGGCGTTGTCACCGGAGCGGCTAGAATCGCCGCTCCATCCCTCGAACGAACGACTGGACCCGACCATGAGCGAGATTCCCGGCGATCTGAAATTCCTCAAATCCCACGAGTGGGCCCGTGTCGAAGACAACGGCCTGGTGCGCGTGGGCATCTCCGACCATGCACAGGGCCAGCTTGGCGACCTGGTGTACGTCGAGCTGCCGGAGATCGGAGCGAGCGTGCAGGCCAATACCGGTGTGGCGGTGGTCGAATCGGTGAAGGCCGCCTCCGACATCTACTCGCCGGTGTCGGGCGAAATCGTCGAGGTCAACGAGCTGCTCAACGACAAGCCCGAGACCATCAACGAAGATGCCTTCGGCGACGGCTGGATCTTCGCTGTTCGAATCAGCGATCGCGCAGAGCTGGATGATCTGCTCGACGCCGACGCCTACGCCGAACAGGTCGAGAACGAAGACCACTGATGGTCGTCCGGTCGTGCACCGGCCATGGTGCACGACCTGTTTCGCGAACCATCCAAGTGCCGGCGACGGCCCGCGATTTCCATCCGGGCGGATCGACAAGAGGGGCGCGGCGCAGGTTCGGTGCCGCCACCAACCGCGCTGCTGGTCGACATCCGTTCATTCAAAATCCGGCTTTATCCTTGTCCTTTGCGGCTGCGCGCGCGCCATCGGTTGCGTGCAGGAAAACCGCGTAAGCAATGTATGCAAATGACGCAAATCGTTGCGTGGCAAGGCTTCGCGGGCATTTGCTGATTATCTTGGCAATTATCAGGTGGACGTTTAAACGTCTAAACCGGCCAGTGGCCGTTCGCCCGTGAGGCCTTGCCGCGCGGCGCTTTGCGGCCTTGTCGCGGGGCTTTGGACCGGCTGAAATTGATGGTCGAAATCAATTGACAGTTGAAATCTTCAGGAATAGCTTTCGCTTCAGATTGAGGGGAACAGGTACATATGGCAGCAACCAAATTCATCCCGCCTTATATCGGCCACGGTGAGAAGGCCGGCGCGGTGCGCAAGATCACCGTGTCGATTCCGCTGCATGTCCTGCGTCTGCTATCCGACGAGCGCACGCGCCGTCAGGTCAACAATCTTCGGCACGCCACCAACAGCGATTTGCTGGTTGAGGCGTTCCTGCACGCTTTTACTGGGCAACCACTGCCAACTGATGAGGAGCTGAGACGAACTATGGCCACCACTGCCAAGAAAACCGCTGCAAAGAAGCCGGCCGCCAAGAAGGCCGCCGTCAAGAAGACCGCTGTGAAGAAGACCGCTTCGAAGAAGCCGGTCGCCAAGAAGCCGGCTGCCAAGAAGGCCGCCGTCAAGAAGCCGGCCGCCAAGAAGGTTGCCGCGAAGAAGCCGGCTGCCGCCAAGAAGGCTCCGGTCAAGAAGGTTGCCGTTGCCAAGAAGGCCGCCCCGAAAAAGGCGGCTGTCAAGAAGGCTGCGCCGGCCAAGGTGGTCAAGGCCACCAAGGCTGCCAAGGTCAGCAAGAAGTAAGTCCAACAAGACCAATTAGCGGTATCGAACTTTCTCTCCCTGCGGTGCCCAGCGCAGGGAGGGTACTTCGAAGAGCGATTCGTCCCGGCCTGGCCGGGACGCTTCGTTTCAGGGGCGAGGAAAAGCCGTTCGCTCTAGCCCCATCCCTATTTGCCGCAGCGGTGTATTGGGGGTAACTTGTGCGCACTCGCGCCGCGCAGTCCAGGGGGACGGCCGCTCCTACAGGGGGAAAAAGCGCGGGTATCTCATGCCAATTGGTGAACGTCCCATGGATACCCGTTCCAGTTCTATGCGCGCGCATGCGCGCGGTGCCATCCGGCCCACCTTGCTTGCCGTCATCGTCATCCTGGTGCTGCTAGCAGTGGCCAGCTGGTTCCTGATCCTGCAGCCGCACCAGGAACTGGTCATGCAGGATGCCGGCGGCCATCCGTCCACGCCCGTTTCCACCGACAAGATCGCGGTGCCGGCGCCGGCCAACGTGGAGGCGATGGATCTCAACCAGCTGTTGGCCGAGGCGCGCAAGGCGATGAACGATCATCGCGTGCTGTCGCCGTCCGGCAACAACGCATTCGAGTTCTACCTCAAGGCGCTGGAAAAGCAGCCGGGCAACCCGGTCGCGACCGACGCCCTGCGCGAGACCTTCCCCTTTGCCGCCACCGGTGCCGAACAGGCGATCAATGGGCGCGACTTCAATGAGGCACAGCGCGAAATCGACCTGCTCGCCAAGGCCGACCCGGCGAACTATACGTTGACGATCCTGCGCTCCAAGCTCGATGCGCAGCGCAAATTGCTGGACAAAGAACAACAGCAGCAGCTCGATCAGCAGAAGCAACAGCAGCTGGCGGCCGACAGGGCTGCGGCGGAAAAGGTCGCGGCCGACAAGCTGGCGGCGGAGCAGGCGGCCAAGCAGGCTGCGCAGAAGACGGCCCCGACCCAGCTCGCCGCCGCCACCGCACCATCCAGCGAGACGGCCCAGTCGGCGGCTCAGCAGGCTGCCAGCACCGATGCGGTGATGACCAAGTATGTGCAGCCGCGTTTCCCCACCCAGGCGCAGCGCACCCGTACCGAAGGTTGGGTCGTGGTCGGCTATACCGTCGGCACCGATGGCAGTGTCAGTCGCGCCACGGTGATCGATGCCCAGCCGCGCCACCTGTTCGATCGCGAAGCGGTCAATGCGGTGGAGCGCTGGAAGTACAAGCCGGCCACGCGCGATGGCAACCCGGTGGAAGCGAAGCTGCAGCGCAAGATCGAATTCAAACTGAGTCAGTAAGAAAAGCGTGACTCAAAAAAAGCGGCGCCTGGCGCCGCTTTTTTTTGCACCCGATTAATGGCGGCGGTGCCGTCGGCTGGTGCGGGCCTTGCGTGGCTTCGCCGGTGCAACCTTGGCGGGCGCGCTTTTCTCCAACCCGGCCCAGTCCACATGCGGCAGGCCCAGCAGGCCGTCGAACACCATCGGCATCAGGCCCGAAGGCGTGGGCACGCCGGCGTTCCACAGGGTTACCACGCCAATGTGGTACTTCGGGAAGAAGCCGATCATCGTGCGGTAACCCTCGACCGCGCCGGCGTGGTAGATCAGTGTCTCGCCGCCGTAGGTGAACACGCGCCAGCCAAGCCCGTAATGCGCCGCGGTCAGACGGCCGCTGCGCCAGGGCGACGAATGCAGTTCCACCGGCGTGGGTACGCCAGGCGTGTGCAGTACGTCCAGCGCCACGGGCGAGAGCACGTCGGGGCGGCCACCCATCTGCGCGATCAGCCACTTTTCCATGTCGCGCAGGCTGGCGTTGACACCGGCGGCGGGCGCCACGCGGTAGTAGTTCTCCTTCGGCTCGAACGGCACCCACCCGCGACGGGTGCGCCGGTGCGGACGAGCCCAGCTCTTGCTCGATTCGAGCCCGGCGCGGCCGTAGCTGGCCGTCTGCATGCCAAGCGGCAGGAAAATGCGCCTGTCGACCATCTTGTAGAAGAAATTGCCGGTCATGGCATAGACCACGTCGCCGATCAGGCTGAAGGCGACGTTCTGATAGCCGTAGCATTTACCCACGCCGCAGGCCATGTCGACCTCGTCGAGCTTGCGCACCAGCTGCTCGTAAGGGACGTCATCCTCGAGCATGTTGTCGTAGGTGTTGCGCGGCAGCCCGAGGCGCTGCCCGAGGATGTCGGCAATGGTCGCGCGCTGCGTGTCGGGGACATTCTTGAGCTTGAAGAACGGCAGTACGTTGACCAGCCGTGTATCCCAGGCCAGCTTGCCGTCCTGCACCAGGATGGCGGTCAGTCCGGTGGCAAAGGCCTTGGATAGCGAGGCGAGCCGGAACACGGTGTCCGGTTTGATCGGTTCTTTGTCCGAGGCGTTGGCATAGCCAATCGTGCCTTCGAACACCACTTTGTCGTTGACCACCACGGCGGTGGCCAGACCCGCGACCGAGTCGCGTTGGCCCAGCCGGGTCAGCCATTGTCGGTACGCCTCCAGCGTCGCCTTGACCCGTTCGGGTGGCAGCGTCTGCGCGGAGGAGCTGATGGAAGTGGACGAGGCCGGCGTGGGAGTGCGGGCCTGGACGGGAGTAATTGCTGCGCCGAGCAAGCCGGCGATCAGCAAGGGAAGCGTACGAAGCTGCATGCCTGGAAGGGTCCGGCGGATTGCCGTCAAGTGGAAAAAAAGCGCGGCCAGGGGTAGGCGCGATGTCCGATTGTGGTGCAGATGGCCCGCGTCTACAACGCAAGCGGCCGTTGCTGGCGGCGCCGGTTCAGCGGCAGGGTGTCTGGCGCGGTCTCGGTGCAGCAGGGCCACCGCCTGATCGCTGCTGCCGACGTGGCCGTGCATGCTAGGCTCTGCCGCTCCCTCCGAGGCTGGACTCTCCGTGAGCCTGCGCCATAACGCCCGCGCCGATGAGCGCACCGGGCTGACCCTTTCCACGCTGGCCTTTTTCTTCGTGATGGCCAGCTATTACATCATCAGGCCGGTGCGCGACCAACTGGGTGGCGCGGTCGGCTCACAGTCGTTGCCACTGTTCTACGCGGTGGTGTTCGGCGTGATGCTGCTGCTGACGCCGTTGTTCGGCTGGCTGGTGTCGCGTTTCCCCCGCCGGCAGCTGCTGGCGTGGAGTTACAGCTTTTTCATCGCTTGCCTGCTTGCCTTCGTGCCAGCTTTCCTGGCGCAGGAGCAAATCGGCGCGCGCGCGCTGGGCGTGCTGTTCTACGTATGGGTCAGCGTGTTCAACCTGTTCGTGGTGTCGCTGTTCTGGAGCTTCATGGCCGATATCTTCGCCGGTGGCCAGGCGCGCAGGATCTTTCCGCTGATCGCGTTGGGTGGCATGGCCGGCGCGATTGTCGGTCCGGCGACGGCCAAGCTGCTGGTGCATGTCATCGGCGTGGCGCCGTTGCTGGGGTTGTCGGCCGTGATGCTGGGCATCGCTTTGTTGCTGGTCCTGAAATTGTCCGCACGCGACGAACGTGCCGGCGACGGTACCGGTGCACAGGCGATCGGTGGCTCGCTGTGGGCCGGCGTGCGCGAACTGTGGTCGCGCCCGTTCCTGCGTTACATGGCGTTGCTGATGCTGTTCGGAGACGGCATCGGCACCCTCGCGTACGCCCTGATGGCCGACTACGCCAAGGCACATTTCACCGACAACGTGGCGCGCACCGATTTCTACAGTTACCTGGACCTCGCCACCAATTCCTTCGGCGCCCTGCTGCAGTTGACCCTCACCCGATGGTTGCTGGTTCGCTTCGGCGCCGGTTGGGGGCTGGTGGTGCCTGCGCTGGTGAATGTCGTGCTGATGCTGGCAGTCGCCATCGCCGGCGCCGGCGACGTGCATGTCTGGGGCATGGCGATCCCGTTGCTCGGCGTCATGCTGGTGACCACGCGCGGCTTTGCCTACGGGATGACCAAGCCGGCGGTCGACGCGCTGTACACCCGCGTGCCGCGCGAAACCCGCTACAAGGGCAAGAACTTCGTGGAAACCGCCGTATGGCGCTTTGGCGACGTGCTGGTGACGAGCAGCGTGAGCCTGCTGGCGTGGCTCGGCGTGGGCATCGGTGGTCTGGGGCTGATCGGTTCGGGCATCGCCACGGCATCGGCGTGGGTGGCGCGACGGGCCGGGCATTCGCCGGACCTGGCGAAGGACTGATGCCTGCGAATTTTGCTCCCCCGGAAAGCGGGATCGGTATCCGTCAGCTGGTGATGTAGCGCTGCAGCTGTTCGATCTGCTCGGCCTGCGTGTCAATGACCGCCTTGACCAGGTCGCCGATCGAAATCACGCCGACCACCCGCCCGCCCTCGATCACGGGCAGATGGCGCACGCGGCGCTCGGTACACATCCGCATGCAGTCGAATACGTCGGTTTCCGGCGACACGGTGAGCGGCGATCCGCTCATGATGTCGGCCACGGCGGTCTGTGCGGACGAGCGGCCCTGCAGGATCACCTTGCGTGCGTAATCACGCTCCGACACGATCCCTGCCAGCTCGTCGCCCTTCATCACGACCAGCGCGCCGACGCGACGTTCGGCCATGTGCCGGATTGCATCCAGCACCGGCGCTTCGGGTGCGATGGCGTAGACCTCGCTGCCCTTGCTTTGTAGAAGATGCCTTACCTGACGCATGCCCGGGCGCTCCTCTGTCGGCCGGTGGCGGCCGGTTCCGCCGAGTCTAGTCGGCGCGCGTCGGTGCGGTGTGTAGATCACTGGTGTCGCGGCCGCCGGGACGTTCCTCTTCGACGAAATAAAGGGGACGCTGCTTGCTTTCGGCGTAGTTGCGCCCGAGGTATTCGCCGATCACGCCCAGCGCGAGCAACTGCACGCCGCCGATGAGCAGGATCACCAGCATCAGCGTCGGGTAACCGCGCACCGGGTCGCCCCAGATGAGCGCCTTTGTCAGCACCCACAAGCCGTAGACGAAGGCCAGCACAGACGAGCCCAGGCCGATCCAGGTGGCCAGTCGCAACGGTGCGGTCGAAAAGGAAGTGATGCCTTCGATGGCGAAATGGGTCAGTCGCCAATAGTTCCATTTGGAACGGCCGCCATGGCGCGGCTGACGCTGATAGTGGACCGCGCTCTGGCGATAGCCGATCCAGGTGAACAGGCCCTTCATGAAGCGCTGTCGCTCGCGCAATTGACCCAGCGCATCGAGCGCCCGGCGCGAAAGCAGGCGGAAATCGCCGGTGTCGCGCGGCAGCGGGGTGTCCGAGAGCCGTTCCATCGCGCGATAGAAGCCGGCGGCTGTCCATCGCTTGAATCGGGTTTCGCCGGCACGCGCGCTGCGAGTGGCATAAACCACGTCGTCACCAGCGCGCCATCGGGCGACCAGCTCGGGGATCAGTTCGGGCGGATCTTGCAGATCCGCGTCGATCACGATCGCCGCGCCGTCGGTTACGTGATCGAGCCCGGCGGTGAGTGCCGCTTCCTTGCCGAAATTGCGCGACAGCTTGAGCGCGCGCGCCCGCGCATCGTGCGCGAGCAGCGTTTCGATGGCGAGCCAGGTTTCGTCCGTGCTGCCGTCGTCGACGTAAAGTACCGCGCACTCCAGCGGCAGCGTGTCGAGCACGTTGGCCAGGCGGCGATGGAACTCATCGAGCACGGCCGTCTCGTTGTGTGCGGGAACCACGACGGTGAGCGCGGGCATGGTTCAGTGCCCTCGTTGCAGACGTGGACGGTAGGTGCCGTCGAGGTAACCAGTGCCGCCCAGTTGCTGCATCTGCCGCTCGATCCATTGCGCTCGGCGTTGCACGTACGCGCTCGGACGATCGGCATGCAGGCGGCGGGGACTCGGCAGCACGGCGGCCAGGCGCGCTGCCTGGGCCGGGCCGAGCCGTGCCGGCGGCACATGGAAGTAGGCTTTGCTCGCCGCCTCCACGCCATAAATGCCGTTGCCGAGCTCGGCGATGTTCATGTAGACCTCCAGGATGCGCCGCTTGGGCCAGGTCCACTCGATCAGCACGGTGAAGTACGCCTCCAGGCCCTTGCGCACGAAGCTGCGGCCGTTCCACAGGAACAGGTTCTTGGCCGTCTGCTGGCTGATCGTGCTCGCGCCGCGCAGGCGTTTGCCGTCGTCGGCTTCGTCCAGGGCATTTTGGATCGAGTCGAAATCGAAGCCGTGGTGGAACGGAAATTTCTGGTCTTCGCCCGCGACCATCGCCAGCGGCACGTAGGGCGAAACGTCGGCCCAGGGCACCCAATGCTGGCGCAGCTGGAAGTCGTGCTCGCCATGCAGCAGAGCGGACACCCGCCGTTCCATCATCACGGCCGAGGTCCACGGCGGTACGAAGCGCAGCACCAGTACCACCAGCCAGGAAAGCGCCAGCCACGACACCAGTCCGAGGGCGAGCAGGCGCAGCAGTCGGCGGAGAGCGGTGCGCAGCGGTGGCATCGTCGGGCGGCGGCCGTCAGTGGAAGCCCTGCGAGTATAAGCGGCCCGGACCCGCCCATTGCCCCGCATCGTGCCAGCCCCCATTTGGTTTCTTCCCCTGCGCAGAGGTGAGTTGCCGTGGAAAACGTGCTTGTCGAGGACGTGCTGCATCGGTTCGTGCTGGAACGTGCCGGCGTGCGCGGCGTACTGGTGCGGCTGGGTCCAGCCTGGCGTGAAGTGGCCGGCCGCGCAGACTATCCGCCGCCGCTGCGCGACTTGCTGGGGCAGAGCATGGTGGCCAGCGCATTGCTGACGGGCAACATCAAACTCGAGGGCGCGTTGTCGATCGAGCTCAAGAGCAGCGGCGCATTGCGCCTGCTGTTCACCGAATGCAGCGATCGCGGCCGCCTGCGTGGCCTGGCGCGCTGGAGCGAGCCGTTGCCCGTGCCGCTGGATCTGTCTGCGTTGCCTGACGCGATCATGGCCATCACCATCGGGCACGCCGAGCGTGGCCAGCGCTACCAGGGCCTGGTCGAACTCGGTCAGCCGGATCTCGCCGGCGCGCTGGAAAATTACTTCCGCCTGTCCGAGCAGTTGCCGGCACGCCTGTTGCTGGCGGCCGACGGCGAGCATGCGGTCGGCTTGATGCTGCAGAAACTGCCGGGCGAGGGCGGCCATGACGCAGTCGAGGACGAGGATGCCTGGAGCCGCGTGCTGCACCTGACCGGCACCTTGGCACCGCAGGAAATGCTGGCCACCGCGCCGGAGCAGTTGCTGTATCGGCTCTATCACGAGGAAACCGTGCGGCTGTTCGAGCCGCGTCCGCTCACCTTCGGTTGCAGCTGCTCGCGCGAACGCGTCGAGTCGATGCTGCGATCGCTGGGCCGGGACGAGGTCGAGGCCGCGCTGGCGGCGCGTGACGGCGAGATCGAAGTCATCTGCGAGTTCTGTGCGCAGCGTTATACCTTCGACCGCATCGATGCCGAGCACCTGCTGAGTGGCGGAGTCAGTAGCGATACCTCGACCACCGCGCAGTAGCGCCCCGGCGTCTTCCTGCGGAAAAGAATTGAGCCGGCGCGTTCAAGGCGAACGAGCATCCGTCGATGTTTTCATCGCTGTGTTTGCAGCAAGGCGGGCGTGCGCCCAACGCAGCTCCCGGAGGGAGCAAATCTAGGCTACCGCGGGCGTCGGGTTGGCCGGCAACCAGGTGCTGATCGGTTGCGGCCGCGCGAACAGGAAACCTTGCCCGTAGCGGCAACCGACCCGCAACAGTGCCTGCCGCTGGTACTCCTCTTCGATGCCCTCGGCGATCACCAGCATGTGCAGCGAGTCGGACAGCACCTGGATCGCGCGCACTACCGCCAGGCCCTGGCTTTCGCCGCCATCGCGCGGCAGCTCGGTGATGAACGACCGGTCGATCTTGAGCGTTTCGAATGGATACTGGTGCAGGTAGCTGAGCGAGGAATAGCCCGTGCCGAAATCGTCCAGTGCCACGGTGATGCCGCGGCTGCGGAGGTTTTCCAGCATGCGCTTTACCTCCGCCGGGTTGTCCAGCAGCGCGCGCTCGGTCACTTCGATGCGCACCTGCCGTGGTGGCAGGCTGTACTCGGCCAGCAGCGCGAGCAGGCGCACGTCCAGGTCGGGCAGACGGAAGTGCCGGCCGGAGACGTTGATGCTGACAAAGCCTTCCTTGCCCAGCAGCGCCGGTGCCTGCTCGCAAACCTGCTCGAAGATCTGCCAGTCGATGCTCTCGGCGCAACCGGCTTCCTCGGCGATCACCAGGAACTCGCCCGGCGCCAGCAGGCCGCGGTCGGGATGGTGCCAGCGCAGCAGCGCCTCGTAGCCGACGACGTGCCCATCTTCCAGCGCCACGATCGGCTGGTAGAAAGGCACGAATTCGTTGCGCGCCAGACCACGGCGCAGGTCGCTTTCCAGCTCCAGCAGCGAGAGCGCCTCGCGGCGCAGGCGATCGTCGAACACGGCGGCGCGGTGGCGGCCTTCGTCTTTGGCGCGGTACATCGCCGCATCGGCGTCGCGCAATAATTCCTCCGGCTTCTGGTAGTGCGGCCCCGGCAGCGCCACGCCGATCGAGGCGGAGGTAAAGATTTCCTTGGCGCCGAGGCGGAACGGGATCTGCAGCTCGCTGATCACCCGCTCGGCGACCGCCACCGCAGTGGCCGGCTGGTCGACGCCCTCCAGCAGAACGGCGAACTCGTCGCCGCCGAGCCGCGCGACCACGTCGCGGGTCTTCAGGCAGGCGCGGATGCGTCCGCCGACCTGGAACAGCAGGTCGTCGCCGACCAGATGACCGACCGAATCGTTGATCACCTTGAAGCGGTCGAGGTCGATGAACAGCACCGCGAAGCCACCGTCGGGCTCGGCCCGGTAGCGCTCCAGCGCCTGCTCCATGCGTTGCAGCAACAATGTTCGATTGGGCAAGCCGGTCAACGAGTCGTGCAAGGTCTCGTACTTGAGCCGGCGCTCGACGCGCTCGCGTTCGGCGATCTGCTCGCGCAGGTCGCGATTGGCCAGGGCCAGCGCGCGGGTGCGCTCGGTGACGCGCCGCTCCAGCCCTGCGTAGGCCTGTTTGAGCGACTCGGCGGTGTGCTTGCGCTGCAGCGCGTTGGCGATGTGGTAGCTGACGAAGGTGAGCAGTTCCTGGTCGCGCTCGTTGTAGGTGTGCTCCGGCGAGTAGCTCTGTACCGCCAGCACGCCCATTACCTTCTCGCCCCAGACCAGCGGCACGCCCAGCCAGCACAGCGAGTGCGCACCCTGGCGCTCGATTTCGCCCAGCGCAGCCAACCGCTCCAGTTCATCAGGATCGGCCAGCAGCGGCTTGCCATGGCGCAGCACGTACTCGGTGGAACCGCGGCCGTGCAGGCGCGGCGCGCGCACGTTGTCGACCTCGTCGACCGAATACGGGAACGTCAGCTGGCCGTTGTCCTCGTCCACCAGCGCGATATAGAAGTTGCGCGCGTACAGCAGCCCGCCGATGACCCGGTGAACCGCGGCGTAGAACGTGTCCAAGCCTTCTGAGGCGCTGGCCAGTTCGGCGATGCGGAACAGGGCTGCCTGCAACCGTTCGCCACGCTGGCGCTGCAACACTTGTTGGCGCAACACGCGGTTGGCTTCGCGCAGGGCCGCGGTGCGGTCGGCAACGCGGCGTTCCAGTTCGGCCTGTGCCTGGCGCTTCTCCAGCGCCGTCTGCACGTGCTGGGCGACATAGCAGAGCAGCTCGCGATCCTGCAGTGTGTACTGGGTGTCGGCACGGTAGCTCTGGATCACGATGCCGCCGACGACCTTGCCGTCGCGCAACAACGGCACGCCGAGCCAGTGCTCACAGTCGGGGCCGATCAAGACGAGCCGGTCGGTCACCGTGCGCGCCAGCTCCTCCATCGAACCCATCAGCGCGCGGCCGCCCTTGAGCAGGTTCCACGTCAGGCTGTGCTCCAGCTCGGCCAGCGGCACGCTGCGCTCGGGCGAGGGTGGGTTGCGATCGGCGGCGTCGGCGTAGTACGGGAAGCGCACGCTGTCGGTGGCCTCATCGTACAGCACGATGTAGAAGTTCTCCGCGTACATCAGACTGCCGACGATGGCGTGCAGCGAGCGCATCATCTCGGTCATGTTGCGCTCGGTGCCGGCCTGCTCGGCGATGGCGAACAGCGCGCGCTGCAGGCGCTCGGCCAGCGCTAGACGGGAGATCGCCTCATACAGCCGTGCGGTTTCGGCTTGCTGGCGCAGGCGAGTGGCGGCGAGGCGGCCGAACCAGGCCAACCGTTCGCGCAGCGGTTCAGACAGCGGCACCTCCGGCTCCAGTACCAGCAGCCGCAGCCCTTGCGGATCTTCCGCCAATTCCATCCGGCCAGCCGAGGTCGCCGGCTCATCGCCACCCAGCAGACGCCAGCCCAGGCGGGCGCGCACGTGCCAATCGGACAGCAGGGTTTCGCACACGGCCGCCACGCTGGGCGCGTCCGGCGCGCCGAACAGCCGCTCCACCGCCCGGTGCAGCGCTTCCCGGTCGGCCGGGACTGTCGGAGGCTCGCGAGTGGGTGGAGCCGGGTTCATTGCGTGTCTTCGGTACCGAGGCAGGGCCGTGGCGTGACTATATCGTGCACAAGGGGCTTTGGCGGAGCGTTTCGGCCTGTTTTTCATTTGGACGGAACCCCGTCTTCACATAGGGGTCCACCTACATGGGATATGTGCCTCGGTTCACCGTTTGCGTACGGCCGCCTCCTGGCAGGGTGTTAGGTAAACGTAAAGGGGCTATACTTTCTCCCAATCGCTGGCATCACGTCCGGCTATCAACTGACTGGTAACGATTCGACCCATGCGCCGCCTGTTGCCCCTGCTGATCATGCTCATGCCGTTTGTTGCGGCAGGGCAGTCGCTGGACGGCGATACGCACGCGTTGGCGCAGCAACTGCTTCGCCAGACGCCCGACCAGATGGCCGACCTCGGTGACGGGGTGGCCGTACCGCTGTGGCGTGGCAACGATGGTCGCATGCTGATGCTCAAGGCCGACACGCAGACGTCCGCATCCGCGCAGCGAACGGATGGGCCGCTGTCGTTCCAGGTGATCGACGCCAGCAGTGTGATGTCGACCGATCTGCAATACGGGCTGGACCCGCACTTGCAGCTTCACGCCGGCGTCAGCGAGCACAACTGGGTTTCGCATGGCCCGCGGGTGATTGGGAGCGAGGTCGGCGCTACCTATAATCTCGGCCGGTACAGCGTGGGTCTGAGCGTAGGTACTGACAGCACCCCCGACCAGCGCCTGCCGCGCGTCCTGCCGGGCGCTACGCCGGGTGTCAATGGTCTGCCGGATTTCGACAGCAGCGCCCAGCTCAATGCAAGTGGCCGCGTGGCGGTCGGCGGACACAGCGGTATCGATCTGGGCGCCAGCGTAGGCCGGATCCGACTGCTGCCCGGCAACGTACTAGGCATCAATACGCTGGACCAGAAGGCGCTGAGCTTCGGCGTGGACCACGGTCCGCTGAGTGGCACCTTGATTGGCCGCACCATGCAGCCGACTCTCCCCGGTGGCTACTACGGCGACAAGCGCTGGAGCAGCATCGACCTGGGCGTCACCCTGCGCCTGCCCTGGCAGGGCGAGCTGAGCATCGGTGCCCAGAACCTGTGGTCGTCGGGCTCGTCCGTGCAGACGCCGGCCGGTCCCGAGCCCGATCAGTCACGGACACCGTACGTGCAGTATCACCAGGATCTGTAAGGCTCCGCCTTCCGGACGCGAAAAGGCCGTCGCATGCGACGGCCTTTTGCTTTTTGGTCTTGCAGGGATGTCCGCCTGTCTGCCTCCTTGGAGGGGAAAGTCTGGGGAGTAGCTCTTCGGCTCCGTCTTGCATAGGTCGGCGGTTGTGCTCACATGCCGTCCGCACGTTTGTACGGAGCGTGGTGGGTGAGATTGAAGCACCAAACTTAGACACCGCACTCGTTCGGGAGAGATGGCGACAGCCGGAAGAATTTTTCGTTGCGATCAAACCGGGCTCCCGCCGAAGGTGCGTGATCCCTCACTCCTTCTTGCGGATGCGCAGGTCGCCACTGAAGGTTTCCACGTGGATGCGCCCGCTGCTGTTGCCGACCTCGGCATTGAGCTCGCTACCCGGCCCATGGTCGTGTTCGTTCACCTGGCCAAAGTCGCTGCGCAAATCGCCGCTGAAGCTGCTCGCGTGGATTCCTGCCGACACATCCGCTGGCACCTGGAGCTGGACATCGCCGCTCATGCTGTCGATGTCGATGCTGCCGTGATCGGCGACACCGCCATTGAGCTGCACATCGCCGGAGACGGTGCTGAGATTGAACTTGTGCCATGGTCCGCCGCTGGCCTGAATACGCCCGGAGACGGTTTGCAGGTCGGCGATGGTGCCGAGCGCGGGAGCGAGGATGTCGCCACTGACGGTCTGCAGATCTGCCCTCTCGGCGAAACCTGATTGCTGCACCGTGCCGCTCACGCTCTCGACCGAAAGGTCGGGCGTGCGGGCGTTGACCCTGACGCGGCCACTGACCGAGTTGACCGAAATCTTGCCGCCATCCATGCCGTCGATGCCCAGTGGTGCGCTGACCACCTCGACATCCAGCGTGGCGCCCTTGGGTACGCGCAGGTCGAGCGTGGTTGCGCCCATTTCGTTGTCGCCGTGCCAGTTGAACCAGCTGCCTGAACTGCTGCCTCGAGGCTTGACCTTGATCTCCAGGTCGTTGTTGTCGCCCTCGATGGCCAAGGGCGCGGCGCCGTCACCGAGGCTGCCGGTGACCTGCACCTGGTTGCGGTCCCAGGCCGTGATGGTGACCTGACCCTTGACGTTGCTCACGCTGATGCGTGCGCCTGGCGCCGCCGTGTGTTGCAGGTTGATCGGGGTATCGGCGAGCGCCTGGCCGATGCACAGGGTGAGCAGCAGCGGCAGGTAGCATACGTTTTTCATGGGTGACTCCTGGGGTTCTCTCAGCCGGCCTGCTGCTCGAGCTGGCGCAGCCGGGATTGCTGTTGCCGGGTGCGCGACAAAAGGCGTTGCAGCGCCGGCGAGTTCGGTGCCTGTTCAAGCGCCTGCCTGAGCTCCAACCGGGCAGCGTCGAGTTCAATGGCCGCACCGGCCAGGCGCGGGTCGTCCGGCTTCCATGGCGTCTGGTTGGCGACCGTGGTGGTGGTTTGCCGGTGGTCCAGCAACTGGCCCTGGCGCAGGCTCAATCCCACCGTCAGCAAACTGAGACCGGCAAAGCTGGCAGCGAGCAACCAGCCGGCGCGCGGGCTTTTGCGGGCCGCCGGGGCGGCTGGCTCCAGTGCGGCAACGATGCCTGTCCACAGATCACGTGGCGGCGCGACCGGGGCGCGCAGTTCGCGCAGTTGCCGACGCCATTCGAATTCGTTCATGAGGATTCTCCGGGTTGCAGCATCCGGCGCAGCAACGCACGTGCGCGATGCAGTTGCGCCTTGGACGTACCGACAGCCATGTCCAGTTCGCTGGCGATCTCCTCGTGACGCCAGCCCTCCACGTCGTGCAACACCAGCACCGCGCGCGCCCGTGGCGGTAGCTTGGCGACGGCGCGTTCCAATTCCTCCCGCTCGGCTGCGCAGAAGGGCACCTCGCCTGGATCCGGCAAGTGCTCGTCATCGACGAAACCAACCGGATGCGCACCGCGCGAACGGATATCCATCAACGCGACGTTGACCGCCAGTCGATACATCCAGGTGCCAAAGCTGCTTTCGTGGCGGAAGTCGGCCAATTTCTGCCAGGCACGCACGAAGGCATCCTGGGTCAGGTCCTCGGCACGCGCGTGGTCGTAGCCGGCCAGCCGGTAGACCGCGCCGTAGACGCGATCGACGTGTTGCCGGTACAGCCGCTGGAACGCCTGGCGATCACCGTCGGCCGCGGCACGCGCGTCATCGGCGTCGGACCACGCAACAGGTGGTGGCGGCATCGGGCTTCCGGTGGCGAGGCAGGCGGTGTCCATCTTGCCAGCTTGGATGCGCGAAGGCGGCGGAACGTTTAAGGCCTCGGGCGGTCCTTCAAATCCAACGCCGCGCGCCTGCGCTCAAAGTGAACGGCTCAGGTAAGAATGCCCGTTCGTGCCGAGCGGGATCCGGCGCGATGCCGAACCCCACCCCCGGCCCCTCTCCCGGCGGGAGAGGGGCGCTAAGCGCTCAGGCCGTGGCGGCGCGCGGCGCGGTATCGGCGGACAAAGCGCTGGCGACCCGCTGTTGCTCCTTGCGCAGGCGCTCGGGCAGGCGCGGGGCGAAGCTCTCCAGGTACTCGCCGATGGCGTCCAGCTCGGCCAGCCAGCCGGCGGTGTCGATGGCGAGCAATTCAGTAGCACGCTCGCGTGAGAGGGCCAGGCCATCGAGCTTGAGTTCGCCCTCGGCCGGCACGATGCCGACCGGATTTTCCACGCCGGTTGCCTTGCCCTCGACGCGGTTGATCATCCACTCCAGCACGCGCAGGTTCTCACCGAAGCCGGGCCACAGGAACTTGCCATCCTTGCCCTTGCGGAACCAGTTGACGTGGAAAATCTTCGGAAGCTTCGCGCCCGGCTGGTCGAACGACAGCCAGTGCTTGAAGTAATCGCCGTAGTGGTAGCCGGCGAAGGGCTTCATCGCCATCGAGTCGCGACGCAGCACGCCGACCGCGCCGGTGGCGGCGGCGGTGGTTTCCGAGCCCATCGCCGCACCCATCAGCACGCCATGGGTCCAGTCACGCGCTTCCATCACCAGCGGCAGCAACGACGGGCGGCGGCCGCCGAAGACGATCGCGCTGATCGGCACGCCTTGGGCATCCTCGGCCTTCTGCGACCAGGTCGGGCACTGCTTTGCGCTGACCGTGAAGCGCGAGTTGGGGTGCGCGGCCGGGCCGTTGGCGGCGTCGTACGGACGGCCCTGCCAGTCGGTCAGCGGGGTGCCCGGCAGGCCTTCCCACCAAGGCTGGTTATCGGCAGTGACCGCCACGTTGGTGAAGATGGTGTCGTGCGAAATGCTCTTGAGTGCGTTCGGATTGGTGTCATTACTGGTGCCCGGCGCCACGCCGAAAAAGCCGGCTTCCGGGTTGATCGCATACAGGCGGCCATCCGCGCCGGGCCGCATCCAGCAGATGTCGTCGCCCACGGTCCACACCTTCCAGCCATCCTTGCGGTACCCCTCCGGCGGAATCAGCATCGCCAGGTTGGTCTTGCCGCAGGCCGAGGGGAATGCGGCGGCGATGTAGTGCGTCTGGCCTTTCGGGTTCTCGATGCCGACGATCAGCATGTGTTCGGCCAGCCAGCCCTCGTCGCGGGCCTGATTGGAGGCGATGCGCAGGGCGTGGCACTTCTTGCCCAGCAGCGCGTTGCCGCCGTAGCCGGAGCCGTAGGACTTGATCGTGCGCTCCTCCGGGAAGTGCATGATGAAGCGACGCTCCGGATCCAGCTCGCCGGTCGAGTGCAGGCCCTTGACGAATGTACCTTCGCGCTCGATACGCTCCTGCGCGGCCTTGCCCATGCGCGTCATGATGCGCATGTTGGCCACTACGTACGGACTGTCGGTAATTTCCACGCCGCAGCGCGACAGCGGCGATCCGATCGGACCCATGCAGTACGGGATCACGTACATGGTGCGGCCTTCCATGCAGCCGTCGAACAGTGCGTCGATCTTCGCGTGCGCCTCGGCCGGATCCATCCAGTGGTTGTTCGGGCCGGCGTCGTCGCGGTTCTGATGGCAGACGAAGGTCAGGTGCTCTACGCGCGCCACGTCGGACGGATTGGAGCGATGCAGGTAGCACCCCGGGTGGGTTTGCTGGTTGAGCTCGATCAGGGTGCCGTCGGCCAGCATCTCCTTGACCAACTGCTGGTATTCGGCATCGGAGCCATCGCACCAGTGGATCTTCGCCGGTCGCGTGCGCGCCGCCACCTCATTCACCCAGCGCTCGAGCGCTTCCAGCTTGCTGGCCATGATGTCCTCTTCAAGGTCTTAGGAAAAAAGGGTTCCGGAACGCTAGTTTGCGTGCACTGGTATTGCAAGGTTGAGTGCAGCAAAACGCGCGCGCAGAGGCACGCGTGCCCGCCCCAGGGAAGGGGTTATCAGGCCGGAATCAATGTCGCGATCATGTGTTCCACGTAGGCGTCGAAGTTCTCGTGGCTGATGCGCGGCAGGCCAAGCGTGAAGTTCAGCTGCAGAAAGCCGACGTAGGCGGCGTAGGTCAGCCGCGCGCGGTTGAGTGCCTCGGGAGCGGGCAGGCCGACTTCGCGAAAAGCAGTGGCGAGGAACTCGGTGCGGCGCTGCGACACGCGCACCATCACCGGCACCACCAACGGGTGGTCAAGCGCCTTGAGCAGCGCTGCGTAGACGCGGTGTGGCTGCAACTCGTGGGCGACGCGGCGGAACAGTTCCGGCAGGCGTTCGCGCGGGTCGGGAATGGCCTCGATCTGCGCGATCACCTCGCGCTCGCCGTACTGCTCCCAACGCTCCAGCGCCGCTTGCAGCAATGCCTCGCGGCTACGGAAATGCCAGTAGAAGCTGCCCTTGGTGACGCCCAGGCGGCGCGCCAGGGCTTCCACGGCTAGCGCCCCCACGCCCTGCTCGGAAATCATCAGCAGGGCGGCGTCTTCCCAGTTTTCAGCGGAAAGGCGTGTACGTTCGGGCTTGCTGCTGGCATTCATTGGCGCATGGTAGCGCCTACGGCAGCGCC
>Ga0308176_10000816_pt1 | contig 19533 bp, 15 predicted proteins | sample PhyCR2_3_FD_203890 | JGI IMG/M metagenome (GOLD analysis project Ga0308176, IMG submission 203890) | Soil microbial communities from UC Gill Tract Community Farm, Albany, California, United States - DLSLS.C.R2 | ecosystem: Environmental > Terrestrial > Soil > Agricultural land | place: USA... | reverse complement strand
AGCAGCCCGGAGATCTTCACACCGTCCACATCGGACACGGACATGGGCACGACGCCGTTGACCGGCACGAGCGTGGCATACCCGATGCCGAGCACGACGGTGTTCGCCCTGGTGACGTTGATGGTCTGGTCGATGGTGTAGATGCCCGGCGTGAACAGCAGGTTGAGGCCCTGGGCCAGCGCCTGGTTGATGGTGGCCGCGGTGTCGGTCGGCTTGGCCACGTAGAACTGGCTGAGCGGGACCACGGTGCCCGGAGTGGGCGCGGACAGCCAGGTGGCGCCCGAGGTGTTGGTGCGCAGGTTCGGCACCAGCACGTTGAACGCGCCGGTCGAGTCGACGAACAGGTACGGCTTCTCCCGGATCACCGGTGTCGTCGCGACCGTCGTGTACGGCGGGTTGGGGAAGCTCTGCGCGGGAGCGCCTTGCACGCCGACGAACACGTTGTTCCAGACCGCGTTCTGGTTGCTGCCAATGGTGGAGTCGCGGGTGAACCACTGCTGCTGGGAGAACGGCTGCACCGCGCCGACGATCCGGCTGTCGGCGATGTAGCCGCCGGAGGCGAAACCGAAGCCGGTCGGGGCGAGGTTGAGGTCGCCGCGGATGTCGACCCGCCGCATCGGCGCGGCCTGCGCGACCGCCCACCGGGCCGAGCCGGGCACCATGAAGTTCTCCGCCGACCGCCAGAAGTTCTGGGTCGCGTTGCCGCCGAACCACTGCGCGTCCACGGTGAGGCCGCCGATGTTGACGTCGTCGGGGTTGCGGCCGAGGCCGATCACCGAGGTGTTGAAGCCGACGTTGACGTTGATGTTGTATTGCCCCGGCTTGAACAGCAGGGCGTCCCGCCGGGTGCCGAACTGGTTGGTCTCCTGGGCCGAGAACACCGAGTCGACCGCGCTCTGCACGGCCGCGGTGCCCATCGACGGGTCGAACACGTGCACGTTCGGCCCGAGGTTGCCGCCGGTGACCGGCGGTGTGGTCGTACCGCCGGTGGTGAACACCGCCATCTCGAACAGGGAGTAGCCGAACTGGGTGGCCCGGGCGGTGCCGTTCATCCGGACGAACCGGCCGCTGCCGCTGACGTTGAGCGTCTGGGTGCCGCCGGTGCCGGTGGTGGTCGAGAAGATCGTGGTGAACGGCCCGGTGGCGGCCGGCGCGGTCTGGAGTTGGAACGCGCTGGCGAACGCCGCCTCCCAGGTCAGCCGCACCTGGCAGACGGTCGCCGTGCCGCCGAGGTCGACCTGCAGCCACTGCGGGTCGCTGAACGCGGACGACCAGCGGGTGGTCGTGCTGCCATCGAAGGCGGCGCTGGCCGGCGTGCCTGCGTTCTCCGTCGACGAGGCGCTGGCCGGGTGGTTCAGCGCCGCGTTGGTGGTGCCGCAGGTGGTGGCGCCGAACGTGCCGAAGACCTGGAACTCCCAGAGCGAGTAGCCGAACTGGGTCGCCCGCACGGTCCCGTTCATCCGGACGAACCGGCCCGAGCCGGTGACCGGGATCGTCTGGAGGCCGCCGGTTCCCGTGCTGGTCGAGAAGATCGTGGTGAACGGCCCGGAGGCGGCCGCCGCGGTCTGGATCTGGAACGACCGGGCGAACGCGGCCTCCCAGTTGAGCACGACCTGGGTGACGTTGGCGGTGGCGCCGAGGTCGACCTGGATCCACTGTGGATCGCTGAACGCGGACGACCAGCGGGTGCCGGTGTTGCCGTCGACGGCGGCGGAGGCCGGGGTGCCGGCGTTCTCGGTCGAGGACGCGGTGGCCGGCTTGCCCTGCGAGATCAGGGGATCGGCGGCGGCCGCGGTGCCGGACAGCCCGGCGACCGCGACCGTGGCGGCGATCGTGACGGCGGAGACTGCGGCGGCCAGCAGCCGGCTGGGGCCGCGGGCGACGGTGCGGATGGACATGGCTTCTCCCGGGTTGGTCTGCTGTCGCCGCCGCTCGACCGCAATGTCACCGCTTAGTTCAAGACATGATTGAACGCACGGTTCTGCCGGCGCGTCAAGGCGTCCCAGGCGCGGACTGGCCCGTTCCGGCTAGCGCAATTGCCCGACTCGTACGGCCTGATGGGGGAACGTGCCACCGGCCCATGGCGGCCCGGCAGAATGGACGGGCTTATTTCGGGGAGGCGTCGTGGTCGACACCGAGCGCAAGGCCGAGCAGGAGCACCTCGACGTGCTCTACGCCCGGCTGGACGAGCTCTGGCTGCGCAGCGAGCACGCGCTCGACTCGGTCCGCCGCCAGCCGACGGCCGGCACTCCGGCGGCTCGCAGCGAGCGGGACGCCTTCGTGGCCCTGCACGCCGGCCGGCTGTCCCAGCTGCGGTCGGTCGAGGAGCGGCTCTGCTTCGGCCGGCTGGACCTGCTCGGTGGCGAGCGCCGGTACGTCGGCCGGATCGGGCTGTCCGACGACGAGCACCGCCAGCTGCTGGTCGACTGGCGGGCGCCGGCGGCCGAGCCGTTCTACCGGGCCACCGCGGTGCAACCGGACGGGGTCGTCCGGCGCCGGCAGTTGGCCACCGAGCACCGGCAGGTCACCAGCATCGGGGACGAGGTGCTCGACCTCGACGCGTACGACCCGGAGCGGGACGGGCCGGTGGTGGCCGGCGAGGGCGCGCTGATGATGGCGCTGGACGCCGCCCGCACCGGCAAGATGCGCGACATCGTCGGCACGATCCAGGCCGAGCAGGACCGGGTGATCCGCTCGCCGCTGTCCGGGATCCTCGTCGTGCAGGGCGGACCGGGCACCGGGAAGACCGCGGTCGCGCTGCACCGCACCGCCTACCTGCTCTACACCCACCGGGACCGGATCGCCTCGGCCGGCGTGCTCGTGGTCGGCCCGAACGAGCGGTTCCTGCGCTACATCGACGCGGTGCTACCGGCGCTCGGCGAGGCCGAGGCGACCGTGCTGGTCACGCCGGGACGGCTCTACCCCGGGGTGGACGCGGTCGCCGACGAGGACCCGGAGGTGGCCGCGGTCAAGGGTGACGAGCGGATGGTCGAGGTGCTCCGGCGGGCCGTGCACGACCGGCAGAGGTCGTTGCGCGAGCCGGTCGAGCTTGCCGTCGGCAGCCGGACCGTGGTGCTGCGACCGGGCGACGTGCGCACCGCGCTGGAGCGGGCCCGCCGCGGCGGGCGACCGCACAACGCCGGCCGGGTCACGTTCGTCAAATACCTGCTCGGCCAGCTCGCCGCGCAGCTCGCCGGCGGCGCGGCGATGGACCCGGACGAGCGCGCCGGCTACGTCGCCGAGCTGCGCGAGTCCAAGGACGTCCGGCGCGAGCTCAACGGCTGCTGGCCGCCGCTGCGCCCGGAGCGACTGCTGCGGGACCTTTTCGCGCAGCCGCGGCGGCTGCAGTCGGCCGGCCGCCGACTGTCCACACGGGAGCGTGCGTTGCTGGCCCGGGAGCGGTCGGCGCCGTGGACGCCGGCGGACGCGGCCCTGCTGGACGAGGCGGCCGAGCTGCTCGGCTCGGAGCAGACCGCGCCGGCGCCGGCCGGTCCGAGCGCGGAGCTGGAGTATGCCCGCGAGGTGCTGCGGGACTCACCGGCCGCCGGGATGGTCAGCGCCGAGCAGCTGGCCGCGCGCTGGGCCGGCGAGCCGGTACGCCGGTCGGTGGTCGAGCACGCGACCGGCGACCGCGAGTGGACCTACGGGCACATCGTCGTGGACGAGGCGCAGGAGCTCTCGCCGATGATGTGGCGGGTGCTGATGCGCCGCTGCCCGACCCGCTCGATGACGGTCGTCGGCGACCTGGCCCAGACCGGCGCGCTCAACGGGGTGCGGTCCTGGGAGTCGACGTTCCGCCCGTACGTGGCCGACCGGCTCCGGATCGAGACGCTGACCGTGAACTACCGGACGCCGGCCCAGCTGATGGAGCTGGCGACCGCGGTGCTGCGGCAGACCGGGCTGCAGCAGCCGCCGCCGGTCTCGGCCCGGACGACCGAGTGGGAGCCGGTGTTCACCGCGGTCCCGGACGCGCCGGACGCGGTGGCCGGGATCGTCCGGGACGAGCTCGACCTGGTCGGTGCCGGGACGCTCGGCGTGATCACCCCGCATACGCTGCTCGACCGGGTGCGCGAGGTCGTCGACGGCGTGCTCACCGACCGGGTCGCAGTGCTGACCGTGCCGCAGGCCAAGGGTCTCGAGTTCGACGGGGTCGTGCTGGTGGAGCCCGCCGCGATCGCGTCCGAGTCGGTGCGCGGCGGCAACGACCTCTACGTCGCGATCACCCGGGCCACCCAGCGGCTGCACGTGCTGCACGCGTCGCCGCTACCGCCCGGCCTCGAGCAGGGCTAGGCCCTCGTCGCACCAGCCGACCAGGTGGGCCAGCACCAGCCCGCGCTGCCGGTAGCGCGCCCGCGCCGGGTCACAGAAACCCCCGCAGGGCCGCGAAGGACGGCTCCGGCGCCTCCAGCCAGGGGATGTGCCCCACGCCGGGCAGCACCACCCGCCATGCCTCCGGCAGCGCGGCGGCGAGCGAGTCGACCGCCCAGCGCGGCCGCGGGTCCTCGGCGCCCTCGAGGATGAGCGTCCGGACGGCCAGTGAGCGGCAGGCGGCCTCGACCGTCGCCTCGTCCCAGTGCGCCACCAGGTCGCCCTGGATGCCGGCGTGGGCGGCCCAGCCGATCGGGAACCACGGCGTCGCCATCGCCTCGGCGACAGCCGCCGCCCGGCGCGGGTCGTGCACGTCGGCCGTCCACTGCAGCACCGCCGCCTCCCTCTCCCGGCCGGCGGCCTCCAGCGCCCGGATCTGCTCCGGGTCCACCCGACGGGCGCTGCGGGCGTGGAACTCCGGGCGCCAGGAGTCCAGCGACAGCCCGACACCGGAGACGTACACCAGCCGGGACACCCGGTCCGGGTGGGCCAGCGCGTACGCGAGGGCGAGCTGGGCACCCCAGGAGTGGCCGAGCAGGTCCACCGGCGCTCCGGCCGCGATGACGATCTCGTCGAGGTCGGCGACGAACCGGGCCACCGTGTACGGTCCCGTGCCGCCGGAGCGCCCGCCGCCGCGCTGGTCCCACCGCCACACCGTCCGCAGGTCGGCCAGCTCCCCTGCCAGCTCGCGGAACATGTCCCACAGGCCTGGCCCGCCGTGGCAGAGCACCAGCGGCGGCCCGCTCCCGGACACGTCCGTCCACAGCTCGCACCCGTCGTCCGCACGCACAGCCGTACGCTAGAGGCATGGCGGAAGAGGGTTTCAGTGCTTGATCCGGCGGGGCTGTACGAGCTGGCCGCGGAGCTGCCGGAGCTCGACCGGCCGGTCCTGGTCGTGGCGATGACCGGGTTCGTCGACGCGGCCGCCGCGACCAAGCTGGCCGCCGACCACCTGCGCGGGGACGGCGACCCGGTGGACGTGGCGACCTTCGACGTCGACCAGCTCTACGACTACCGGGCCCGGCGGCCGGCGATGCTGTTCGTCGAGGACCACTGGGAGGGATACGAGACCCCGCAGATCCGGATCCAGGCGCTCACCGACGCCGCCGGCACGCGGTTCCTCATGCTCGACGGCCCGGAGCCGGACGTGCAGTGGGAGCGGTTCGTCGCCGCGGTCGAGCAGCTCTGCCGCCGGCTGGACGTGCGGGTCTCGGTCGGGTTCAACTCGATCCCGATGGCGGTGCCGCACACCCGGCCGCTCGGGGTCACCGCGCATGCCAGCCGGCGCGAGCTGATCTCCGACTACCAGCCCTGGCTGCAGCGGGTGCAGGTGCCCGGCAGCGCGGTGCACCTGCTCGAATACCGGCTCGGCTCGGCCGGGCGCGACTCGATGGGCTTCTCCGTGCACGTGCCGCACTACCTGGCCCAGACCGACTACCCGGCCGCCGCGCAGACGTTGCTCGAGGCGGTGTCCCGGGCCACCGGGCTCGAGCTGGTCGGCGAGTCGCTGAAGGCGGCCGCGGCCGGGGTGCGGGCCGACGTGGACGGGCAGGTCGAGCGCTCGGAGGAGGTCGCGAGCGTCGTCCGCGCGCTCGAGGAGCAGTACGACGCCTACGTGGCCGGCCGCGGGGAGAACCTGCTCGCCTCCGACACCGGCCCGCTGCCGACCGCCGACGAGCTCGGCGCCGAACTGGAGCGCTTCCTCGCCGAGCAGACCGATCGCCCCGACCAGCAGTAGCGCGGCGCCCGGTGGGCCTGACCGAGCGGATCGACCGCTTCCAGCGCCGGCACACGGCGGTCGGCTATCCGCTCGCGGTCGTCTACAAGTTCTTCGACGACCAGGGCCCGTACCTGACCGCCATGATCACCTACTACGCGTTCCTGTCGCTGTTCCCGTTGTTGCTGCTGCTCACCTCGGTGCTCGGCTTCCTGCTGCACAACGACCCCGAGCTGCAGGACCGGGTGCTCAACTCGGCCGTGAGCCGGGTGCCGGTGCTCGGCCACCAGCTGATCGACAACGTGCACTCCCTGCGTGGCAGCACCGTCGCGGTCGTGGTCGGCGTGCTCGTCGGCCTGTACGGGAGCCTGGGCGTGGTCCAGGCCGCGCAGAACGCGTTCAACAAGGTGTGGGCGGTGCCGCGGGCGGACCGGCCGAACCCGTTCACCGCTCGGCTGCGCAGCCTCGCGATGCTGGTGGTGCTCGGGATCGGCGTGGTCGTGTCGACCGGGCTGTCCGCGCTCAGCTCGGTCGCCGACCACGTGGGCTCGTCGGAGATCGGCGCGGGGTTGCGGGTCCTGTTCGCCCTCGCCGCGGTGGTGCTCAACGCGTCGCTGCTGCTGTTCGCGTTCCGGTTGCTGACGGCGCGACGGGTGGGCACCGCGGGTCTGCTGCCCGGCGCGCTGACGGCGGCGATCCTGTGGCAGATCCTGCAGTCCGGCGGCGCCTACTACTTCGGCACCACGTTGCGGCATTCCAGCGCGACGTACGGGCTGTTCGCGGTGGTGCTGGGGTTGCTGGCCTGGCTCTACCTGTCGGCGCTGGCGGTGGTGCTCGGTGCCGAGCTGAACTCGGTCCTGGTACGGCGGCTGTGGCCGCGCAGCCTGCTCACGCCGTTCACCGACGACGTGCAGCTCACCCGCGGCGACCGCAAGGCCTACGCGTCGTACGCGCAGACCGAGCAGCACAAGGGCTTCGAGACCGTCGACGTCGACTTCGACCAGCCCGCCTCGGACGGGAGCGAGCGGACCGCGGACGAGAGCCGGCCGCCCCCGGACGGGAGCCGGCCGGCGCCCGACGACAGCGAGCGGGCGGGCGGGAGCGATCGGTAGGGGAGAAGGCGACGCCCGCACAGTGCTTCCCCCGAGGCGTGCGGCCGGCGTGGCGGGTCCACATCGGAGGGCGTCCCGGGTCGTCCCCCCGGGGGCCCCCGTTTCCCTCAGCAGCACCCACATCCGGCGAGCCGTGCCGACCGCGGCGGGCGTCGCTCCCCGCGTTAGCCTGCCCCGTGGGAGCGATCACCGCGTGGGTCCGCAGACCCGCAGTTAGGCGCCGTCCGGCCCGGACTTAATGCGGGCGCGGGCCAGCGCCACCAGCCCGGCGCGGTTGGACGCGCCGGTCTTCGCGACCAGGTTGGCCACGTGGGTCTCGATCGTCCGGGGTGAGAGCACCAGCCGCTGCGCGATCGCGGTGTTGGTCAGCCCCTCGCCCATCAACTGCAGCACGTCGACCTCGCGGCTGGTGACCCCGACCGCGCGCAGCGCCGACGGCACCGGGGTGTCGCCGCGGCCGGGGCGGGGCACCGGGGCGCCGGCCCGCCGCAGCACCTCGCGGCAGCGGCTGGCCAGCCTGGTCTCGCCGCGGCCGGCGAAGACCGGCAACGCCTCCCGGGCCCAGCCGACCGGGTCGCCCCAGTGGTCGCTGAGCGCGGAGTCGGCGACCAGCAGCCGGACCCGGTGCTGCCACCAGGGCAGCGCGGCCATCGCCCGGTCGGCCTCGAGCAGCTCGCGGTCGGCCTCCCGGTGCCGGCTGCGCCGGCCGCAGGCGACCGCCTCGGCGTATCCGAGCAGGGACGCGTTCTCCCAGTTCACCGACCAGGGCCCGGCCTCCGCCCTGGCCGCGTCGCCGTCCGGCCCGGACAGCGTGCGGACCAGCGCCCACAGGCCGCGGATCGGCGTCGCGGCGGTGCTCGGGCTGCGCCGCAGGTAGTCGGCCGCCTTGTCCAGGCTTTCCAGCAGCCGGGGCAGGTCGTCGGCGAGCAGCGCGTCGTGCGCCCGGATCTGGCCCCAGACCGCGGCGTTGATGTCAAGGTCGTCCGGGGCCAGCGTGAGGGCCTGGGCGGTGCACCGCTCGGCCTGCTCGTGGTCGCCGAGCTCGATGTGCGCGATGGCCTGGAAGCAGATCGCGGTCGCGTGCAGGCGGTCGGCGCGCAGCCGGCGGGCCAGGTCGGCGCAGCGGCGGGCGTGCTCCAGCCCGCGGGCCGGGTCGCCGTGCAGCAGCCCGGCGGCGATCTGCAGGTCGAGCGTCGCGGCCTTGCCGAGCACGCCGGCCTCCTCGGCCAGCTGCCGGGCCCGCTCCAGCCGTGCGGTCGAGCCGTCCTGGAGCAGGTCGACGGTGCCGATCTCGTGCAGGGCGGAGACCCGGCTGGTCGGCAGGTCGTGCTCGCGGGCGAGCGCCTCGGCGGCCGCGAACGCGTCCCTGGCCCTGGCCGCGTCGTCGATCCGCGCGACCCGCCCGATCACCTCGAGCGCCTGGCAGGCGACCGGCCACAGCTCCCGCTCCTGGGCCGCGCGCAGCGTCGTCAGGGCGATGTCCCTGGCCCGCTCGGGCTCGCCCCGCGCGTATGCCAGCCGGGCGACGAGCACGCTCAGCCGCGGGTCGCCGTCGTCCGGGATCGCGGACAGGTACGCCGCGGCAACGTCCCAGCGCTCGGCCTCCGCGCCGACCTCGGCCAGCACCAGCCGGACGCTCTCGTCGCCGTCCCGCAGCAGCCGCTCGCCCAGGGCCAGCGACCGCTCGGCGTCGCCCTTGAGAACCAGCACGGTCAGCAGCTCCCGCTCGGCCCGCGTGACCAGTTCGGGCGCGGTGGCCAGGTCGGCCGCCCGGCACAGCAGCAGGTCGGCCGAGGCCAGCGCGCCCTGCCGGGCCGCTTCGGTGCCGGCCGCCACCGACAGCTCGGCCGCCCGCTCGTTCTCGCCGGCCGCCGCCCGCAGCCCCGCCGCCAGCGCGTACGCCTCCGGGTCGCGGCGCTCGACGATCTCCGCGGCGGCGTGGGCCAGCGCCCGCCGCTCCGGCGGCAGCAGGTCGTCCCGGATCGCCTCGCCGGTCAGCGCGTGCCGGAACTCGAACGTGTCGCCCTCGCCGGCCCGGATCAGCCCGGACCGCACCCCGGCCCGCAGCGCGGCCATCACCTCGGGCTCGGGCAGCGCGGCCACCTCGGGCAGTAGCCGCCAGTCGAACCGGCGGCCGAGCACGGCGGCGGCCCGCAGCACCGACCGGGCGGCCGGGTCGAGGTCCTCCACCCGGCGCCGTACGGTCGCCGCGAACGTCCGCGGCACCGCCGGCGTGAGCGGGCCGACCAGCCGCCCGGCCTGGTCGAGGGCGCCGACGGAGCGCAGCCCGGTCAGCAGCTCCTCGATCAGCAGCGGCAGGCCGTCGGCGTTGTCCCGGATGAACGCCACGACCTCCTCCGGCGGCCGGGCGGCCAGGCACACCTCGACCAGCTCCCGGACGTCGTCGTCGTCCAGCCGTTCGAGGCTCACCTCGGCGGCGTTGGTCGCGGTGACCAGGTCGAGCAGCGGCTCCGGCGGCGCGACCTCGGCCCTGGTGGTCACGACCAGCATCAGCGGGCTCGACTCCGCCGCGTGGGCCAGGTAGGTCAGCACGGTCAGCGTGTCCGGGTCGACCCAGTGCAGATCCTCAAGCACGAGCAGGGTGCCGGCGCCGGCGGACCGGTGCGCGAGCGCGCCCAGCAGGCGCAGCACGGCCTCGCCGAGCACGGCCCCGCCGCGCGGGTCGGCCCGCCCGTCGGGCACCGCGGCGTCCGGCAGCATCGCCGCCAGCACCGGCAGGTAGGGCTGCAGGGTCTCGTCGTCGGGCAGCCCGCGGTCGCGCAGCGCGCCGCCGAACGCCTCGACCAGCGGCCGGTACGGCTCCCCGTCCGGCACCGCCCGCCCGACCAGCACCGACACGCCGGAGCGCTCGGCGCCGGCGGCGAACTCGCGGACCAGCCGCGACTTGCCTACCCCGGCCTCGCCGGAGACCAGCACCAGGCGGCCGGTGCCGGTCGCGCGGAGCTCGGCCAGCCGCTCCCGCAGACCGGCCAGCTCCCCGGTGCGGCCGACCATCCGCGTGGCAGCCGCCTGCAACGGGCCGGCCATCACCGGTCCGGTCCGATCCAGGACCGGGGCGACATGCGCGCAGACCTCCTGTTGCACCCCCGACGCGGCGCTCACCTTAACCTCCGGGGAACTTGTCGGCACCTTGATGTTCGCTCCGGCGGGGCCTCGCGTAAGCCGGGGTCACTCGTACACGTATTTCCTGGGTCCTGGAAAGACGTACGAGAGGCCGTCACGCAGGCGGTCCCGCCAGTTCTCCCAGGAGTGCCCGTCCCGGGACTCGATGTAACGCACTCGCATGCCTGTCTCGGTGAAGACCGGGACCATCGAGCGGTTCCGGACGATCAGCGGCTCGTACACGCCGCAGCTGACGAACACCTTGTCCGCCACCGCCCGCGGTCGGGCCCGGTAGCGGTTGGTGAACCGGACCACCGGGTCGAACACCGACCCGCCGCCGTGGTCCGAGCCGATGTCGGTGAACACGAACGAGCCGGACTGCAGCAGCAGCGACCCGTACGTGGCCGGGTGCCGGTACGCGACCGACAGCGAGGCGACCGCGCCGAACGAGGCGCCCATCAGGCAGCGCCCGGCCGGCTGCGCGGTCAGCGGGAACCGCCGTTCCAGGTAGGGCAGCAGCTCGCCGGTGACGAACCGGGCGTGGGCGGTCGAGTCGGCGTACTCGACCGTGCGCTCGCCCGGGTGCAGGAAGGCGGCCACCAGTTCGGCCACCTCGGTCCGGTGCAGCAGGTTGTCCAGCACGGTCTTCGCCGCCGCGTACTGCAGGTAGTCGGGGCCGTCGTGCACGACCAGCAGCGGGTACGCGGTGGTGCGGCGGAACCGGGCCGGCAGGTAGAGGGTCACCCTGGCGTCCCGGTGCAGCGCCCGGCTCGGCACGGTCAGCTCGATCAGCTCGCCCGGCCGGGTCTCCGGGTCGGGCCGCGCCCACTCCGGGTCGACGTACCCGGTCGCGAACACGACGCTGGACGAGCCGACCGGGGAGTGCGATCGGTGCGGGTTGAGCGGGTCGTTGATCCGCTCGAACGTCTCGCCGCGGCGGATCTCCAGCTGGTATTCGACCCGCGAGCCCTCCGGCAGCTCCAGCACCACCGACCACAGGTCGACGCCGCGCAGCCGGCGCAGTGGCAGCGGGTCGGGCAGGCCGGTGACCCGGTGCCGCACCCAGACCTCGTCTGCCTCGCCGCGGAACAGGAACGTGCAGTGCCGGCCCTCGACGATCGGCACCGGGGTCCGCTGCAGGAAGCGGTCGACGGTCGCCGTGTCCAGTGGGCGGCGCTCCTTGAGCCGGTTGATCGCCAGCCGGCGGGTGGGGGCGGTCACGACAGCCGGCCGTCGGGGCCGATGACCCTGGCCGCGGCCAGCGTCCCGCCGTCGTCGAGCACCACGCAGCGGGCCGGGGCGAACCGGCGGGCCAGCGCGCCGAGCCGGACCGGGTCGTCCACCGGCAACCGCCGGCGTGCGTGCGGCAGCAGCACGGTGTCCGGGACCAGGCCGAGCCCGGGCGCGTACGTCTCGGCCCGGCCGTCGGTGAACAGCACCACCCGGTCGGTCAGCGCCATCGCGCCGGCCGACCAGGCCAGCACGTCCGCCGGCGGGGTGACGTCGAACAGCCGCAGCACGTGCAGCAGCACCGCGACGTGCCCACCGGTGATCACCAGCACGCCGGCGCGGTCCAGCTCGGCCCTGACCTGGGCGCGGTGGCCGGCGACCACGTCCCGCTCGGCCGGGCGCCAGGCTGCCTCGAATTCGGCACGGATGGTGGACATCCGATCGAGATGCCGTTCGTCGAGCAGCCGCAGCGCCGCCTCGGCGTCGGACTGCGCGCCGTCCCGGGTGCGCGGCCGGGTCGCCGTCCGCCGGATCGCGTCCATGGCCTGGTTCGCCCGCTCCACCTGCAGCGAATACAGCTCCTGCAGCTCCTCGGCCACCGCCCGGTGGTTGACCTCGGCGTCGGCCAGCTCGCGGTCCCGGTCGAGCACGTCCAGCCAGCGCTCATACAGGCGGAGGTTGACCGTGCCACCGCCGAGCAGGCGGTCGAGCTCCGCGTCGTCGGGCTCGCGGGCGCGCCAGCCGGCGGTGACCGTGGCCGCGACCGTGCCGGCCGGCAGCGGCGCCACCGTCGGCCGCCGCTGCGGACCCAAGACGGTGATCGTCATCCCGGGTCGGGCTCGCTCATTCGGCGTGCACGTGCACGGTGCGGCCGACGTCGTCGAGCATCCCGTGCAGGACGTCGTAGTCGGGGTGCCGCATCCGCACGTACGCGTTGGCCATGTAGCCGGCCTCGACCGGCTGGGTCGGCGTGCCCGGCGGCGGCAGGTGCGCGTCGATCACCCACTCGCCCAGCCGGGTCTGCGCGTCGTCCACGCCCTCGATCCAGGTGATCGATCCGTCCCGGTCGGGGCGCAGCGCGACGATGCCGGCCGAGTAGCGCCGGGTCGGGACGTGCCAGACGTTCTCGTGCACGATGGCGTCGGCCCAGGCCTTGTAGAGGTCGATCTCGTTGCCGGCCGAGTAGAGGTCCCAGGCGCCGACCCCGGGCGGGCGGCACCCGATCTCGGAGAACTTCAGCCCCTTCGGCCCGAAGAACCACTCCATGTGGGTCGCGGTGGTGCCGATGCCGAGCGCCTGGTTCACCCGCCGGCCGAGGTCGCGCAGCTGCTGGTAGTCCGGCTCCCGGTCGACCCGGTTCGTCGCGATGAACTGCGGCGAGATCCACCGGGTCCGCATCGCCTCAAGCACGTTCGGGAAGTAGTGGCTGACGAAGTCCAGCCGCGGCTCGCCGTGCACCGACAGCGTGTCGTAGAAGCCCTCGTGGCCCTCGACGAACTCCTCGACCGCGATCGAGTCGGCGTGGCCGAGCGCGCCCAGCGCGGCGCTGAGCTCGTCGCGGGAGTCGACCTTGGTGGTGTCCAGCGCGCCGGCGCCGGTACGCGGCTTGAGGATCAGCGGGTAGCCGACCGCGTCGGCGAACGCGTAGACCTCGTCCACGTGCGCGGCGGCCGTGGAGGCCGCGGTCGGCACGCCCACCTCCCGCAGCGCCTGCTTCATCGACGGCTTGTCCCGGCACAGCCAGGCCGTCCGGACGCTGGTGCCGGGGATCGTGCAGGTCTCCCGTACCTGCGCCACCGGCAGCGTGTGCGCCTCGATCGTGGTCTCCAGCCGGTCCACCCACATCCGGGACTGCACCCAGTGGACGAAGTCGGTCAGGTGGCCGACGTCGGTCACGTTGTCGATCTGGTGATACTCGGACAGGCATCCGCGCAGCTCGTCGTCCAGCCACTCACCCGGCCGCTCGCCGATGCCGATGACGTACGCGCCGGTCCCGGCCAGCGCGCGGGCGAAGTTCCGCTGGGTGGGCGGGAACGCCGGCTCCACGAACACCACGTTCATGCCAGGACCCTATTGGGACCGGCCGTCCGGTGGGAGGCGCAGGATGGAGGGGTGTCGGATCACCCGGATCAGCCGGAGGGCGCGGACCGGTCGGAGCTTGCGGGCGCGCCGGTCGGCCGTCGGGTGCTGCTGGGCGTGCTCGCCCTCGGCGGCCTGACCCTGGCGTTCGGCCGGACCCTGTCCGACGCCGAGCAGGCCGCGCTCGCCGTGGTCGGGCCGCGCGACCCGACCGGGCTGACGCAGCTGATCCCGGCCGGCGCCGGCTTCCGGTTCTACTCTGTGACCGCCTCGATCCCGCGCCGCGCGCCGGCCGACGTCCGGATCGCCGTTGCCGGCCTGGTCCGCCGGCCGCGGACCTGGTCGATGCCGGAGCTGGCGACGCTGCCGCAGGCCAGGCTCGTGCGGGACTTCCAGTGCGTGACCGGCTGGCGGGTGCCGGCGGTGACCTGGTCCGGGGTCGCGCTGCCCGACCTGCTCGCCGCGGCCGAACCGGATCCGGAGGCCACCGCGGTCCGGTTCAGCTCGTACGACGGGTCCTACAGCGAGAGCCTCACGCTCGACCAGGCCAGGCGCCGGGACGTGCTGGTCGCGACCGGGCTGCAGGGCAAGCCGGTCAGCGCCGCGCACGGTGGGCCGGTCCGGCTGGCCGTGCTGCCGATGTACGGCTACAAGTCGCTGAAGTGGTTGGACCGGATCGAGCTCACCCGCGACGTCGAGCCGGGTTACTGGGAGCACCGCGGCTACGACGTGGACGGCTGGGTCGGCCGCTCGAACGGACGCAGCGATGAACCCACCTAGGATGTCCGGCCCGGCGCGACGCGCTGGGCTCATCCGGTTCGGGCCCGGGTCGCGGGCGGTGCACCAGGCGACCGCGGTGCTCGGGCTGACCTGCCTGGCCACCGCGGCCGCGCTGTATCTGGAGCCGATCGCGGAGATCGTCGGCCGGCGCGCGCTGGTCGTGCAGATCCACGTCTGGTCGGGCCTGGCACTGCCGGTGCCGGTCCTGCTCGGCTTGGCGTCGCGGGCGGTGCGGTCGGACTACCGGCTGCTCAACCGGTGGACCAGGGTCGACCTCGAGTGGCTGCGGCGGCGCGACCGGCGCACCGCCGGCCTGCCGGTCGGCAAGTTCAACGGCGGGCAGAAGCTCAACGCGTCGCTGTCCGCCGGCGGCGGGCTGGTCCTGCTCGGCACTGGGATCGTGCTCGAGTACGGCCGGCGCTGGTCGCTCGACCTGCGCATCGGCGCCACTTTCCTGCACGACTGGGCGGCGTTCGCGGTGCTGCTGCTCGTCGTCGGGCACGTCTGGTTTGCTGCCCACGACCAGGACGCGTTGCGCGGCATCCGTACCGGACGGGTCCCGGTCCTCTGGGGGCTGCACGAGCACCCGGCCTGGGCCCGCGGGTTGCTCAGTGCGGGGGCGGGGCAGGAACCCGGCATGGATCCGGACCAGGAGCGGGTGCGGCACCGGGCTGACGAACTGCTGCCCGAGGAGCGGGTCGCCGGCAGCGACGATCCTCAGGCGCAGGCGGCGGCGATCCTCGCCGACTCCGACGAGCGGGAGTACGACCCGCAGGCGGCGCCGGACACCGTGCTCGAGCGCCGTACGTCGGCGGAGGCGACCGATCCGTCGGAGTGACCCCCGATCGGTGCTGATCCATCCGACCGATCCGTGCTGAGATGAGCGCGTGCGGATCGCCCTGTTCCTGACCTGCCTGGTCGACGCCGTCGCGCCGGCTGCCGGGCGGGCCACGGTCGAGGTGCTGGAGCGGCTCGGGCACGAGGTGGTGTTCCCGCCGGGGCAGACCTGTTGCGGGCAGATGCACATCAACACCGGCTACCCGGACCAGGCGCTGCCGCTGGTGCGCCGGCACGTCGCGGCGTTCGAGCCGTACGAGGCGGTAGTCGCGCCGTCCGGCTCCTGCGTCGGGTCGGTGCGCCACCAGCACGCCGCGGTCGCCCGCGCGCACGGCGACGACGCGCTGGCCGAGCGGGCGGCCGGGGTCGCCGCGAAGACGTACGAGCTGTCCGAGCTGCTGGTCGACGTGCTCCGCGTCACCGACGTGGGCGCGTCGTACCCGCACCGCGTCACGTACCACCCGACCTGCCACTCGCTGCGGATGCTGCGGGTCGGCGACAAGCCGCTGCGGTTGCTGCGGTCGGTCCGCGGCATCGACCTGGTCGAGCTGCCCGGCGCGGAGGAGTGCTGCGGGTTCGGCGGTACGTTCGCGGTGAAGAACGCGGACACCTCGACCGCGATGCTCGCCGACAAGATGCGCTCGGTGCTCGACACGAGGGCCGAGGTCTGCGCGGCCAGCGACTCTTCCTGCCTGCTGCACATCGGCGGCGGGCTGTCCCGGTTGCGAGCCGGGGTGCGGACCGTGCACCTGGCCGAGATCCTGGCGTCCCGGGAGGGCCTGTGACATTCCTCGGCATGCCGCACGCGTCCGACGCGACCCACCTGGCCGGGCGGCCGTTCCCGGTCGCGGCCCGGGCTGCGGTCGCCGACACCCAGCTGCGGCGGAACCTCGGCAACGCGACCGCGACGATCCGGGCCAAGCGGGCCAGGGTGGTCGGCGAGGTGCCGGACTGGGCCGAGCTGCGGGCGGCCGGCGCGGCGATCAAGGACTCCGTGCTCGCCAGGCTCGACGAGCTGCTGGTGCAGCTGGAGGAGTCGGTCACCGCGAGGGGTGGGACCGTGCACTGGGCCCGGGATGCCGCCGAGGCGAACGCGATCGTCACGTCGCTGGTCCAGGCCACCGGCGCCGACGAGGTGGTCAAGGTCAAGTCGATGGCCACCCAGGAGATCGGGCTCAACGAGGCGCTCGAAGCCGCGGGGATCGCCGCCTGGGAGACCGACCTGGCCGAGCTGATCGTGCAGCTCGGGCACGACACGCCGTCGCACATCCTGGTGCCGGCGATCCACCGCAACCGGGCCGAGATCCGGGAGATCTTCCTGCGGGAGATGGGTTCGGTGGGGCTGCCGGCGCCGGCCGACCTCACCTCGTCCCCGGCCGCGCTGGCCGAGGCCGCGCGCATGCACCTGCGGCAGAAGTTCCTGTCTGCCCGGGTGGCGATCTCCGGGGCGAACTTCGCGGTCGCGTCGACGGGGACGCTGTCGGTGGTGGAGTCCGAGGGCAACGGGCGGATGTGCATCACACTGCCGCGGACGCTGATCACCGTGATGGGCATCGAGAAGCTGGTGCCGACCTGGGCTGACCTCGAGGTGTTCCTGCAGCTGCTGCCGCGGTCGTCGACCGGCGAGCGGATGAACCCGTACACGTCGATGTGGTCCGGGGCGGTGGAGGGGCAGGACTTCCACCTGGTGCTGCTGGACAACGGGCGCACGGCGGTGCTCGGGGATCCGGACGGGCGGGCGGCGCTGCGGTGCATCCGGTGCTCGGCCTGCCTCAACGTGTGCCCGGTGTACGAACGGACCGGCGGGCACGCCTACGGGTCGGTGTATCCGGGGCCGATCGGGGCCGTGCTCTCGCCGCAGCTGACCGGGGTGGCGGACAACCCCACGCTGCCGTACGCGTCCTCGCTGTGCGGTGCCTGTTACGACGCCTGCCCGGTGGCGATCGACATCCCGACGATGCTCGTGCACCTGCGCTCGCAGGTGCCGCATCCGGTGGCGGAGCGGGCGGTCATGCGCTCGGTGGCATACGCGATGGGGTCGCCGCGCCGGTGGGCGGCCGCGCTGTCGGCTTCCCGCGCAGGGCGCCTCCTTGGCGGCCGCCGCGGCCGGATCCGCGCGATGCCGCCGCCGCTGTCCGGCTGGACCGCCAGCCGGGACCTTCCCGTACCTCCCGCCGAAGGCTTCCGCAGCTGGTGGACCCGCACCCACGGTCCTGAGTCCCCGGCGGGAGGCGATCGCGGTGAGTAGCGCGCGGGACGAGGTGCTGGGGCGGATCCGGCGGGCGCTCACGGACCGTCCGGTGGTGCCGGAGGTGCCGCGGGCGTACCGGCGCGGCGGCGACCTCGACCAGGCGGCCCGGCTCGACCTGCTGGTGGACCGCCTGATCGACTACAAGGCCGCGGTCCGCCGCTGCTCCCCGGCGCAGCTGCCGGACACGCTCCTCGACGCCCTGTCGGCGCGGGCCGCGGCCCGGGTCGCCGTCCCGCCCGGCCTGCCCTGGGACGTGCCCGGCGCCGTCTCCGACGACGGCCTCACCGCGGCCGAGATCGACCGGCTCGACGGCGTGGTGACCGCCTGCGCGGTCGCGGTCGCGGAGACCGGCACGATCGTCCTCGACTCCTCGCCCGACCAGGGCCGGCGGATGATCACGCTGGTGCCCGACTACCACCTCTGCGTGGTCCGCGCCGATCAGGTCGTCCAGACCGTGCCGGAGGCGGTCGCCCGGCTCGACCCGGACCGGCCGCTGACCTGGATCAGCGGACCGTCCGCCACCAGCGACATCGAGCTGAACCGGGTCGAGGGCGTGCACGGCCCCCGCACGCTCGAGGTCGTCCTCGTCACCTAGGGGCCGCGGGGTTACCGGGGTTACCGAGGCCGCGGGGTCAGCCAGTGGGCACGCAGAACTCGTTGCCCTCCGGGTCGGTGAGCACGGCCCACTTCGCGTAGGGCCCCTCCTGGCCGCGCCCGATCTCCGTCGCGCCGCGGGCGACCAGGTCGGCGATCTGCTTCTCCGGGTCGTCGGAGACCGGCCGCAGGTCGATGTGCAGCCGGTTCTTGACCGTCTTCGGCTCGGGCACGAGCTGGAACAGGATCCGTGGCCGGCCGCTCTCCCTGCCGTCCGGGTGGTTGATGGCGGCGCCGGTCTTCCAGTGCACCTTTCCCTTGTGGACCACGGTGTCGTCGTCGGAGGCCAGCCCCTCCTTGATCATGCGGCGGATGAAGTCTTCGTCGGTGCCCTCCGCCTCCCAACCGAGGGCGTCCGCCCACCAGTCGGCCAGCGTGTGCGGGTCGGCGCAGTCGATGACGAGCTGGAAGTCGAGTGCCATGCCGGGACCGTAGCGGGCGGGTCCGACAGTTCACGCCGGGCTGACCGGGACGGCCGGAGGATGGTGTGGTGCTGTCCGCGCTGCCGCCCGTACGCCGCCGGATGCTGCTCGGCATCCTGGCGGTGCTGGCTGCGGGCGCGGTCGCCGCGGTGATCCTGGTCGTGGTCAACCGCTCGGGGTCGTCGGAGGCGGCGGGTCCGGTGCGGCAGGACGATCCGGGGCCGGTGCTGCTGGTGCCCGGATACGGCGGGTCGACGTCGGCGCTGGACGTGCTGGCCGCGCGGCTGCGGGCGGCCGGCCGGCAGGCGACGGTCGTCCGGCTGCCCGGCGGCGGCACCGGCGCGCTGCGCGACCAGGCCGAGGTCCTGGACCGGGCGGCCCGGTCGGCGATCGCCGGCGGGGCGCCATCGGTGGACGTGGTCGGCTACTCGGCCGGCGGGGTGGTGGCCCGGCTGTGGGCCGAGGAGGACGGCGGCGCCGGCATCGCCCGCCGCATCGTCACGCTCGGCGCGCCGCACCACGGCACCGACCTGGCCGCACTGGCGGGATCGCTGCTGCCGGGCCAGTGCCCGACCGCGTGCGCCGAGCTTGCCCCGAACAGCGACCTGCTCACCCAGCTCAACGCCCGGACGATGCCGGCCGGGCCGGTGTGGGTCTCGGTCTGGACCGAGCAGGACCAGGTCGTCACCCCGCCCGACTCCGCCCGCCTCGACGGCGCCGTCAACATCCCGGTCCAGTCGATCTGCGCCGGCGCGCAGCTTGACCACGGCAACCTTCCCCGCGACCCCGTCGTCCAGTCGCTCGTCCTCAGCGCCCTGGCTCCCGCCCGCCCCACCGCCCCCACAACCTGCCCCACCCCCTGACCGCGCCGCGGGATCAGGCGAGGGGGAGGCCGACGGCGTCGGCGGCGATGGCCTGCGCCTTGTCGCAGGTGACCAGCGAGACGGGGTCCCCCGCGGC
>Ga0308176_10000814_pt1 | contig 19540 bp, 16 predicted proteins | sample PhyCR2_3_FD_203890 | JGI IMG/M metagenome (GOLD analysis project Ga0308176, IMG submission 203890) | Soil microbial communities from UC Gill Tract Community Farm, Albany, California, United States - DLSLS.C.R2 | ecosystem: Environmental > Terrestrial > Soil > Agricultural land | place: USA... | reverse complement strand
ACCGCGGGCAGCCAGCGCGCACTACCGGCGCAGGCGAATCGCGTTCAGATCCTGCTCCCGGATCTCGTCGGCTCGGCGGATCAGGTCCTCGACGTCGTCGTGCTCGGCGTGTATGTACCGGCCCGCGAGCTCGTCTGCCCGGCCCGACGCGAGCACCCGCACCAGCTGCGGAGCGAGCTCCGGCGGCGTCCAAGGCGCGTCGTCCGGGAAGTTCCCGCCCGTCATCTCCGTCTTCACCAAGCCGGGGCTGATGAAGAAGACCGGGATGCGGCCCGCGAGCTCGTTGGCGAGCGTCTCCCCGTAACGGCAGACGGCTGCCTTGCTCGTCGGGTAGGGGGTGCTGTGTGCGCCGGGAAGGTAGGCCGCGCCGCTGCCGGTGATCACGATGCGGCCGGCGCCGCGCTCGAGCATCTCCGGGATCACGGCGCTGCAGCAGAGATGGACGCCGAGGACGTTCACCTCGAGCACGTGCCACCAATTGTCGGGATCGACCTCCCAGGTCGGGCCTTCCGGCCCGCCGATGCCGGCGTTGGCGACGAGCAGGTCGATCGGCCCGAGCTCGCTGTCGGCCTGGATCGCCATCGCGTCTACGGACGCTCGGTCGCTCACGTCGACCTCGAGCGGCACGCCTCCGATCTCGCGGGCGACGTGTTCGACCTGCGCGCGCGTGCGAGCCGCGACGGCCACGTGCGCGCCGGCGTCCGCGAGCTCGCGCGCGATCCCGGCGCCGATCCCGCGCCCGCCGCCCGTGACGAGGGCGACCTGTCCGTCGAGGCGGTCAGCTGGCTGCGACATGCTCGATCTCCTCCAGTGTCTCGGGGTTTTCCAGGGACGAAAGGTCGCCGGGGTCCGCGCCGAGCGCCTTCGCGCGAACCGCTCGCCGGACGATCTTCGCGCTGCGCGTCTTGGGCAGTGCCGAGACGAACAGCACGCGCTCCGGGGCGAACGCCTTCCCGAGCGCGTCGGACGCCAGCCCGCGCAGCTCGGCCGCGAGCTCGTCGCTCGGCTCGGCGCCAGGCACGAGAGCGCAGAAGACCCACGCCACCTCTCCCTTCACCTTGTGCGGCACGCCCACGGCCGCCGCCTCGGCCACCGACGGGTGCGCGACCACGGCCGACTCCAACTCCGCAGGCCCGAGCCGCTTGCCTGCGATGTTGAGCGTGTCGTCGGAGCGGCCGTGCAGAAACCAGTAGCCGTCCTCGTCGACGGAGGCCCAGTCGCCGTGTACCCAGATCCCGGGCAGCCGCCGCCAGTACGTGTCGAGGTAGCGCTCCGGGTCGCCCCAGAAGCCGCGCGTCATCCCGGGAAAGGGCCTTCGGCAGACGAGCTCGCCGACCTCTCCACGCACCGAGCGGCCTTCCGAGTCGACGACGTCCATCGCCATCCCCAGGGCCGGCCCGCCGAGCGAGCACGACTTGATGGGCGCCGCAGGCGTGGGCGAGAGGAAGCAGGCACCCACCTCGGTGCCGCCGGAGCAGTTGATGATCGGGCAGCGGCCGCCGCCGACGCGCTCATGAAGCCAGCGGTAAGGCTCTGGGTTCCACGGCTCCCCGGTCGTCACGAGCACGCGCAGCGACGAGAGGTCGTGTCGCTCGACCAGCTCGGCGCCATGCGGGATCAGCGCCCGCACCAGGGTCGGCGAGAGCCCGAGGATGGAGACGTGTTCGGACTCGACGAGCCCCCAGATCCGGTCTGCGGCGGGCCAGTCGGGCGCACCCTCCGCGAAGACGATCGTGCAGCCGAGCGCCATCCCGCCGACCACTTCCCACGGACCCATGATCCAGCCCATGTCGGTGACGAAGTGGATCACCTCGCCGGGGTGCGCGTCGGCCTGGTAGGCGACCTCGCGCGTGATCGAGACGAGGAAGCCGCCCTGCACGTGGAGCACGCCCTTCGGCGGGCCGGTCGTGCCCGAGGTGTAGGTGAGCAGGTACGGGTGCTCGGAGTCGACCTCGAGCGGCTCGAGCTCGCCGGGCGACTCGGCAACCGCCTCGTCCCAGAAGACGTCGCGCCCAGGCCGCATCGGCACGTCGGCCCCGAGCCGTCGCCAGACGACGATGTGCTCCACCGAGGGCGATTCCTCGAGCGCCTCGTCCACGAGCGCCTTCATCGGCACCTCGCGGCCGCGGCGAAGCGAGCCATCGGCGGTCACGACCACCTTCGCTTCCGAATGCCGCAGCCGCTGGGCGATCGCGGGCGCCGCGAACCCCGAGAAGACCGGCACCTGGATCGCGCCCAGGTGCGCGCAAGCGTGCGAGGCGATCGCCACCTCCGGCGACATGGGCAGGAAGATCGCCACCCGGTCGCCGGGCTCGACGCCGAGCCGGGCCAGCGCCTCGGCCAGGCGCGTGACCTCGTCCGAGAGCTCGCGGTAGGAGAGCGAGCGCCGCTGCCCGTCCTCGCTCTGCCAGACCGCAGCGGCCTCGCCGGCCCGCTTACCGAGGGCCCAGCGGTGGACGCAGTTCCAGGCAAGGTTGAGCCTGCCGCCGACGAACCAGGTCGCCCACTCGGGTCCGCGCGACTCGTCGACCACCGTGTCCCACGGATGCGAGAATTCCAGACCCAGGTCGTCGATCGCAGCCGGCCAGAACCGCTCCGGCTCCTCGGCCGAGAAGCGCACGAGCGAGGCGTAATCGTCGAAGCCGAGCTTCCGCGCCAGCCCCATCGCGTTCGTGCGCTCCCGCTCGGCTTCGTCCGGACGCCAGATCACCTCCACGCCGGCAAGCGTAACTTGACGCATTTGGCTAGTGCTCGCTAACCTAGTGAGGGCTAACTTTCGACCGGCTGGAGGGCACGTGCGCGCAAAGATCTTCGCGGAGGAGAACCGCAGGTGGTGGACGCTAGGCGCGCTGTGCTTCGCGCTCTTCATGATCATGCTCGACAACACGGTCGTGAACGTCGCGCTGCCCGCGATCAAGGCGGACCTCGGAATCAGCACGTCGGAGCTCGAGTGGACGGTCGCGGCCTACGCGCTCACCTTCGCCTCGCTGCTACTCACCGGCGGAAAGCTCGGGGACCTGCTCGGGCGGCGGCTGATCTTCACGATCGGCCTCACCATCTTCACACTCTCTTCGCTCGCCTGCGGCCTCTCGTCGAGCGCGCCAGAGCTGATCTCGGCCCGCGCCGTCCAGGGCGTCGGGGCCGCGCTGATGATGCCGGCGACGCTCTCGATCATCTCCCACACGTTCCAGGCGCGCGAGCGCGGGATGGCGATCGGGATCTGGGCCGGCGTCTCCGCCCTGGCGCTCGCGATCGGGCCGCTGCTCGGCGGGATCATCACCGAGCACATCTCGTGGAACTGGATCTTCTACGTGAACGTCCCGATCGGCGTGCTCGCGGTGATCGCCGCGATCGTGGTCGTGCCGGAGTCGAAGGACACCTCGAACGAGCAGCGCCTCGACCTACCGGGCCTGCTGACTTCCGGGATCGGCTTGCTGGCGCTCGTCTACGCGCTGATCGAGGGCCATCAGTACGGCTGGACGTCCGCCCTCATCATCGGCCTCTTCATCGTCGCCGCGGTGGCGCTCGTCTCGTTCGTGCTGCTGGAGACGCACCAGCGGCTGCCGATGCTCGACCTGACGCTCTTCCGCAACGGCACCTTCCTGGGCGCGAACATCGTCGCGATCCTGGTGACGCTCGCGATGTTCGGAATCTTCGTCTTCTTCCCGATTTACATGCAGACCATCCGCGGCTGGTCGCCGATCCAGGCGGGCGCGGCGCTGCTGCCGTGGACGGTGATGATCGTTGTGTTCGCGCCGATTGCCGGCAAGCTCTCCGACCGCGTCGGCTCGCGCTGGCTGATGGCCGGCGGAATGACCGTCGTCTCCGCCTGCTGCCTGCTGCTCTCGACGGTGACGCTCCACTCGACCTTCTGGCACATGCTGCCGGCGTTCCTGCTCGGCGGGCTCGGGATGTCGTTCGTGATGACGCCGATGTCGGCTGCCGCGATGGGCGCGGCGCCGGTCGCCAAGGCAGGCGTCGCCTCGGGCGTGCTCAACACCTTCCGCCAGGTCGGGGTCGCGCTGGGGATCGCGATCACCGGCGCGATCGTCGCCAACCGCGCCGCGTCGGCCGCCGCCGGTGGGGCGAGCCCGCCGGAGGCGTTCGTGCACGGGCTCACCTTTGCAATGCGCGTCAGCGCCGCGATCTGCTTCGGCGCCGCGATCGTCGCCGCGACGCTCGTGCGCCGGTACCGCCACGCCGACGCGAGCATGCCGGTCGAGGCGGCGGCGTGAGCTCGCGCCTCTCGGGGCCGGAGCGCCGCCAGGCGGTCGTCGAGACGGCCTGCCGCGTCTTCGCCAAGAGCAGCTATCGCGGCTCGACCACCGCGCAGATCGCCCGCGAGACCGGCGTCACCGAGCCGGTGCTCTACCGCCACTTCGCCTCGAAGCGCGAGCTCTACCTCGCCTGCCTGGACGCGGTCTGGGAGCGCGTGCGCGTGCTCTGGGACAAGGCGCTCGAACGCGAGGAGGAGCCGTCGAACTGGCTGAGGGCGATCGGCAAGGCCTACCTCGAAGAGCGCGGCGCAGCCAGAATCGTGATGGTCGACCTCTGGATCCAGGCGCTGACCGAGGCCGCCGACGACGCCGAGATCCGCCGCGCGCTCCGCGCGCAGCTGCGCGAGGTGCACAGCTTCGTCGCCGACGTGATCCGCCGGGCACAGGCTGGAGGCGGCATCGTGTCCGACCGCGACGCCGATGCGGAGGCCTGGATCTTCATCTCGCTCGGCCTGCTGTCGACAATCGACCGCCGCCTGGGCAACCTGGTCGGCGAGGAGTTCGGTCGGATCGTCGACAGCCGCCGGGCCTGGATGACAGCCAGTTAGCCGTTCCGGGGTGGCGTTAAAGGCTCCCCGGACCAAAAAGAAGCCCCCGGCTGCGGCTCCGGGGGCTTTTGGTTTTTGCGCTTTGGTGAGAGGCGACGGCCCGAAGGCCTTGGCTCTGCGGCCCAGCCACAACCTTCGGGCCTTCCGTCGCCGTCTCTGGCGCGCCCCTTGCATCCCGTAAGCCTGGCGTCCGGCTGGGTGCAAGGTGGACGGAATATAGACCTGTCCGCAGCAGCCGTCAAGTAGCTCGGTCAAGTGATTTTAGTTTCCGCCAGTTCACCCCGTTTGCGGCTCTCTTATGACCTTTTTGGGGGATATTCCGAAACAGACACTTGCGCATCAGTCAAGTATCCGTTTCACTTCGCCTGCAGGCTTATGTCCTCCCGCATGTCCGCAACCCGCCAGCTTCGCCCCGCCGCTCAGCCCGGTAGCGCCCGCCTTGGCGAGCGCGTTCGCCAGCTGCGCGTGGCCGCGGGGCTGACGCAGACCGATCTCGCCGGCGACCGTTTCTCCAAGGAGTACGTCAGCCAGATCGAGCGCGGGAAGACCAGGCCCACGCGCGAGACGATCGAGTGGCTCGCCGGCAAGCTCGGCGTCGATGCCGGCTTCCTCGAGCGCGGTGTCTCTGCCGACGAGCGCAGCCGCGTCGAGACGATGCTGGCCCGCGCCGAGGCGCTGACGAACGCCGAGCGCTACGACGAGTCGATCGCGGAGTACGACAACCTCCAGACGGCGCTGCTCTCCACGGGCGCTGTCGACCTCGAGGTCAGGGCGCTCTCCGGCCGAGCCTGGGCGCTTGTCCAGGGCGGCGACGTCCGCGGTGGTATCTCGGTCTACGAACAGGCCCGCCCGCTGACCGAGCGGCCCGAGTTCTCGGACATCGACCGGGCCGACCTGCTCTACCGGCTGGGCTTTTGCCGCTACATGCTTTCGAGCAACGCCACCGCGCTCGGGCTCTTCAACGAAGCGCTCGCGCTCGCGGAGGGCTCAGGCCTTCCGTGCGACGCGCTCCGCGCCGAGATCTTCCATTCCCGCGCGCTCTGCTACCGCAAGCAGCGCGACTACGAAGCCGCGCGCGAGGACGTCGAGCGCGCGCTCGAGCTCGCCGAGGCTCTGGACGACCGGCGCACGATGGCGGATGTCTTCCTGCACGCCTCGCTGGTCGCCGAGCGGATGGGCCAGTGGGTGCTCGCCCGCAGCTACGCCGAGCGGGCCCGCGGGCACTACCAGGAGCTGAACGACGGCCGGAAGATCGCCGGCGTCCTGAACAACCTCGGCGGCCTGAACCTGCTGCTCGGCCGGCCGGAGCAGGCGATCGAGCACCTGAAGGCATCGTTCAGCGCCGCGCTCGAGGTGGACAGCATCGAGAAGGCCGCCCAGGCGGAAGGCTCGCTGGCGACCGTGCACCTGCACCTCGGAGACTGGGACCAGGCGGAGCAGCTGGCGCGTCACGCGCTCTCGCTGCTGACCGACCGAGAGGATTACCTGCACGAGATCGCGCCGACCCAACTCGTCCTTGGGCGCGCGCTCATGGAGCAGGACAAGCTCGAGGAGGCCGAGCAATGGCTCCGCGCCTCCGACTCGAGTGCCGAGCGACTGGAGTCGATCGGTCATCGAGCGGCTGCGTGGATCGCCCTCGGCGACCTCGAGACCCGACGGAACAATCAGCCTGAGGCGGCCAAGTTGTACCGGCGCGCTGCCGAGGCACTACAGGATGTCCGCTTCTAAGGAGCCGAAGGAGGTGAATATGAACAAGGCACGCGCGATCTCTTTCGTGGTCACGTTGTCGGTGCTGGTGGCGTCATCTTCCGGCTTCGCACGTGGACTCAGCTTCGTCTGCGGTAGGGGCAGCAGCTGGGTGGAGTGGTAGGCCACCACAGGCGCGTTCGGAGCGGGGTCTGATGGCTCCGAACGCAGCCGGCCCGTATCGAGCCGCGCTCCTGCTCAGCGGTTCCATGCGGATCTTCCGGTGGCTCCAGGACCCTGGCTAGACTCGGCTCGTGGGCCGCGTCGTCGCCGTCCTGTTCGCGGTAGCGGCTCTTGGCGTGGGTTGCGGTGGTTCTCGCACCGCCGGCGGCCTCACTCTCGGTTCGATCCTCGACCGTCCCGGCCCGGACATCGGCGTCACCGCGGGCGCGTCCGAGTTCGTGCCGGGCGCTGTTCGCTTCCCGTTCCTCGTGATCGACAACGACGCGAAGCCGGTCGAGCGGCCGGCGGCGACGGTCTGGGTGGCGAAGAGTCGGACGGGCCCGCTGTTCGAGCGGGTCAGCGCGAAGCTCGAGCCGGTCGGCGTGCCGGGCCGTTCCGAGCCCGCTTTCGGTGGCGTGACCAAGATCTACGTCGCGCACCTACACATCCCGAAGGCGGGCCGCTACTGGCTCGTCGCGCAGCCGAACGGCGCGAAGCTGCAGGCACTCGGCGCACTCGACGTCTCCACGCGCTCGCGCAGCGTCGCCGTCGGCGCCGGCGCCCCACGATCGGACACGCCGACACTGGCGACGGCACCCGCCGCGCAGATCACGACGAGCAGCCCGCCCGACCTGCCGCTCCTGCGCTACTCGGTCGCCGGCGCGCTCGCAACCCACAAGCCCTTCGTCGTCACCTTTGCGACTCCGAAGTTCTGCACCAGCCGCACCTGCGGGCCGGTGGTCGACGTGGTCGAGGCCGTCCGCCGGCAGTTCGCGGCGCGCGGGATCCGCTTCATGCACGTCGAGGTCTTCCAGGACAACGATCCGGCGCGCGGCTACAACCGCTGGATGCGCCAGTGGGGTCTCACGAGCGAGCCGTGGGTCTTCCTCGTCGGGCGCGACGGCCGGGTGAAGGCGAAGTTCGAGGGCTCGGTCTCGGAAGCCGAGCTCGCCGCCGCCATTCGCGCCCACCTCATCTAGGCGTTTGCCGCGCCCTCGCGCGCGGGGAGGAACCTACGGATGGCCCCCGGATTCGACCGCGCGCGGCGTGCCCGCGAAGTCGTCGGCGTCGCGCGGCAGCGCAAGCTCGTGCGCGTGCTGCGCGAGCTCGGCGTCGCCGGCAGCCGGCCCGCCACTCGCGAGGGCGCGGTCGAGTTCCGCGAGGCGCTCGAACAGCTCGGCACGACGTTCCTCAAGCTCGGCCAGCTGCTCTCTTCGCGCCCCGACCTCCTGCCCGACGTCTACATCGACGAGCTCTCGAAGCTCGTGGACGAGGTGCCGCCGTTTGCGTTCGCGGAGGTCGAGCAGGTCGTGCGCGAGGACGCCGGCGAGGCGGTCGTCGAGCTCGACCCGCAGCCGCTGGCCGCCGCCTCGATCGCGCAGATTCACGCGGCGCTCCTCTCGGACGGCCGCGAGGTCGTGGTCAAGGTGCGCCGGCTGGGGATCGTCGAAGAGGTCGACGTCGACCTGGCGCTCGTGCGCTCGGCGGTCGAGTTCCTCGAGAAGCGCTCCGAGACCGCTCAGCTGCTACAGCTGCGCGCGCTCGCGGACGAGCTCGAGGTGCACCTCCGTGCCGAGCTCGACTTCGTCGAGGAGGCGAACAACACCGAGTTGATCGCCGCCCAGCTCGAGGACTACGACGACCTCGTCGTGCCGCGGGTGATCCGGCCCCACGTGACCGAGCGGCTGCTCGTGCTCGAGCGGATCCACGGTCGCAAGCTCGATGCCGGCCACGGCCTGCCGCCCGAGCGTGCCGCGGAGCTGGCAGCGGACTTCTTCCGCGCGTACATCCGCCAGGTAACACAGGCCGGCGTTTACCACGCCGACCCACATCGCGGGAACGTGCTGCTCACCGACGACGGCCGGCTCGCGCTGCTCGACTTCGGCCTGCTCGGGCGCCTGGACGACGAGACCCGCACGGCGCTGGCGCTGCTCCTGCTCGCGCTCGCACACAACCGCTCCGAGGACGTCGCCGCGGTCCTGCTCTCACTCTCGCTGACGACGCTCGACTCCGACGAGGCGGGTTTCGTGCACGAGCTGCGCCGCAAGCTGCCGCGCTACCACTGGCGCCCGCTGGCCGGGATCCGCTCTGGGGAGGCGCTGGCCGACCTGCAGCGCATCTGCCTCGAGTACGGCATCCGCCTGCCACCAAGCTTCGCGCTCGTCGGCAAGACGCTTTCTCAGGCCGACTCGATTGCCCGCACGCTCGACGAGTCGCTCGACCCGATCGCCCTGATCGAGCAGGAGTCGCTCCAACTGATGCTGAGCGAGGCCGAGTCGCGGCTAGAGCCCGAGCAGCTGTTCGGGTTGCTCTTCACCCAACTCGGTGCGCTCGCTCGCGTGCCGAGACGGCTGGCACAGATCGCGGACAGCCTCGAGACCGGCACGCTCAAGGTCGGAGTCGAGCCGACGGGGCTCGACGAGCTGGAGCACACCTTGCGCTCGATCGCGAACCGGCTCGGAGCCGCGCTGATCGTCGTCGGGCTACTGATCTCATCGGCCCTGATGGCGCGCGTCGACCACACCGTCGCCCTCGTCGGCTTCCTGCTAGCGAGCGCGCTCGGCCTCTACATGCTCTGGCGGATCCTGCGCACACCCGGGAATCTCTAGCGAGGAATCGAGCCGATCGTCACGAACGAGGCGGCCAGAAACACAAGCTCCTCCTCTCCCCTAGGTGACGGCGGCTTCGGCCGTCGTCGCCTTTTCTGAGCGGGAATACGGGCGAACCCTTCGTCGTACATGGACGAAAGCACGAACGATCCCTACAGTTCCCGAATCCGATTTCAGGAGACGCCGCCGTGAACCTGGACACCGGCTCCGTAAAACTCACCGACCTCGCCTCCTGCGGCGGCTGCGCAGCCAAATACTCGGCCGCGCGCCTCGAGCAGCTGCTCGCTGGCTTCGTCCCGGCCGAGGCCGAGGACCTGCTCGTCGGGCTCGCTCCGGCCGACGACGCGGCCGTCTACCGCCTCGACGACGAACGGGCGCTGATCTTCACGCTCGACTTCTTCCCGCCGGTGGTCGACGACCCGGGCGACTACGGCGCGATCGCGGCCACGAACGCGCTCAACGACGTCTTCGCGATGGGCGGAACGCCGCTGCTCGCGCTCTCGATCGCGGCTTTCCCGGAAGAGCTGCCGATGGAGATGCTCGCCGAGATCTTCGCAGCGGCCGACCAGCAGGTGCGGGCGGCGGGTGGCCTGCTCGCGGGCGGCCACACCATCCGCGACACAGAGCCGAAGTACGGGCTCGCAGTGGTCGGCACCGTGCACCCCAAGGGCATCTGGCCGAAGAACGGCGCCAAGCCCGGCGATGCGCTGTTCCTGACCAAGCCGCTCGGGACCGGCCTGATCATGTCCGGCTACAAGCGCGGCCAGGCAGGCACGCAGCAGCTGGAGCGCGCGATCCGCTGGATGCGGACGCTGAACAACGACGCCGCCGACGTGCTGCGCGGGCTGGAGCCGAGCGCGGTCACCGACGTCACCGGCTTCGGGCTTTTCGGCCATGTGTACGAGGTCGCCGACCGCAGCGGCGTGCGCATCCGGCTGGAGTCGGAGCGATTCCCGGCGATCGACGGCGCGCTCGACGCCGCGCGCCAGGGCGTGCGCACGAGCGGCGACCCGCGCAACCGTGACTTCGCCGGGCGTCACATCACGCTCGAAGGCGTGCCCGAGGCCTTCGTCGCGCTCGGCTACGATCCGCAGACCGCGGGCGGCCTGCTCGTCTCGATCCCGGCCGAGCGCGCCCCGGCGCTGGAGGCCGAGTTCGAGTCGCGCAAGCTCTTCATCCGCCGCGTCGGCCGGGTCGAACAGGGCTCTGGCGTCGTCGTCGGCTGAACCATGCGCGGGATGATCCACGGGCGGTTCCAGCCGTTCCACAACGGCCACCTCGAGTATCTCCGCGGTGCGGCCGAGCGCTCGGACGAGGTGTTCGTCGGGATCACCAACCCCGACCCGGCCCGAATCAAGCCCGAGGCGTCCGACCCGCTGCGGCACCTCCCCGAGTCGAATCCGTTCAGCTACGTCGAGCGGCTGCTGATGGTGAAGGCGGCCGCGGCCGACGCGGGCGTGGAGCTCGACCGGCTGCACGTGATCCCGTTCCCCGTCAACGAGCCCGAGCTCTGGGACGCCTACGTGCCCCCGGACGTGGTGCAGTTCATCCGGCTCTTCTCCGACTGGGGCGGGACGAAGCTGGAACGGCTCTGCGCGGCCGGCTACGAGGTGGTCGTGCTCGACAAGGGCGCCGAGAAGCAGCTCTCCGGAGCCGACGTGCGGGCTGCGATGCGCGAAGGCGGCGAGTGGGAGCCACTCGTGCCCCCCGGAGTGGCCGCCGTGATTCGGCAACTCCAACGGGTTGGGGTGTAAAAGTGCTGTAAGGCCCCAGAACTTTTCGGCGTAGCGAGCGTTTGAACGGGTACCAAATCGCCGCAATCGCCGCAAACTTCAGGGGGTTCACATGCGCACCGCCGTTCTCGCCGCAGTCGCCGGGCTCGCACTCGCCGTTACCGGCGCGTCGCAGCCGGCGTCGACGGTCACCAAGACGGTCTCGATCACGGCCACGGCCTTCACGCCGACGAGCCGGACGATCGCGACCACGGACTCGATCAGGTGGACGAACAACGACACCAAGAACCATCAGGTGGTCGCCAACAACGGCAGCTTCGTCTCGCCCACGATCGCGCCCGGCAAGACCTACACGCACGTCTTCAACACGGCCGGCACGTTCAACTACCACGACGCTCTGCACCCGAGCCTGACCGGGAAGATCATCGTGAAGGGCCCGCCGCCGGCAGTCACGATCGGCGCCGCGACGCCGATCATCGATTACGGCCAGTCGACTCATATCTCCGGCGTCGTCTCGAGCAAGCAGGCCGGCGAGACGGTGACCGTCTGGGCACAGCCCTACGGCCAGGTCTCAGCGGTGCAGATCGCCACGCTGCTGACCGGCACGGGCGGCGTCTGGGACGTGATGGTCAAGCCCACGCTCCTGACGAACTACCAGGCGCGCTGGAAGAGCACCGTCAGCGCCCAGGTCGGCGTCCAGCTGCGTCCCACGATCGTTTTCGGCGCGGCGAAGCGCTGGGGCTCGGTCAAGATCAAGGCCGACCGCTCGCTCACCGGCAAGAAGGCGTACCTGCAGAAGTTCACCCGCTTCCACGAGTGGGTGAAAGTGCGGCCGGTCGTGCTCGGCAGCGGCTCCGCGAAGCGCTTCCTGCTCGAGCTCCCGGGCGGGCACCGCTACGCCGTTCGCATCTTCATGTCGCTGAACCAGATCGGCGCCGGTTACCTCGACGGCTTCAGCCGTACGATCGTCGTCAAGCCGCCCCGGTAGTTCTCTTCCGGATACACGGCGCGGGTTAGCCTCCGCGCCGTGTATCCGATCGTCGTCTTCCTGCTCGACGGGCTCGCCGACCGGGCGCACGAGGCGCTCGGCGGGCGGACCGGGAACGAGGCCGCGGAGACGCCGAACCTCGATGCGCTGGCGGCGCGAGGCTCGACGGGCCTGCTCTACGCGCTCGGCCCGGGGCGGGCGCCGTCCTCTGAGGTCGCGCACTGGTCGATGCTGGGCTACCGGCCCGACGAGTTTCCAGGACGCGCGGTCTTCGAAGCGCTTGGGCGCGGACAGGACGTGAGCGCGGAGCACGTCTTCGCCTACGCTGCGCTGCGGCCGGCGGAGCGGCGCGAGGACGGCTGGTGGCTCACCGGCCGCCCTGATCCGGAGCGCGACGCCGAGCTGGCGGAAGAGCTCGTGGCCCGCTGCGACGGGATCGAGGTCGACGGGCTGGCCTTCTCGCTTGCGCACGTCTGGCGCGGTGAAGCGGTCCTGCGGATCTCCGGTGGCGCCGACGAGCGGGTCACCGACACGGATGCGTTCTTCCGGGCCAGGCACCCGCTGCTGTGTCCGCAGCCGCTCGTGCCGGAGGCCGAGCGCACCGCGAGCGCCTGCGAGACCTGGACGCGCGAGGTGCTGTGGCGGCTCGATGGCGAGCGGCTCAACGTGATCACGCTCAAGTGGTTCGGCCGGCCGCAGCGGGTGCCGAGCTTCCTGGAGCGCCACGGCGTCACCGGCGTCTTCGCGGCCGACTCGGCGTTCCTGCGTGGGCTCGGGATCGCCCTCGGCCTCGGGCCGGTGGACGCGCCGGAGACGGATGACCCTGTCGCCGACCTCCGCCGCCGGGTCGCGCTTGCGCGGGAGCGGCTCGATGCCGGCGACACCTTCGTCTTCTGCCATCAGAAGACGACCGATGCCGCCGGGCACACGAAGGATCCCGACGTGAAGCGCGACACGATCGCGGCGCTCGATGCGGCGCTCGACGACCTGCCCACGGACAGAGCGATCGTCTGCATCACCGGCGACCACGCCACGCCGGCCTCGCCGGACGTGATCCACTCGGGCGACCCGGTGCCGCTGCTGGTGTCGGGCCCGGGCGTGCGGGCCGACGCGGTCGAGCGCTTCGGTGAGCTCGACTTCGCGGCCGGGATCCTCGGCCAGCTGCGCGGGCCGGACCTGATGCCGGTGCTGCTGAACGCGGCCGACCGCCCGCTCTTCCTCGGCTCGCGGCCGACCCCGTTCGAGGGCGCCGACGGCTACCCGGCCCTGCTTGAGCCCCTTCTCTAGCATTCCTGCCGTGGAGGCAACCACCGCCCGCCTCAGGCGGGTCGAGCTCTCGCCCGCGCGGTTCTTGCAGCTGACGCTCGTCTCGCTCGGCGCCCTCTGGCTGATCGTCGTCACCGGCGCGGCGGTGCGCGTGACCGACTCCGGGCTCGGCTGCCGGCACTGGCCCGGCTGCGAGCAGGGGCACCCGCTGCCGGCCAAGGACTACCACGCGTTCATCGAGTTCGGGAACCGCGCGCTCGGCGGTGTCGTGATCGTGCTCGTGCTGCTGACCGCGGTCTCGTCGTTCTTCGTTCCCGGGCTGTCGCGGGGCGCGCGGCGGCTGGCGCTCGCGATCTTCGTGGGCACGCTCGCCCAGGCGCCGCTCGGCTACCTCGCCGTGCACAGCGACCTGCACTGGCCGGTCGTGGCCGCGCACCTGCTGCTCTCGATGGCGCTGCTGGCCGGCGCGGTCGTGCTCGCGCTCGAGGCGCTGGCGCTGCGCTCCGGCCGCGCCGAGCCGGTGGCACCGCTCGAGCTCCGGCGCGGAGCGCTCGCGGTGGCTGCGGCGGCCGGCGTGCTGCTCCTGACCGGGGCACTCGCAACGGCCGGCGGGCCGCATTCCGGCGGCGGCGCGGAGCATGTCGACCGTCTCTGGCGCCTGCAGCCGCTTATCTACGTCCATGCCGCGACCGTCGGAGTCTTCGCGGTCTCGCTCGTCTTCGTGCTCGGCTACCTCGCCTCGCAGCGGCAGCGCTGGCCGCGGCTGTTCGGCCTCGGGGCGGCCGTCTTCGCGTTGCTGCTGGCGCAGATGGCGCTCGGGGAGGTGCAGTACCGGACGCACCTGCCCTGGCCGCTCGTGCTCGTGCACGTCGGCCTCGCCGCTGCGGTCTGGGCGTTGCTGGTGGCCTTCGTCACCGTTCTGTGGCGTCCGCCCGCGGCTCTGGCTCCAGGCCGCACGTAGACTGACCGAGTGGCGGACGAGCTTCGCATCGACCATCGGCCGGAGCTTGAGCGGCCGATCCTCGTCGCCGCCTTTCGCGGCTGGAACGACGGCGCGCAGGCGGCATCTCTGGCGGCCGGATACCTGGCCAAGACGTGGGGTGCGGAGCGCTTTGCGGACGTCGACCCGGAGAACTTCTTCGACTTCCAGGCGACCCGTCCGCACGTCTCGCTCGAGGAGGGCCTGAGCCGCCGGATCGACTGGCCGGAGACGGCGTTCTACCACGCGCGCCCGGAGGGGCTCGACCGCGACATCGTGCTGCTGCTCGGGATCGAGCCGAACCTGCGCTGGCGCACCTTCACCGATCTCGTCGTCGGCCTCGCGCGCGACGTCGGGACCGAGCTGCTGATCACGCTCGGCGCGCTGCTCGCGGACGTGCCGCACACGCGCTCGGCCCCAGTGACGGGCAGCGCGAGCGACAAGGAGCTGGTCGAGCGGCTCGGCCTCTCGGCCTCACGCTACGAGGGGCCGACCGGGATCGTCGGCGTGATCCATGACGAGTGCGGCAAGAGCGGCATCCCATCGGCGAGCCTCTGGGCCGCGGTGCCCCACTACGTCTCGCTGACACCCAGCCCGCGCGGCGCGCTCGCGTTGTGTGAGCGGCTAGGGGACGTGCTCGGGATCCAGATCGAGGCCGACGAACTCGAGGAGGCGGCGCGGAACTACGAAGAGCAGGTCAGCGAAGCCGTCGCCTCGGACGAGGAGACGGCCGCCTACGTGGACGAGCTCGAGCGGCGCTCGGACCAGCTGGACGACGCGACCGAGCTCCCGTCAGGGGACGCGCTCGCCGCCGAGCTGACGCGCTTCCTCCGTGAGCGCGACGAAGAAGACGGCGAAGACCCCGCCGCCCGCGAGCAATAGCGACTGCAGGCAGTAGAGTCGCACCGTAAGTGAATCGTCGTGATCCTGGGCTGCGGCGGTGCCTGGGAGTTATCCGAACGTGAACGCGTAGGCCGCGATCCCGGGCGTGAAGCGCAGCTCGAGCGCGCCTTCCGCCAGGCCGCGGTAGTGCAGGAGCGTGTAGAGCCGGCTGAGGCCGTTCACGCGAACGGTCTTCACCGGCCGGCCGCCGACGAGCACCTGCATCCGGCCGTGGCCGCTCAGCACGAGGTAGACGTTCTGCGCGAGGAAGTGGAGCCGCAGGCGGGCGTTTTGGTGGGCGACGATCCGCTGCCGCTGGACCGACCAGACGCCGGAATAGGCGAGATCGTTGAGCGGGACCTCGCGCGGGAAGCGGTAGCGCACCGGCACGTTCGCCGTGAGCGGCGAGCCGACGTACCGGTCGAGCCGTTCCCAGCCGAGGTACGACTCGGGCGTCGTCAGGTGCTGGGGCGTGCGGTCCTTGACCGAGGCGAGCTGCGCGCCGGACGGCTCCCCGAGCAGCGTGCGGATCGAGCGCTCGGTCTCGTCGTACTGCCCCTCGCCCTTCTTGATCTCGCGCACGTGGCCGCGCTTGTCGATCAGGTACTCGGCCGGCCAGGCGTCGTTCTGGTACGCCGACCACGTGCGGTAACCGTCGTCGATCGCGACCGGGTAGCGGACGCCGAGCTTGCGCGAGGCCTCGCGGACGTTCGAGGGCACGCGCTCGAACGCGAACTCCGGCGTGTGCACGCCGACGATCACGAGCCCGGCCTTGCGATAGCGCTGGTCCCAGGCCTCGAGGTGCGGGAGCGTGCGCAGGCAGTTGATGCACGAGTAGGTCCAGAAGTCGACGAGCACGACCTTCCCGCGCAGCTGCTGCAGCGTCAGCGGCTTCGAGTTGATCCACTGCGAGATCCCGGTGAAGTCGGGGGCGGTGCCGTAGTCGGTCAGCGAGCCGGCGGCCTGCGGGCCGTGGAAGCGCGACTTGCCCCGGTGCTGAAGCTTCGCGAGCTCGTCGCGTGCGACCGAGCTGCGCTCGACGCCCTGCAGCGTGTGCGTGTAGTCCGGGAACCAGGTCTGCAGCTTCGTGTCGGCGTTGAAGACGAGCGCCAGCGCGGCCAGCGCGAGGACGACGCCGAGGCCGGTTCGCAACGCCTGGGCGTTCATCCGGATGCGTCGCGTCGCCCGCTGGCCGAGCGCGGCGATCGCGAGCATCGGCAACGCTGCGCCGAGCGCATACGCAAGCGTGATCGCGACCGTTTGCCAGCCCAGGTTCACCCGCGCGGCGTTCGCCGAGATCGCGCCGATGATCGGCCCGCCGCACGGCACGAAGACGAGCCCGAGGCTCGCGCCGAGCAGGAAGCCCCCGCCGAGGTCGCTGTTCGGGGTGCGGCGGCTAAGGCGTGCGAGCGGCCGCTCGATCCAGACCCCGACCTGCGGGAAGATCAGGCTCGCCGCGACGAGGAACAGCAGCGCGATCGAGAGGTTGCGCAGGAAGTCCTGCGGCAGGTGCAGCTGGCGCAGCAGCCAGGTGGCGATCAGCGTGAACGTGGCGAAGCTGGTGACGAGCCCGGCGATGATCGCGTAGGGCCGCCGCCGGCCGCCGCTCGCGCCGCCCGCAAACAGGATCGGCAGCACGGGAAACACGCACGGCGAGACGGCCGTGACGATTCCCGCGGCAAAGGCGATCGGGAGCAGGATCAGGAAGCGCCCGTCCATGCACTATCGGTGCAGTCTCTGGTGGACGCCCGGCGTTACGCCTCGGCGGCCGGGGCGGTTTTCCGCTCCGGCTTGTCCGCAGCCGGCTTCGGCCCGTTCTGCGACTGCTTCTGCTGCTGGCCCTGCCCCTGCGCCTGGCTCTTCTTCTTACGCTTGCGCCGCCTGCGGCGCGAGCGGCTGCCCGCCGCCTTCGGTGCCGGCAGGTTGTCGGCGAGCGCGTTCGCGACTTCCTGAATCGTGCCGAGCCGCTCACGGGCCGCATCGATCAGCTGGTTCGCGCGCGGCGTGTAGCCCTCGGCCGAGGCGAGCAGCGCCGCCCCGACCTCGCGTGACTGAGCCAAAGCCACATTGACGAGCTTGGCCGCGTTCTCCTCGTGCCGGTGGCCACGCGAGTTTGCGAGCGCGCCGAGCAGGCGCTTGGCCTCCGGGAACTCCGCGCTGGCACGCCGGTCCTGCACCTTGCGTGTCGAGCGGGCGAGCCGCCAGGTCCAGCGGGCGAGGATCTGCTCCGGCGCATCGACCTTCTCGTCGCCCAGCGCACGCAGGAGTGTGCGAACGCCCTGGACGCGGTCCTTCTCCCAGGTCGGCGCCTGCGTGACGAGCGTGACCAGGTCGTCGAAGCTCGCGCGATCGACCTTCATCGAGACGCGGTCGGCGAGCGCGGTCAGGCGCAGGCGGCGGTTCGGGTTCTCGGCGGCGCAGGCAGTCAGAAACTGCTCGAGCGCGCCGCGGTTGGCCTTGCCCTCGGTGAACTTCTTCACGAACTCGACGCGCTCGTCGAAGCGGACGGCGCGGCCGGCGATCGTGGCCCAGTAGAGCTGCTCGTCGTCGTCGAGGAACCGCGGGTCGATCCGCTGCCACTCCCGATCGATCACGGCCAGGCGCCGCTTGACGTCCGGCGTGACCGGCACGAGCCACGGCGCCGGCGAGAGCTTCCGCCGGGCCCGCCGCTGCACGCGGCGGCGCGGGGCCGGTGTGACGCGCGCGCCCTCGCGGTAGAAGTCGGCGTCCAGCAGGCTGTGCAGCGAGACGACGCGCTCGTTATGGGTCGCGCCCTTCGGGACGAAGTCGATGACGACGCCGGCCTCCTTGCGCGGGTGCATGCGCATGATCCGGCCGATGCGCTGCTGGTAGACGCGGCGCGAAGCGGTCGGCGCGAGGTGCATGCAGATCGTCGCTCGAGGCGAGTTCCAGCCCTCGGCGAGCAGCATCGCGTTGATCAGGACGTTGATCTCACCGCGCTCGTAGGCGGCGAGCGTCTCGGCGAGCTGCACCGGCGGCGTCTTGCCGCTGACCGCCTCGGCCTTGAGCCCGACCGCGCGGAACTCCTTCGCCAGGTTGTACGCGTGCTCGACGCCCGCGGCGTAGACGATGCCCGGCGTGTTCTCGAACCGCTCGCGGTAGAGGCTCGCCGCGGCCTGGTTCAAAGCCTGATGGTCGAGCACCGCGGCCAGGGCGCGCTCCTCGAAGTCGCCGCCGACGATCGGCACCGATGAGATCGCGGCGGCCGGCGGCACGCGCAGGCAGCGCAGGGGCGCGATCAATCCGCGACGGGCCGCGTCGCCGAGCGGCAGCTCGTCGATCGACGCGGGGAAGACGTCCGAGACCTGCTTGGCGATCAGCTGCTCGGTCGCCGTCATGCCGATGTAGATCGGATCGGAGAAGCTGCGGATCGCCTGGCTCGTCTTCTCGCCGAGCGCGGTGTGCGCCTCGTCGGCGATCACGAGCTGGTACGTCTCGGGGTTCAGGTCGCCGTGGTGGCGCGCGAACCAGGCGTAGGTCTGGACGGTGACCGGGTTCGGCTGCTTCGGCTTCTTGCCCTTGAGGATCGCGTCCTCGAAGCGGTCGCCGTAGCCCTCGGTCTTCAGCTCGCGGTGGAACTGGGAGACGAGCAGGCGGCGGTGCGTGAGGATCAGGACGCCGAGCGTGCGCGCCGCCTCGACGAAGCCGGCGGCGGCGATCGTCTTGCCGGAGGCGGTGGGGTGGCGGAAGCGGAAGCGCCGGCTCGCGCCCGGGTCCTTGCCGTGGTGCTCCTCGGGCAGCTCGAGCTCGTCGGATCGCTCCTCGAGGTGGACGCCGAGATCCTCCTCGTCCTCCTCGGGCTCGAGCTCGGCGGCCGCGGCGCCGTTGCCGTTGCCGTTCAAGTCGGGCTCCACCTGCGTCGCCGCGATCAGCTCGGTCAGCATTCCGGCAAGCGCGTCGATCTGGTGCCGGCGCAGCTCCGTGCCCGAGGCGAGCTTCGGCGGGCTCTGGCTCAGCACCCGCTCGAGCCCAAGCATCAGCGCATAGCGGATCTTCCACTCGTACGAGGGCTCCCGCGCGCCGGCCTCGATCTCCGCCAGCGCGTCGTCCAGCGCCCGGCGCCTCGCCGTCTCGGGCGCAAGCGCGACCGCCGGATCTTCATCCGGATGGAGGAAGGGCTCCCCGGCCCATGCTTCGGCCTGGAGGGCGGAAGCGGCTAGGCCGTCCGGAGCCTCCGGCGCCAGCGTCGGTTGCTCGGTCGTTTCCTGCATACGTGCAGCACGTCGCCGTGCCGCGAATCTCAGTGAGAGAGCGCGCTCGCGTGCAGTCCGGTGGGCGAGCGACGCTTCCGAATCATAGCCGATCCGCGGGCCGGCGGGCTATCCGCCG
>Ga0308176_10000812_pt1 | contig 19558 bp, 22 predicted proteins | sample PhyCR2_3_FD_203890 | JGI IMG/M metagenome (GOLD analysis project Ga0308176, IMG submission 203890) | Soil microbial communities from UC Gill Tract Community Farm, Albany, California, United States - DLSLS.C.R2 | ecosystem: Environmental > Terrestrial > Soil > Agricultural land | place: USA... | reverse complement strand
CCGATCGATCTCAACACCGAGATGCAGCGCAGCTACATCGAGTACGCCATGAGCGTCATCGTGAGCCGCGCCCTCCCGGACGTCCGTGACGGGCTCAAGCCAGTGCACCGTCGCGTGCTCTACGCGATGTACGACGGTGGCTACCGCCCCGACCGTGGCTACAACAAGTGCTCCCGCGTCGTCGGCGACGTGATGGGCCAGTACCACCCGCACGGCGACCAGGCGATCTACGACGCCCTCGTCCGGCTCGTGCAGGACTGGTCGATGCGCTACCCGCTGGTCGACGGCCAGGGCAACTTCGGCTCGCGCGGCAACGACGGTGCCGCCGCCCCGCGGTACACCGAGTGCAAGATGGCCCAGCTGGCCATGGAGATGGTCCGGGACATCGAGCAGGAGACCGTCGACTTCCAGCCCAACTACGACGGCAAGACGCAGGAGCCGACGGTCCTGCCCGCGAGGTTCCCCAACCTGCTCGTCAACGGCTCGGCCGGCATCGCAGTCGGCATGGCGACCCAGATCCCGCCGCACAACCTGCGCGAGGTCGCGGCGGGCGCGCAGTACCTGCTCGACCATCCCGAGGTCGAGCGCGAGGAGCTGCTCGAGCGGCTGCTCACCATCATCAAGGGGCCGGACTTCCCGACCGGGGCGCTCATCATGGGGCGGCGGGGCATCGAGGACGCCTACCGCACCGGACGTGGCTCGATCATCATGCGCGCGGTCGTCGAGGTCGAGGAGATCCAGGGCCGGCAGTGTCTGGTCGTGACCGAGCTGCCGTACCAGGTCAACCCCGACACGCTCGCCCAGAAGATCGCGGAGGGCGTCAAGGACGGCAAGCTGGCCGGGATCGCCGACATCCGCGACGAGACCTCGGGGCGCACCGGACAGCGCCTGGTCATCGTGCTCAAGCGCGACGCGATCGCCAAGGTCGTGCTCAACAACCTCTACAAGCACACCCAGCTGCAGACGACGTTCGGCGCGAACATGCTGGCCCTCGTCGACGGCGTGCCCCGCACGCTGCCGCTCTCCGCGTTCATCCGGCACTGGGTCGACCACCAGATCGACGTCATCGTCCGCCGCACGACGTACCGCCTGCGCAAGGCAGAGGAGCGCATCCACATCCTGCGCGCCCTGCTCAAGGCACTCGACCAGCTCGACGAGGTCATCGCCCTGATCCGCCGCTCGCCGTCGGCCGAGGTCGCTCGCGGCGCCCTGATGGAGCTGCTCGACATCGACGAGATCCAGGCGCGCGCCATCCTCGACATGCAGCTGCGGCAGCTCGCCGCCCTCGAGCGGCAGAAGACCATCGACGAGCACGACGAGTGGCAGCGCAAGATCGAGGACTACCAGGACATCCTGGCCCGCCCGGAGCGGCAGCGGACCATCGTCTCCGAGGAGCTCGCCGAGATCGTCGACAAGTACGGCGACGAGCGCCGCACCACGATCGACTTCTACGACGGCGACATGTCCATGGAGGACCTGATCCCCGACGAGGACGTGGTCGTCACCATCACCCGGGGCGGCTACGCCAAGCGCACCCGGGTCGACGCCTACCGCTCGCAGGGTCGGGGCGGCAAGGGCGTGCGCGGCGCCTCACTGCGCGGCGACGACGAGGTGGCGCACTTCTTCACCACCTCGAGCCACAACTGGCTGCTGTTCTTCACCAACCTCGGCCGGGTCTACCGGGCCAAGGCCTACGAGCTGCCCGACGCGCCGCGGGACGGCAAGGGCCAGCACGTCGCCAACCTGCTGGCGTTCCAGCCGGACGAGCAGATCGCCCAGGTGCTCGACCTGCGCGACTACGCCGCCTCGCCCTACCTCGTCCTCGCCACCCGCAACGGCCTGGTCAAGAAGACGAGGCTGGGCGACTACGACTCGCCGCGTTCCGGCGGCCTGATCGCGATCAACCTCAAGGACGGCGACGAGCTGATCGGTGCCGACCTGCTCAGTGCGAGCGACGACCTGCTCCTGGTCTCGCGCAAGGGCATGTCGGTGCGCTTCAACGCCACCGACGCGCAGCTGCGGCCGATGGGCCGGGCCACCAGCGGCGTGACCGGCATGCGGTTCCGGGACGGCGACTCGGTGCTGTCGATGAGCGTGATCCGCGAGGGCGAGGACCCCGACGTGTTCGTGGTCTTCGAGAACGGCATGGCCAAGCGCTCCCCCGCCTCCGACTGGAACGCCAAGGGCCGCGGCATCCTCGGCGTCGCCGTCGCGAAGATGACCGAGCGCAACGGGGACCTGGTCGGCGCACTCACCGTGGACGAGGACGACGAGGTCCTGGTGATCTTCGCCAAGGGCAACATCGTCCGTATGCCGGTGGGACCGGTCACGCGGCGTGGCCGCAACACCCAGGGCATGCGGTTTGCGAACCCGGGACGGGGGGACTCGGTCGTGGCGGTGGCGCGAAACCCTGAGCACGTGACGGATGAGGCCGATGAGAGCGGCGAAGGCGACTCTTCGCCCTCTGATGCCGTACCGTCGTCAGGGAACGCTCATGCCGTCGAAGGTGAGGGGGCGGCCGAGACCGCGCCCGAAGCCCCCGCACCCGAGTCGGCAACGGACGACTCCAGCGGAGGTAGCGAGTGAGCACGGCAGGCCACACGAGCAGGTCCGCCCTCCAACAAGGCGGAACCCCCGGCTCCACTGCCCCCTCGTCGAGTTCCGGGGCGCCCCGACCCGCCGGCGCCACGGGAGCCACCCGCCCGGTGGGGACGGCAACGGCTGGCCGGCCGGGTGGGCTGGCCGGCGCGCGGGCGCGGCGGGTCAAGCTGACGGTGTCGCGGGTCGACCCGTGGTCGGCCATGAAGATGTCGTTCCTGATCTCGGTCGCCCTCGGCATCGCCGGCGTGGTCATGGTCGCCGTGCTGTGGATGATCCTGTCCGGCATGGGCGTGTTCTCCGAGGTCAACCGGATGGTCGGCACGATCTTCAACGACCCCGAGAACCCGTTCGACCTGATGGACTTCCTCGGGTTCGGCCGGGTGCTGTCCCTGTCGATCGTCGTCGGCGTCATCGACGTCATCCTGATGACGGCGCTGAGCACTCTCGGGGCGTTCCTCTACAACATCTGCTCGGCCCTGGTCGGCGGGATCCAGCTGACCCTCACCGACGACTGAAACCGCGCCCACGCGGGTGGCCGTGGTCGATGCCGGCCGACGCTCCTCGCTGGGGGCTTGCCGGCGCCCTCGAGAGGCCACGACATGCCGACGATGGCGCGCAGTCACCGGCATGTCGTGGCCGCTCGACCAGCCGTTTTCGAGGCCCGGGTCGTTTTGGAGCAGGGTGTGCTGGTGGGGTAGCCTCGTGCCTCGCGTCACCCGTGTGGCGCGTGCGGAGATTGGGCTCACGGGCCTATAGCTCAGACGGTTAGAGCGCTTCCCTGATAAGGAAGAGGCCACAGGTTCAAGTCCTGTTAGGCCCACCAATCCCGATCCCCGCGGCACCTCTGCGAGGGAAGGCGGATGGCCGTGAAGAAGTTCCTGCTCCTGATCGTGGCTGCGGTCGGCGCCGCAGCGATCCAGAAGAAGCTCAAGGCCCAGCAGGCCGAGAAGGACCTCTGGTCGCAGGCCACCGACACCCCGCAGTAGACGTTCTCCGAGGGCCCGGCACGCGCCGGGCCGTCACCGTTCGGGGCCATGGCGCAATTGGTAGCGCACCTGCTTTGCAAGCAGGGGGTTAGGGGTTCGAGTCCCCTTGGCTCCACCACAGTGCTGACCCATGGCCCGTGCCGCGATGGCAGAGTGTGCCCGTGGAGATCCAGCTCAGCATGATGGTCCTCGAGGTCCGCGACCTGTTTGCGTCGATCGCGTTCTACCGCCGCCTCGGTCTCGACCTGCCGGATCCGCTCCCCGATCGACCCGTCGTCCTCCACCGGATGGGCAGCGGCGTCAGCCTGCTGCTCACGACATCGTTCGCATCCGTCTACGACCCAGCCTGGTCCCGTCCGAGCGGTGGCTACCAGCAGCTGCTCGAGTTCTACGTGGGCGACAAGGCGGTGGTCGACCAACGCTGGGCCGACCTCGTCGGCGCCGGGTACCACGGCCGCCTGTCACCGACGCAGACCGTCGGCCCCTACGCCGCCATGGTCGACGACCCCGATGGCAACGTCGTCCTCCTGACCTCCGACGAAGCGGCCCGGGTCGACCGAGACGACGCCCAGGGGTGAGGAGCTCACCCGCCGCCCACCAGGCATCTCACGAGGGCTTGGCGTAAGCCGCGACCCCGGTGTCGTACAGCACGCAGGCCTCGTCGCCGACGACCCACGCGTCGTGCCCCGGCTCGATCACCATGACGTCGCCGGGGCCGACGGTGGCCTCGTTGCCGTCATCCATGCGCACGGTCATGCGGCCCGAGACGCAGATCCCGGTGTGCCGCACCTGGCACGACTCGGTCCCGGCAATGGGCCTGACGTCTTCGGACCACCGCCAGCCGGGCTCGAACGTCCCCTTGCCGAGGGTGAAGTCTCCGATGGTGACCACGTCCATCTGGCCGTGTGCCCGGAACGGACGGGACTCGTGCGGCCGGCCGATGTTCTGCGCCTCGAGCGTGGTCATGGCGTACTCCTTCGCAGCGGTTGCGACGCCCCCAAGGGAGGGTGCAGGACCGAGCGTAGGCCGGTGGCCGGCCGCGGACCCTAGCCCGATGTAGCCATTTGGCCACCGAGCGAGGTCAGTGCGCCAGCACGATGAAGGCAGGGAAACGGCCACTCCCCACGAGGCGGCGCATCACCGGCTTGGCCAGCGTCGCCGCCTCCTGTGCCCCGACCAGTCGGGGCGCGGTGGCGCTCCAGTCCTGCCCCTTCCAGGTCACCCTGGCGCCGCCTGCACCAAGGACGTTCTGCGCCCAGTTCGTCCTTGCGCCCCAAGGCAGCCCGATGAGGAAGACGTCGTCCCGCGCCACCGGGACGAGGGCCACGGGGACCGAGTACCGGATGCCGCTTCGGCGTCCGACGTGGTGCACCACACCCCAGAGGGGGAACCATCGCCGGCCTGCGACCGCCTTGGCCACCGGTGCCACACCCTTCACGAGCCAGCGGGGTGGACCGGCCTTCTTGTCCTGTGTTGTCGTCACCCGTCCAGCATGCGCCAATTCACCATCCAATGAAAGACCCACTCACGGTGCGAGCAGCACGAACGGCACCCGACAGTTCAGGCCGACGTTGTTGAGCCGGTCCGCCAGGCTGCGCCCGCCGACGACGGGCATGGCGAGCGACGTGGGCTTTCCCGTCGCCAGAGAGTGGGCGTACGCGTCGCGCTCCCGTACCAAGATTCCCCAGTCGTCCAACCACCGCTCGACAGGCTGGTCCGAGGACAACTGGTCGGCGGGGACAAGCCGCCGGATGGTCGACACCATCTGGGTGACCGCGTCGTTCTGGGCGTTGAGCGCGCCCACCCGCTGACCGATCGGCGCCGCGGTCCCCACTGCGGCCGCGGCCGTCGCATCGCGCATTCGGGCGCAGGCCGCGTTCGCGACGCCCACAACGCGGGACTGCTCGACGACCGCCGGGTTGTCGGTGTTGGCGTAGCTCCACAGCTTGTCCAGGCTCACCACGACCAGGGCCACGGCGACCACCACGGCACCGCCCGCCAGCCAAGACCTCCACGCAGCTACGGCCATCTCCGCCAGTCTCGCCGCTGACCAGAGTCCTGCAACCCGGCAAACGACGCAGCCCCTCCTCAGCCGATCCCGTGCCACGCAGGTCCCACGCGGCGTACCTCAAAAGCCTTGGTGCAGAACGCCACCGGGACGACGGGGTGTGTCAGCTGTCCTCGTATGCCGGTGGGTCGGCCTCGGCGCGCAGGCTCGGCGGGGTGGGGCGCGGCCGTCGGGGCTCGCGGACGCCGGCGAGCCCGTCGTCACCGCCTCCGGCGGCAGGGAAGGATCCCACGAGCTTGCGCCGGCCGAGCCGGCGGTGCCGGTACACCGTGAAGAGCTCGGCACCCGGCGGGTCGGGCATCGCCTGACGAGCCAGCATCACGGCCTCGGAGGGGCTGCCGGCCTGGAGGTGCAGCCGGCAGCTGCGCATGATCCCCACCCGGTCGTGGACCTGGACGTCGTACGTCGCCATGGGCCAAGGGTGCGCCCTCGTGCAGTCCGCCGACAAGGGCCGCTCGGCCCTGCTCCGGCACGCGGACGCATCTAGGCTGACGGAGCCAGCGCCGACGAGGAGGACCCGCATGCCACAGTCGCAGCCTGGGGACGCGCGGCGCCTCGTGCCCCGCACGGACGCCGTCCTCGCCGCGGAGCCGGTGGCACGGGCCGTCGCCACCCTCGGCCGCGAGACAGTCAAGACAGCGGTCGCGGCGGCGCAGGAGCGGGTCCGCGCCGGCGAGCTCCGTCCCGAGGAGGTGGTCGACGCCACGTTGGCAGCCCTACCCGACCGGGTCACGTCGCTGACCCCTGTCCTCAACGCCACTGGTGTGGTCATCCACACCAACCTCGGCCGGGCGCCACTGTCCGCGGCCGCGATCGAAGCGATGGTCGCCGCGGCGGGCACGGTCGACGTCGAGCTCGACCTCACCACCGGGCAACGGTCTGGGCGCGGTCGAGGGGCGGTGGCCGCACTCCTGCGAGCCGTGCCGGAAGCGCAGGCCGCGCTCGTCGTCAACAACGGGGCAGCTGCTCTCGTCCTGGCAACCACCGCGCTCGCCGCCGGACGTGAGGTCGTGGTGAGCCGCGGCGAGATGGTGGAGATCGGGGACGGCTTCCGGCTCCCTGACCTCATCGCGAGCACAGGCGCCCGGCTGCGCGAAGTGGGCACCACGAACCGGACGACGCTCCAGGACTACGCCGACGCCGTCGGACCCGACACCGGCTGCATCCTCAAGGTGCACCCGAGCAACTTCCGCGTCGAGGGCTTCACCTCATCGGTGGGCGTGGCGGACCTGGCCCGCCTCGGGCCACCCGTCGTGCACGACATCGGCAGTGGCCTGCTCGGCCCCCACCCGTTGCTGCCCGACGAGCCGGACGCCGCCTCGTCACTGCGCGATGGCGCGGCGGTCGTGACGTGCAGTGGCGACAAGCTCTTGGGCGGACCCCAGTCAGGTCTGGTGCTCGGTCGCACCGACCCCGTGGAACGCCTCCGTCGCCATCCGCTCGCTCGCGCCGTGCGCACGGACAAGACCACTCTCGCGGCACTCGAGGCCACCCTTCGGGGACCGAAGCCTCCTGTTTGGCAGGCGATCGAGGCCGACCCTGGCCGGCTCCGCGCCCGTTGCGAGGCACTCGTCGCCTCCCTTGTGCAGGAGGTCGGCGCCACCGTGGTGCCCGCCGACGGAGTCGTGGGCGGTGGCGGAGCTCCTGGGCTGGCCCTCCCCGGGTGGGCGGCCGCCCTCCCCGAGCGGTATGCCGGCCTGCTGCGGTCCCAGCCGCGGTCCGTCCTTGCGCGCGTGGAGCGCGGACGATGCCTGGTCGACCTCCGCTGCGTCCCCGAGGATGCGGATCCGATCGTGGCAGAGGCAATCCAGGCCGTATCTGCCGCGATCAAGCCGTAATCGTGCCGTTCTCGAAAGTGCAGGTGAGCTGGCCGCTCGAAGTGGGGACCGTGTCGCTGATCGGGAACCCGTACGTGCCGGCAGCGCCGCCGGCAGCCTTCCACTGGGTCAGCACCGCACCGTAGACGCGGTACGCCTCGCCCGAGCCGAGGGCCCACAGTTCTCCGCGTTGGAAGTGCTGGTACTCCCCGCGGCTCGTGACTGTCAACGCTCCCTCTGGGAACCCCAACACGCCACTTTCCCGTCCAGCGGCCACCCACCCCGGATACATGGACCCTCCCACAATCTGGGTGGTGGTGGAGGGTGAGTCGGTGATGGCGCCGTGCTGGAATGTCTGGATCCAGCCGTTGCCGGTGGTGTTGGTGCGGGGGGCGGTGGGGTACCCGAGGTGGCCGCCCTCGCGGCCCTCCTGCCCCCAGATGGACCAGCGGATTCCCCAGACGCTCTGGGTGGTGGTGGAGGGGGAGTCGGTGATGGCGCCGTGCTGGAATGTCTGGATCCAGCCGTTGCCGGTGGTGTTGGTGCGGGAGGCGGTCGGGTACCCGAGGTGGCCGCCCTCGCGGCCCTCATTTGCCCACATGGTGTAAGCGATGCCGGTGACCACCTGTGTGCTTGTGGAAGCGCTGTCCGTCATCGCTCCCTTCTCGAAACGCTGCAACCACCCCCGGTCGCCCAGCCCGTTCGTTCGGTCCGCGACGGGGTAGCCGAGAATGCCGAACGGGCCGCCCACGTCTGCGTAGCGGTCATAGACAAAGCTCGAGACGGCAACCGCGCCGTGGGCTGACGTGTAGTAGATGCATCCCCCTTGGTAACGCACGTAGCTTCCTTTGCCATCGCCCATGCTGCGCAACGGACCGGTCGACGCCCGGAGGTAGGAAGCCTGCGCTCCCATCGCTACGTACTTCTCCTCGATTTGGCTCCACAGAGGCAGGCAGGGTGCGCTGTGCTCGGCGGTCCGGTTGTCCGACAGCGATGTCGTCGTGCAGTTGTCCCACTTGTAGGGCGCCACACAGCTGACGACGCGGCAGTGCACCCCCCCGCTGCACTTCACCTGGGTGTTGCACTGGCCGTAGCGGAACGCGTTGCAGCAGACCCGCCGCTGGTCGCACGTCGCCGAGGATCCCCTGCCACACGAACAGCTCCAGCACCGGCTGTCGCAGATGCCGTCGCTGCAGCCCGTGGAGCACTTCGAGCACGATGCGTTGCAGTCGACGATGTAGCGGTACCCGTTGCCACACCAGGAGGAGTCCGCGGCCTTCCACCAGCCTGCGGCGAAGCTGCCCGGCGGACAGGCGTTGACACCCTTGTTGATGGTGCAGCAGAACACCGTCCAGCCACTGTCGAAGGTGCTGCCGGGTCCGCAGATCGAGGCGTAGGCCGAGACCGGGCGCAGCGCATACGTACGGGGGTTGGTGGCCAGCGCCGAGCCAGCCACGGCGGCGCCGACGAGCACGCTGCGTCGGGACAGCGGGCGGAAGCGTCGCGACAGGGAGTTGATCATGCCGACGAGGCCGCCGGGCCCGGCGTTGAGGTCCTCGAGGGTGCTCACGGTCGTCCTCCCTCACGGGCCATGGTGGCCCGGTCGGTGATGCGCAGGGTCCGCACGAACGCCTCAGCGCGGGCGACCGAGGCCATCCGCCTGGCGTGGCTGCCGACCACCGTGAACAGGCAGAAGCCACGTCCGCCGGAGCTGAAGAAGTGCTGCGAGGCGCTCAGCCCCGGCAGCGGTCGCTGCAGCCGGTTGGGCGCGAACTGCGAGGGGGCCAGCCGCGGGACGCCCTGCTTCTCGAACAGCCCCTGGTCGGCAACCTGCGTGCCGTAGTCGACCAGGGCGACGAAGACGTCGTCGGGACCCAGCAGCTCCACGACTCCGGTGCCGAAGTCACCCCGGTCCGGCGGCATCGGACGTGTGCAGGCGTGCAGCACGCCCCTGGTGACGTCCTCCTGGGGTGGGACCGCTCGCGCGCCCGGCGCCGGCGGTTCGGCGCCCGGGAGGCGTCGCACCTCCACCGTCCAGCCTCTCGGGGCCTTCGCACCCATGCCGTGGTTGTCGGACATTGCCTCAGCTCCCCACTGCGGTGGCGAAAAGTGTGGTGGCGGCAGCAGCCAAGGCCACCCTAGCGACGACCTCTGCCGGGCTTGCCCATCTTTCAACCCGTTCGAACACGCGGTGCAGTGCGCGGCGGTCGGTGACCCGACGCATCCCCAGCGATGGCAGGGCACGGGCCAGCCCGAAGGTGCCGCCGATGGCCAGCCCGGCGCCCAGGTGGCCGGACCAGGCAGCGAGGAGCACCGCGGCATACGTCGTGGCACTGGTGATGATGGTGACCAGGCCGAAACCGAGCTGCGCGCCGAAGCCCGCGCCGTAGACCCAGCCGCGGTAGCGGGTCAGCCACTGCTCGTCGACCTGCCGGCGCCAGGACGGCAGGGCCAGCCCGGCAACCCCAAGGTCGAGGGCAAGGCCGACGAGTAGCACCGTCGCGAGGGCGACATGGGCCACGGCTGAGGACCGCCAGCCGACGGGGACCAGCGACCCGAGCGCTGCCGCCAGCCCGCCCACGGCGAGACCGCCGGCGGCCGATCCGGCGAGGTAGGCCATGGTGGTCAGCCACCACCGGGAGTCGCGTGCCCGCTCACCGAGCGGGCTGATGCTCGAGAGCATCGACTCGCCTCAAGACGACCACGTCGCACGCAGGGCCGCCACGAGCGCCATGGGCAGGCCGAGCAGCAGTGCGACGGTGGTCGGGTCCATCGGTCAGCGCCGGTCGGCGGGCTCACGCCCGGGGGAGCCGCTGCGATCGTGGTCGTGGTCGTTCGCGTGCTCGTGCTCGTGGTGGTGGTCGTGGTCCTCGGCCGGCTCGGTGTCGGGCGAGCTGTAGAGACTGGGATCGCCCGGGCTGATCCCGGCCGAGAGCAGCTCGCTGTCCATGCGGGGGAGGCTGTCCCGCTCGCCCCGGCCCAGCAGGTCACCCACCAGCATGCCCGGCCCAGCGCGCCCGGCGGCGTTGCGTGCCTCCTCGCCGTCCGCCACGCCTTGGGCCATCAGGTCACTCACCTGCGACCACGTGGTGGCGGACCCCTCACCGGTCACCCTCCCGGCCTCGACGTAGACGAAGTACGGCGATCCCGGGATGTCGTAGTCGGTCCACGCTCCTGAGGACTGCACGACCTCGCGCTCCCCAGCCAGCGAACGCAGGCTGCTGGGCGACTCCTCCTCCGGCCCTTTCGCGATGATGCGCAGCGTCCCGTCGCCCGGCACCGTCACCTCGCCACGGAACTCCGCCCAGAACGTCTGGCACACGCTGCACCCGCTGGTGAGGAACGCCAGGAGGGTGCGCTGCCCGGCTGCACCGAGGGTGATCGCGCGCTCGTCCCTGTCCAGGGTCGTGCCCACGATGTCGTGCGCCATCGCCGAGCCCTTGCGGGAGGCAGGAACCACGCCGGACTCCAGGTCCACAGGCACCGGTCCTGGCTTGCCCCCGGTCGTGGCCGTGGACGCGCCGGTGCCGGCGTCCTTCTCGAGCTCGAGGCCCGCCCCCAGCTCGTGCAGCGCCCTCAGGATGAGTGCGTGGCTGCGCAGCAGGCCCAGGACCAGCACGCCCAGCAGGACGACGGCGACGCCCTCGGCGATGACGACGGCAAGCACAGGTCAGCCCTTCGTGGTGGTGCGGACGGCGGCGGGGGTGGTGGTCGGCAGCACGGCCATCACCTGCCAGGCCAGGAACGCGATGACCGCGCCCAGCCCGACGGTGGTGACCGTGTCGGCGTCCACCCCCGACCAGACGTCGCGGGGTGCGTCGATGGTTGCCCACAGCGCGACGAGTCCGGCGGCGGCGGTGAGGACGAGGTGGGTGCGCGTGGCGGGCGTGTCGGCCTTGCCGAAGCAGCCGCACGAGGCGAGGACGCCGCCGCGCGCGAGGACCCGCGCGACGAACAGGGTGAAGACGAGGTATGCCGCGGCCACCAGTCCCGAGCCGACTCGCCCGGGTGCCACGACGGCCCAGAGCCCGATGGCGACCTCAGCGAGCGCGAAGGCACGCACGAGGAGGCGAGGAACCGGCATACGCGCAGCGCGCAGCGCGCGGACGAGCGGAACCGGGTCGACGACCTTGGGCACCCCCGCCACGACCAGGAGCGCCGCAGCCGCCAGGAACGGTCCGGCGGCCAGGTCCCACATGCCGCCCCACGCTACCCGCCCTGTGGTGGGTCAGCCGGTCTATTCCTTCGCGTCCTCTGCGTCGTCGGCGACCTGCGACGTGGCGGTGTCGGCGGCGTGCTTGCCCCTGGACGTGCCCGTTGCCTTGCCGCTGGCCGGCTTGTCGGCAGCCGAGGTCGCCGAGCTGGTGTCCTTGCCCTCGGCCGCGTCGGGGAGGTCCGAGGCCGCGCCGCTCGAAGCGTCGGCACCTGTCGCGGTCCCGCTCGAACCGGAGACGCTGGAGGCACGACCGGTGGTGGGTGCGGTGTACGGGTCCTCGAGCGGCGTGGCCCAAGGGTCCTCCTTGGGCGCCGACTTGCGGAACACCGCGAAGGCGGCCGCCCCGGCTGCGAGCAGCCCGAGCACGAAGAAGAGCTTGCCCTTGCGGCTCTTGCGGTGGGCCACCGCGTCGCCCTTGAGCACGGCCAGGGCGTCCGGCGCCCGGTCGGCAGCGTCGGTGGCGGTCGCGCGGGCTGCCGTGGAGGCGGCCGCGAGGGTCGCGATCGCCTCGGTGATCTTGGGGATGACGCTGTCGACCAGCGTGTCGCGGGCCGTGTCGACCTTGGGGGCCAGGCCCTCGACGGCATCCTGGAGCTTCGGGGCGGCGACCTCGATGCCGTGCTCGACGTGCGGCTTGGCCCACTCGCGGGCCGCGTCGACGTGCGGCTTGCCCCAGTCCTTCGCCTGGCTCGCACGCTCGCGGGCCGCCTCGGCAGCCGGTCCGGCCTTCTCGCGCAGGGTCGCGGCGTAGTCAGCGGCGGTCTGGGCGCCGGTGCTCACCCGGTCGGCGGCCTGCTCGGTCGTGGTCTTGGTGCGGAACACCGGGCCTCCTTGGTCGAGAACATTCGGTTCGTTCCCATCCTGCCCTGTTTCGGCTCGCTGGGCAGCCCCGGGGCTGCCCGCGGGGCCGGATGCCGGCCCCTCCCATGGAAGGATGAGCAGCATGGAAGCCACCATCAAGACCAACCATGGGGACATCAAGGTCACCCTGTTCGCCGACCATGCCCCCAAGACCGTCCAGAACTTCGCCGGACTGGCCAAGGGTGAGCGCGACTACCGCGACGACGCGGGCCGCACGAATCCGACGCCGTTCTTCGACGGGCTGATCTTCCACCGGATCATCCCGGGGTTCATGATCCAGGGCGGCTGCCCGCTCGGTCAGGGCACGGGTGGCCCGGGTTACGCCTTCGACGACGAGATCAGCCCCGACAAGGACTTCACCAAGCCGTACATGCTCGCCATGGCGAATGCGGGCAAGCGGATGGGCAAGGGCACCAACGGCTCGCAGTTCTTCATCACCGTCGGACCCACGACCTGGCTGCAGGGCAAGCACACCATCTTCGGCGAGGTCGCGGACGGACCGAGCCGCGAGGTCGTCGACAAGATCGCCGGCGTCCGCACCGGTGCGAACGACAAGCCGGCCGAAGACGTTGTCATCGAGTCGGTGACCATCGACGACTGAGGTCGGTCCGCACATGAGTGAGCCCACGGCGTTCGAGCCGGCGCAGGAAGCGCCACCGGTCTGCCCTCGGCACCCCGACCGGGTCTCCTACGTGCGCTGCCAGCGGTGTGGTCGCCCGGTGTGCCCCGAGTGCCAGCGGCCGGCCGCGGTGGGCGTCCAGTGCATCGACTGCGTCCGGCAGCAGGCGAAGACGGTCCGCGCCACGCGGACCGTCTTCGGCGGAAACGTCACCGACACCCCGGTCGTGTCCTACGGCATCATCGGGCTCTGCGTGCTCGTGTTCGTGCTCCAGACCGCAGTGCCGGGGCTGACCCGCGACATCCAGTTCGTGCCCGTCCTCGGGGACCAGGAGCCGTGGCGTTTCCTCACGGTCGCCTTCGCCCACGCGAACGTCACCCACATCCTGTTCAACATGCTCGCCCTGTGGATGGTGGGCGCACAGTACGTCGAGCGGTTGCTGGGCGGTGTGCGGTACGCCGCGGTCTACCTGGTGAGCGCGCTAGGCGGGTCGGTGGTCTACCTGCTCATGGCCTCACCGCCCGACACGGTGCAGGAGGCGCAGCACAGCCTGTGGTTCACCCCGACGGTGGGGGCCTCGGGCGCGGTGTTCGGGCTGTTCGGGGCGCTGCTGGTGCTCAACCGCCACCTGCGTCGGTCGTCGGCGGGCATGTGGGCGACCATCGCGATCAACGCGGTCATCGGGTTCGTGCTGCCCAACATCGCGTGGCAGGCGCACCTCGGGGGGTTCCTCACCGGGGGTGCGGTGGCGGCGGTCATCGCGTGGACCAGCTCGCGGGAGCGCCGGCGGTGGCAGTGGCCGGGCATCGTGGCGGTGCTGGTCCTGCTGGGGGTGCTGACGGCCGTGAAGTATGCCGTGTCGCCCAGCTTCGCGGTCATCGGCTGACCCGGTCGAGCCATGGGGTGACTACGTCAAACGACGTATTACACGCCTGTGATTCTGTCCCCAGCTGTGCACAAGTCTGTGGACAACCGCGTGGTTCAGCGCCAGCGAGTGGTCATGCCAAAGCCGAGCAGCATCAGCCCGAAGCCGATCCCCAGGTTCCAGCGGCCGATGGCGTCGATCGGGTACTTCTCGCTGGTGATGTAGAAGACGACGATCCACAAGAGGCCGACGATCATCAGGGTGAGCATGACCGGCACGAACCAGACGGGGTTGCCGACCTTGGCCTTCGTGGGTCTGGTGGGCGGGGTGTAGGCGGGCTTGGCCCGCCCCTTGGACTCCGGCACGGAACACTCCTCGGTGCGTCTACGCGTTTGGCATAGCGTAGTGCCATGCAGGACCAGCGGTTGACGTGGCTGACGCGCCGGCCGTCTGCGTGGTCGGTCCTGGTGCCGGTGGTCGCCCTCGGCGCAGGCGTGATGTTCGCGACGAGTGCGGCGACCGCCAAGGGCACCGACCTGCGTGCGTCGAACGGCGACCTGCCGGCGCTGATCCGCGACCAGACCCGCAAGAACGCCGTCGCGGCGAAGAACCTGCGCACCCTCCGGGCAGACGTGGACCGGCTCTCGGCCCAGCAGGCGCCGGGCGACCTCCGCATCACCCAGCTGACCCGCAAGGGCGACTCACTCATGCTCGCCGCGGGGACCGAGGCGGTCGTGGGGCCCACCGTCAAGGTCACGCTCAACGACGCGAAGAACGTGCCCGCCACCCTGCCGGACGGCCTGGCCGTCGACGACTACGTCGTCCACCAGCAGGACGTCCAGGCGGTCGTCGACGCGCTCTGGCAGGGCGGAGCCGAGGCCATGATGCTGATGGACCAGCGGGTCATCTCCACCAGCGCGGTCCGGTGTGTCGGCAACACCCTGATCCTGCAGGGCCGTGTCTACTCCCCGCCCTACGTCATCACCGCGATGGGCGACCCGCAGGCGCTTCGCCAAGCACTCGACGCCAGCCCCGAGGTGCAGATCTACAAGCAGTACGTCGACGCCGTCGGGCTCGGGTACGACGTCGAGAGCAGCAAGGAGCAGACCTTTCCCGCCTACGCCGGCTCGATCAACCTCGACCACGTCCGGACGTCTGGGTGAGGGCGGCCCGTTGGTCGCTCGGCCTCGTCGGTGACCTCTGCCTGACCGTCGGCGGCCTGCTCCTGCTGTTCGTGGTGTGGCAGCTGTGGTGGACCGACGTCACTGCAGGGCGCGCCCAGGCGGCGACCGTCCACGAGCTGTCACGCGACTTCGCCGCGTCCGACCCGACCTCCAGCCCTTCCTCCTCCCCGAGGCCGCCCACGCCGGCCACGTTGCCGGAGCCCTCGTACGGCAAGGCCTTCGCGGTGCTGCGCGTCCCGCGGTTCGGCGCCGACTGGGTGCGGCCGGTCATCGAGGGCACCGGCCACGACGTGCTCCAGCGCGGGGTGGGCCACTACCGCGGCACCGCGATGCCGGGAGCGGTCGGCAACTTCGCCATCGCCGGGCACCGCACCACCTGGGGGCGGCCGTTCCACGACATCGACCGGCTGCGCACCGGTGACCTCGTCGTCGTGGAGACCAGGTCCGCCTACTACGTCTACTCCGTGCGCAGCCACCTGGTGGTGGACCCGACCGACGTCCAGGTCATCACGCCCGTGCCGAACCGGCCGGGGGCCAGACCCACCAGCGCCTGGCTCACGATGACCGCGTGCCACCCCAAGTACAGCGCCGCGCACCGCTACGTCGTCTTCGCCCAGCTGGTGCACACCTATCCCCATGACGCCGGGCTCCCCAAGGGCACCTTGGCCGCACCGAAGGCGGCCTGACCGATGCTGTATGCCGCGTTGTGGCGGATCCTGCCGGGCCCCCGGTGGGTGCGGGCGCTGTTGTGCCTGGTGCTGCTCGCAGCCGTGGTGGCCGTCTGCTTCCTCTGGCTCTTCCCACGAGTCGCGCCCTTGATGCCCTTCAACGACAACACTGTGGAGCCGCACGCGATCGGCCACCACGCGGCATACGAGAGGCTTGTGGCGTGACGCGCGTACTGGTGGTCGACAACTACGACAGCTTCGTCTTCACCATCGTCGGCTACCTCCAGCAGCTGGGAGCCGAGTGCGAGGTCGTCCGCAACGACGCGGTCGCCGCCGCCGATGGAGCGGACTTCGACGGGGTGCTGGTCTCACCCGGCCCCGGTACGCCGGAGGAGGCTGGGGTGTCCCTGGCGATGATCGAGGGCTGCGCCGAGCGAGCCCAACCGATGCTCGGGGTGTGCCTCGGGCACCAGGCCCTGGGAGTCGCCTTCGGCGCCACCGTCGGGCGGGCCCCAGAGCTGCTGCACGGCAAGACGTCGCAGGTCGTCCACGACGGCAGTGGGGTGCTCGTGGGGCTGGCGAACCCGTTCACCGCCACCCGCTACCACTCGCTCAGCATCGACCCACCCACGCTCCCGGACGAGCTGGTCCCCAACGGGCACACCCGCACGGGAGTCGTCATGGCGGTGCGCCACCGGGACCTGCCGTTGCACGGGGTGCAGTTCCACCCCGAGAGCGTGCTGACCGAGGGTGGGCACCGGGTCCTAGCCAACTGGCTGGTGCTGTGCGGCATGCCGGATGCGGTGGAGCACTCGGCCGGGCTCAGCCCGCTGGTGCGCGACGCGGACGGTGTCGCCCGGGCGGTCGCCGCGGACTGAGGCCTCGGCCTATGGCGTGGACTCGGTGGTGGTCGTGGTCGTCGGGGGCGGTGTCGTGGTGGGGGTCGGGGGCGGTGTCGTGGTCGTCGTGGTGGTGGTCGGGGTCGGCGTCGGCGCCTGTGCCACGGTCAGCGTGACCTGCGTGCCGTAGTCGACCTTGCTGCCCGCCTTCGCGCTCTGCTTGAGCACGGTGCCCTCGGGTTCGGTGCTCTCCGCGAGCGTGGTCTTGTAGCGGAAGCCCTTGGCGCTGAGCTCGCTCACCGCGTCGCTGATCTGCTTGTTGGTCACGTCCGGGACGGTCGCGAGCCCGGAGGAGACCTTCAGGTCGACGGCGGAGTCGACGGGCACCGTCTCACCGGTCGCCGGGCTGGTCTGGACGATCTTGCCCTTGTCCACACTGGTGTCGTCGACGTCCTCGGTCTTGCCGACCTTGAGACCGAGGTTGTCCAATGCCACCTTCGCCTCGGCCACACTGTAGCCACCGAGGTCCGGGACGGTGACCGTGTCGGGTCCGGAGGACACGCTCAGCTCGACCGTCGAGTTCTTGGCGACCTGGTCACCCCCCTGGGGGTTCTGGTCGACGACCGTGCCGATCTCCTTGGCGCTGGCCACCTGGTTCACCTGTGGCACGAGGCCGGCGCTGCGCAGCTCGGCCTCGGCCGTCTCGCGCGGCTTGTCGACCACCGACGGCACGGTGACCTTGGGCGCGCTCTCGGGCGGCCGGTTGAGCAGCCCCTTGCCGAACAACACGATCAGGACCAGTGCGCCGATGACCGCCAGGACCAGCAGGAAGTAGGCCAGGCCGCGTCGCTTGCTCGGCTCGTCGTCGGGGTCGTGGCCGATGGCGGGCAGGCTCGCGGTGTTGCCGTGCCCCGACCACGTGTCGTCCTGTTCCCCCTCCTGGTCGGCGGGCCCGGCGCCGACGGGCAGGACCGTCGTCGCGGTACCGCGGCGGCCGGGACCCTCCATCGCGACGGTGGCCTCGGCAGAGGCCAGGGCGGTGCCCCGGGCAGCGTCGCTGATGGGCCGCCCGAGCCGCGCCGCCTGCAGGTCGGCGCGGAAGGCGGTTGCGTCCTGGTAGCGGGCGTCACGGTCCTTTTCGAGCGCGTGCAGCACCACCGCGTCGAGGGCCGGGTCGACCTCGGGGTTGAGGCTCGAGGGCCGTGGCGGTGCCTCGCCGACGTGCTGGTAGGCGATGGCCACGGGCGAGTCGGCCAGGAACGGCGGGCGACCGGTCAGCAGCTCGAAGAGCAGGCAGCCGGTGGAGTACAGGTCGGATCGGGCGTCGACCTGCTGGCCCTGGGCCTGCTCCGGTGAGAGGTACTGGGCAGTGCCGATGACGGCCTGGGTCTGGGTCATCGTGGCATTGGCGTCCGCCATGGCGCGGGCGATGCCGAAGTCCATGACCTTGATCTCGCCGTTCGAGCCCACCATGACGTTGGCGGGCTTGATGTCGCGGTGCACGATGCCCATGCGGTGGCTGTAGGCGAGCGCGTCGAGGATGCCCTCGGTGATGTGGGCCGCCTCGGCCGGCTCCAGCGGGGAGCGCTCTCCGAGGAGCTGGCGCAGGGTCTGGCCCTCGACGTACTCCATGACGATGTAGGGGATCGTCATGGGGGTTCCCCCCAGGTCGGTGAGGTGGTCCTCGCCCGAGTCGTAGACGGCGACGATCGACGCGTGGTTGAGCCCGGCGGCGGACTGGGCCTCGCGGCGGAACCGGTTGAGGAAGGAGGAGTCCCGGGCCAGGTCGGAGCGCAGCATCTTGATGGCGACGGGACGCGACAGCCGGGTGTCGTAGCCGTGGTGCACCTCGGCCATGCCGCCGCGACCAAGGAGGTCGCCCACCTCGTAGCGGCCGCCGAGCAGCTGCGGTGTGCTCACTTGTGCTTGCCCCCCTCGTCATTGCTGTGACCCTTGGCGCTCTTGCCCTCGTGGCTCATGAGCCCAGCACCGCCTGCATGACCGACTTGGCGATCGGGGCGGCGACCTTGCCGCCGAACGCCTCGTTGCCGAGCTTGCCGCCGTCCTCGACCACGACCGCGACGGCCACCTTCGCGCCCTGTGCCGGCGCGAACGAGATGAACCACGCGTGCGGGGCGAGTCCCTTGCCGTGCTGGGCGGTGCCGGTCTTGCCGGCCACCTCGACGCCGGGGATCTGGGCAGCGGTCCCGGTGCCGCTGGTCACCACGCCCTCCATCATCCGGGTCAGCGCGGCGGCCGAGTTTGGCGAGATCGCCTGGGACAGCTGGACCGTGTCCGGCTGATCGATGACCTCCAGGTCGGAGGACAGCACGCGCCGGACCAGGTGCGGCTGCATGACCACGCCGTTGTTGGCGACGGCAGCAGAGACCATGGCCATCTGGAGCGGTGTCACCCGCACGTCGTACTGCCCGATCGCGGACTGGGCGGTCTGCGGCTTGTTGAGCTCGTCGGGCACCTTGCTGGGACTGACCGACATGGGGATCTCGAGCTTGTCGCCGAAGCCGAACTTGGCTGCCTGAGACCGCAGTGCGTCGGCACCCAGCTCCATGCCCAGCCAGCCGAACGCGGTGTTGCAGGACACCACCAGCGCGTGCTTGAGGCTGGTCTTGTTGCCCGGGCCGCACGGCCGGTGGTCGTCGTTGGGCAGGTTGACCGTGGTCTGCGGCAGGTCGAGGGTGGCCGGGCCGGGGATCTGGCTCTCCTCGGTGAACTTCCCCGACTCGAGCGCAGCCGCGGCCGTCACGACCTTGAACGTCGACCCGGGCGGGTAGAGGTCGCCACCGATGGCCCGGTCGAGCATCGGCCGCGCCTTG
>Ga0308176_10000811_pt1 | contig 19579 bp, 18 predicted proteins | sample PhyCR2_3_FD_203890 | JGI IMG/M metagenome (GOLD analysis project Ga0308176, IMG submission 203890) | Soil microbial communities from UC Gill Tract Community Farm, Albany, California, United States - DLSLS.C.R2 | ecosystem: Environmental > Terrestrial > Soil > Agricultural land | place: USA... | reverse complement strand
CGCACGGCGCGTGGCGACGGCTGTGGCGAACAGCCGCAGCCGTTCACCCTGCGGTCGGGCGTCCGCGCGGGTGCTGCCGAGGACGGCGTCCTCCTGGGCCAGTGCCTCGGCGGCCCGGGAGAACTCGAGCAGCACGCGCGCGTCCGAGCCGACGTCGGCCTGCTGGATGCCGGTGAGGGCGCCGTCCACCGTGAAGGCCGTACCGATGGTCTTCGTGTACTGGTCGTAGGCCTGACTCCAGCCGGTTCTGCGGTCGAGCACGGCGGTCCGCAGCGCGCGCAGGCGCTCGGCGCCGGTCACGAACGTCTCGAGCCGCCCGGCGACCCGGCTCGGGAGTTCCTGGCTGTCGGCGACCGTGCTGTCGTCGCCGAGCCGCAGCCCGGTCAGCGCGCGGTCGGTGCGGGCGGCCATACTCCGCAGGTCGTCGCCGCGCGCCGCGCCGGGCTCGGCGGCGTAGCGAACGGCCGCCGCCCGCTCGTTCTGGAGCGCGGTGACGGCGGCGGCCACCGGGGCGCGCAGTTCGGTGTCGACGCGCTGGGACTGGCGCAGCCGGGCGATGTCCTGGGCGGTGCTGACGGTGGCGTAGGCCCACAGAGCCAGCAGGGAGACGACGGGCACCATCAGCAGGCAGATCACCTTGGCGCGCACCGTACGGGATCGGACGCGCCGGCGTCCCACGCGCGCGGGCGGGTTGAACGGAGGAAGGTCGAGGGGCCGGTCCGTGCCCTCGTCGGCCGGTGGTCCGGCGTGCGCGCGGCGTCCGCGCGGCGGGGGCGGAATCCGTCCGGGTGAACCGGCATGCGGGGTGTCACGGGGTGGGCGCATGGCCTCCTCGCTCGGGACGTGGGACGGGGGTCCGGGGACGGGATCCCGCTAGCGGGCGGCGCTCTGGACGGGCCGCTGGGCGGAGGCGGACGCCTCGCGTTCGCCGGCCGTGGGCGAGAGGGCGACGAAGGCCGAGGTGAGGAACAGGTAGGACCCGAGGCCGACGGCGAGGGGGAAGATGAACTGCATCGCCGTGGCCCCGGGCAGGATGTGGCCGGAGGGGGTGACCCGCACCCTCACCGCGAACATTCCGGTGTAGTGCATGCTGCTGACGGCCGCTCCCATGACGAGGGAGGCGAGGGTGACCGCGAGGGGCGACTTGATGTTGAGCCCCGCCCACAGCGCCGCGGTCGCCGCCACGACGGCGATCAGCACCGAGAGGCCCACGAGGACGGGTCGGTAGGTCACGTCGCCGTGCAGCCGTACGGCCGCCATGCCCAGGTAGTGCATGCTGGCGACGCCCAGCCCGGTCGTGAGCCCGCCGAGCAGGAGGGCGCGGTTGCGGTCCCGGCTGTAACCGACGGCGAAGACGCCGGCGCAGACGAAGGCCATGGCGACGACCAGGCTGAGGATGGTCAGCGGTACGTCGTAGCGGATGTCGGTGCCGCTGACGCGGAAGCCGAGCATGGCCACGAAGTGCATGGTCCAGATGCCCGTGCCGATCGCGGAGGCCGCGGTGAGGAGCCAGTTGCGGCGCGACCGGCCGGTGGCGGCGAGTGCGCGGACGGTGCAGCGCAGTCCCAGTGCGGCGCCCGTGCAGGCCATCAGATACGACAGCACGGGGGTCAGCCAGCCGAAGGCGGCGTGGTCCAGGTGTCCCATGGCCCCGGGACGCTAGCCGGGGCAGAGGCGCACGAAGGGGGCGCATTTCGAAAGGTGCTGGAATATGACGCAGAGAGGCGGCGGAACGATCGGGTCGCGCTCGAACGTGCGCGCAGCAGTGCCCCTCGTGTCGGTGAGGAATCATGCCGAGCATGAGCAACGACCACACACATGTCCAGGATTTCTTCACCGCCCGTGCGGCCGGGTGGGACAGCAGGTTCCCCGATGACGGCCCCGCCTACGCGGCCGCCGTGGCGGAGATGGGACTGCGTCCGGGCGACCGCGTGCTCGACGCCGGATGCGGCACGGGCCGCGCTCTGCCGCCTCTGCGTGCCGCGGTCGGGCCTGCCGGGGTGGTGGTCGGCGTCGATCTGACCCCGGCGATGCTCCAGGCCGCCGTACGGGCCGGCAGGAACCAGGAGGGCCGCCTGCTGCTCGCGGACGTCGCCGCGCTGCCGCTGCGCCGGGATGCCCTGGACGCGGTTTTCGCGGCCGGCCTGATCGCGCACCTGCCGCGCCCCGTCGAGAACCTGCGGGAACTGGCCCGTGTGGTGCGTCCGGGCGGCAGGCTCGCGCTGTTCCATCCCATCGGCCGGGCGGCCCTGGCGGCGCGTCAGGGGCGGCTGATCACCCCGGACGACCTCCGTGCCGAGGCCAACCTCCGACCGCTGCTGGACCGCGCGGGGTGGCGCATGACCTCGTACGTGGACGAGGACGCCCGCTTCCTCGCGCTGGCGACACGCGAGGACTGACCGCGAGGACGTGTCAGCCCAGACCGGCCACGGCCGCCACGAAGGCGTCGGGGTTGTCGAACATGACGTTGTGCCCGGCGCCCGGCACCGTGAGAACGCGGACCCCCGCGGCTTCCAGGCCCTTCCGGCCGGGGAGTTCGCCGCTGTGTTCGCCTTGGAGGTAGACGCGGTCGACCTCGAGGTCCTCGAGGATCGTGCGCATGACAGGTTCCGAGCCGCGGCGGAGGCCGACGGCGCTGCGGTGCAGCGCCCGGGGGTCGGCCAGCCGCATCGTGGCCGCCCACAGCGGGCCGACGGCGTCCAGCACGCGCGCGTACCGCCTTTCGACGAACTCGTCCTCACCGTAGGCGGCGATGGAGCTGCTACCGGCCGTGGGCGGTGGGAAGGCGTCGAGGTTGGCCTCGGTGAGGACCAGCCGTGAGACCAGGTCGGACCGCCGGTGGGCCAGCACGATGGCGACGGCTCCGCCCATGCTGTGCGCGACCAGCTCGGCACCGGTGACACCCGCCTGGTCCATCGCGACCGCCAGGGCGTCGGCGTTCTCCTCCAGCGTGTAACCGAAGTGTTCGGGCCGGTCGCTGATGCCGTGCCCGGGCAGGTCCACGAACAGGCTGCGCCTGCCGACCAGCTCGGAACGGGCCGCGACATGCGCGTGGTACACGGAGGAGATCGATCCGAGGCCGTGCAGATACACGCGCGCGGGCTCCTCACCGGACATCTCCGTCCACCGGATCCGGCTTCCCCTGTCGTCGAACACGGCCTGCTCCACGTCACCCCTCCTGCGTCACTGCGACTCGGCTGTACTGAGCACAACATACTTCGGGGTCGATGTATTGCGCCACAAGAATATTCGCGTCTTGATGTACAGCGCCCATGCGGGAGAATGCGGCCATGCTGGAACTCGCCATACTCGGCTTCCTCTACGACGTCCCGCTGCACGGCTACGTCCTGCGCAGGCACATCGCCGCGCTCACCGGGCACGTGCGGCCCGTGGCCGAGAGCACGCTGTACCCCGCGATCAAGCGGCTGGAGAAGGCGGGGCTGCTGGCGCGGACCACCGAGCCCGGCGCCGTGGCCGCGCCGCGTCACGTCCTGACGCTCACCGAGGAGGGCAGGCAGGAGCTGCGCCGCCGCCTGGCCGAGCCCGGACAGCGCGAGATCACCGACGAGAACCACTGGTTCACCGTGCTCGCGTTCCTGCGGCACCTCGACGATCCGGCCGCCCAGGCGACCGTGCTGCGGCGCCGGCTGGCCTTCCTGGAGGAGCCGGCGAGCTTCTTCTACGACGGCGACCGGCCACTGCGCGCCGAGGAACTGGACGATCCGTTCCGGCGCGGCGTCCTCACCATCGCGCGTGCCACGAGCCGGGCCGAACTCGCCTGGCTGCGCGACACCCTGGCCTCACTCGGGGACGCCGCCCGCTGAGGCGTCCAGGTTGCGTACCGGGCAGCCACCCATCCCCAGAACCGGGCGGGTGCCCAGGTCGGCCGGACGGTAGCCGTTCGGGTAGCTCTTGATCTCCCGGTTCTGCCGCGCGAAGTGCGGTGCGCGGCGGGGCGGGAGCAGGCGGACCAGCCGACCGCGCGTCCGGACCGCGCGGCGCACGAGTGCGCGGGAGACGGGACCCGGCGGCTCGTAGTGGAAGGCGCGCAGCAGGGGCTCGTCGAGCAGGGCGAGAGTGGCCGTGCGCAGCAGGGGTGCCGGCGGGCGCGGATACCAGGACGCCATCAGGTCGAGCGTGGCGTCGGAGACCCGCCGGGCCTGCTCGTCCCAGGCGAAGTGGGCCTGCTCGTAGGCGTCCAGCAGCGCCTCGAATCCCTCGTAGGTCTCCGGTACACCGGGGATGCCCAGGTGCCGGCCGAGGGTGCGGTAGTACTCGGCGGCGGCGACGATCTCGTGCCGGGACAGCCGACGCCAGCCGTAGCTGTCGATCCAGCGCCGGGGCACCACCACGAACGTGGACAGCACGTACCGCATGTCATCGTCGCTGATCTCGTAGCTGCGGTGCATCTGGTTGATGCGGCGGATCGCGGTGCGGCCCTCGGGGGCGGCGAAACCGTGCTCCACGACGGTGTCCAGGAGCGGTGCGGTGTCGTCGTACCGCTTCTGCGCGCGCTCGGTCAGCTCCCCCGTCCGTGCGAGCAGCCGGCCGATCGAGGGGACGGCTTAGGTGCGGTACAGAGCCAGCTCCAGGGCCCGTGGGTAGTCCCACGGGAATTCGAACGCCGTGCTGAGCCGGTAGATTTCGTGAGCGTCCGCCACCGGGTTCATCCGCTGGATCCGCCTGAGCCGGTCGAAGCGCACCGTCGCTGCCCCCTTTTACCGCCGGAGCTTCAACTCTACGTTGAACAGTGCCGGATGGGTGGTCAGTGACGACCCCGTTGAAAGGAAGGCGGGTCACGTGTTCGACGCGATGCGCAAGTACGCCGCCAGGTTCCGCACCTCCCCGCGCGGGGAGACCACGGGCGGCCGGGAACGGCGTCCACACAACTTGTTCGAGGCCGCGGCGGCCTATGTGGCGGCCCGCGCGGAGGACGATCAGGGCGGTATCGACGAGGCGGCGGCATGGGTGTCGCCGGAAGCGCTGTCCTTCGGGGTGAGCGAACTGGCGTGCCGGGCGGTCATCGCGTTGGCCCGGGAACGCAACGAGTCGCCCCGGACGGTCGCCCGTGACCTCCTCGGTCTGCCGGCCGCCTGAGCCGGACCGGACCAATGCCGGATCACGGCCTTCCGCCAGGCGGCCGTTTCGCCCACGTCCAGGTGGAAACCTGCAGCTCCGGGTGGTGTGTGGAGTCGTGACAAGCACCTTCCACTCGCACTAGGGTGCGCGCCGATGGACGAACCACTGGGAGGGCTGTGATGGCCGGGACGGACGAGCAGGCCGTCGCCGCCGCGGACGAGGCGCTGTATGTGCTCACGGCGGTGCTGCTGACGCCCGCACAGTTCCCGAGCGTGCTGGGCGACGACTATCCGGAGGCCTGCGCGGCGCTGGGTCTGGCGCCGTACGCCGACGGGTACGGCCTGGTGCTGGGGCAGGACGGTGACGGCGCCCGCTGGACGGTCGCCATCGACGACGTGTCCCTGGTCGCCGTGGCGATCGCGTCCTGGGACTGCGGCATGGAGTACGAACTGTCGCCGGACGAGAACACGGTGGTGGCCGCCCTGCCCGGCTGGCCGCTGGCGGTCGCCGTAGCCGCACCGGGGGTGCCCGCACCCCACGATCCCACCCCGGACGCCGCGGACGGGCCCGCGCTGACCCCGCCGGACACCAGCTCCTGGGGGCCGGCCCAGCGCCGCCTGGGCGCCGACGAGATCGCCCTGCAGTGGGCGGTCTGGCGGGAGCAGATCGGCGACGGCTACTCGCCCTCCCCCGACACGCGGCCCGATGCGGTGGAGTCCCTGGCGGACGACGCCGAGAGTAAGCCCACGTCCGGGCACCAGGGCGTCCGGCGCGTACTGGCGGAGGCGCGCGCCTACGTCGACTCGCCGCCGCCGCTCGGCCGGGTCCGCTCCTCGTTCGCCCCCGGCGACGCCCGTACGCTGCGGGCCGACGGCCCCGGCTGGTCGCTCGTGGCCCGCACCGATGACATCGCCTTCGTCCTGCTGGACGAGGAGCCGGGTGAGGTACTGCCGGTGGGCCGGGGCCCCGAGCTGCCCGGCCTGCTGGAGGCGCTCGACAAGATGGCCGTACGGCCCCTGTGAGTCGGTGGAGCCGCGCCGCGCCCATAGCGGCGCGGCTCCCCATCGACCGGCTTCCGGCCCGCCGGCGAACCCCGTCCGTGTCCGTCCGAGCCGGTCACCGACCCCTTCAGCGGCCTTTCAGCGGCCTAGTTCCTTGCGTGTGACACGACGGAGCCTGCGCCGCTGCGAGGGGTCCAGGGCCAGGTAAGCGGCGACCGGGACTCCCACCACGATGAGGAACGCCACCCACCAGGGCAGCCAGATCAGCAGGAGCAGACCGACCGCCACGCCTCCTGCGGCGATCTTCGCGTTCTTGGACATGAGCGTCGCCTCCTCCGCGGCAGCCCTTGCCGCTCTCTGCCCTGAGAACGGCCGCACGCTTCCCGCGGTTCCGAAGCCCGACCCTGAGACTTCCCCGAGACCCATCCCCTAGTGGCCCGCATCACAGGCCGGGCGCTCGGACCAAGCCTTGGGCGTGCTGTACCCTCGGCGACTTCGAATCAGTAGTCAAATTTGAGGAGCGCGGGCAGAGTCGTGCAGAGGATCTCCACCGCACCACCCCCCGAACCGTCCGAACAGCCCGAACCGTCCGATGCGACCGAGCCGTCCGCGCTCCCCGGCCCCTCCGACCCCTCCGAGCTGAACCGCTGCTGCGCGGTCTTCATCCCGTCCGACCCGCCCCGCACCGGCACGATGGCCTTCTGGCGGCCTGACGGCGAAGCTCTCCCCGCCGTCACCCAAGGATCCGTCGCGGAGCTGGACCTGGTGCTGCCCGCACCGGACGGCTACGTACAGCGGGTGCGGCTGCCCGCCGTACTGCTGCCGGTCCGGGCGGCCCTCCCGGTGCTCACCCGCCCGAGACAGGACGGGCGACACCGGGCCGTCGAGTTCTGGGGCACGGCAGGCCTGCTCGCCCTGCGGTTCCTTGCGCGCGGTCTGCTCCTGCCCGGCCTGTCGCCGGCCGATCACGACACATGGCGGGTAGGACCGCTGTCCGCGCGCGATGCCGAGCGGGTCCGTGAACTCGCCGCCGCCATGCCCCCGGAGGCCCACGCCACGCCTCTCGCGGTGGACGGCCGGCCACGACTGCCGGACCCGGAACGGCTGTTGCGCTCCTTCCTGGACGCGGTCGCCGACACCCTCCCCCGCTCCCCCGCCGCCGCGCTCGTGACGGGCGGCGCCGCGTTCGCCGCGCCGGAGCCCCAGCATCTGCCCGGCCTCCGCGGGTGGGCCGACGACATCGCTGCCGGCCACGACACGGGCGTTCGGCTTTCGTTGCGGGTGGAGGCGCCCGGCCTCCACGACGCCACCGGCGAGGGCCACGCTCCCGTGCGGTTCCGTGCGGTGCTCCAGGTGCACGGCGCGAGCGGGACGGTGGATGTCGCGGACGCCGCCGAGCTCTGGTCCGGCCCGGCGGCCACTCGGGAGGCGTGGGGACCGCGCGCGCGAGCGGACACTCTGCTGGCCCTGCGCAGGGCGGTCCGGACATGGCCGCCACTGACTCCGCTCCTCACCGCCGCCGTTCCCGACGTGGTGCACCTCGCCGACGACGAGATCGCCGACCTCCTGGGTGAGGGTGCCCCGGCTCTGGCCGCCGCCGGCGTCGACGTGCACTGGCCGAAGGACCTGTCCCGCGGGCTGACCGCGCACGCGTCAGTCGGCCCGCCGGACGGGCAGGCCGAGGCGCGGCCGTCGTCGCTCTTGGCGGATGCCCGGTCGGTGTTCCGGTGGTCGTTCGCGCTGGGCGGGCGCGACCTGTCGCGGGAGGAACTGGACCTGCTGGCGGAGGCCAAGCGTCCCCTGGTCCGGCTGCGCGACCGCTGGGTGCTCGTCGACCCCCGCGAGGCGGACCGCGCGCGCGGCCGCGAGGATCGTTCCGTCACCCCGGTCGAAGCCCTGGCCGCCGCCCTGACGGGCTCCGCCGAGGCCGACGGCCTCCGGGTCGACGTACGGCCCACGGGGTGGCTGGCGCAGCTCCGGGAGCGGCTCGCGGACCCCGAGGCCGCCGAGCCGGTCGCCCCGCCGCCGGGTCTCGCCGCCACCCTGCGCGACTACCAGCTGCGCGGCCTTGGCTGGCTCGCCCGGACGACGGCCCTCGGACTGGGCTGCTGTCTGGCCGACGACATGGGGCTGGGGAAGACGGTCACGCTGATCGCGCTCCATCTGCACCGGCAGGCGGACCCCTCCTCGGCCGGTCCCACGCTGGTGGTCTGCCCGGCCTCCCTGCTCGGCAACTGGCAGCGCGAGATCGAGAGATTCGCGCCCGGTGTCCCGGTGCGCCGGTTCCACGGTCCCGGGCGCGGTCTCGGATCCGTGGCGAACGGCGAGTTCGTGCTCACCACCTACGGCACGATGCGCCTGGACACCGAACGGCTCGCCGGGGTGCCCTGGGGCGTGGTCGTCGCCGACGAGGCACAGCACGTGAAGAACCCCTACGCGGCGACCGCGCGCGCACTGCGCTCCATCGGCACACGCGCGCGCGTGGCGCTGACCGGCACACCGGTGGAGAACGACCTCACGGAACTGTGGGCGATCCTCGACTGGACCACCCCGGGGCTGCTCGGCCGCCTCGGCACCTTCCGCGCGCGATACGCGCGGCCCGTCGAGGGCGGCGGGGACCCCGCCGCGGCGGAGCGTCTGGCACGGCTCGTGCGGCCGTTCCTGCTGCGGCGCCGCAAGTCCGACCCGGGCATCGCGCCGGAACTGCCGCCGAAGACCGAGACCGACCATCCGGTGGCACTGACGCACGAGCAGACCGGCCTCTACGAGGCGCTCGTCCGCGAGACCCTCGGCCTGATCGCGGACGCCGACGGCATGGCCCGCCGGGGCCTCATCGTGAAGCTGCTGACCGGGCTGAAGCAGATCTGCAACCACCCGGCACAGTTTCTCAAGGAGGACGATCCTGGACCCGGGGGACGCTCCGGCAAGCTGGAGCTGCTGGACGAACTCCTCGACACCATCCTGGCTGAGCGCTCGGGGGTGCTCGTCTTCACGCAGTACGTGCGCATGGCCCGTCTGCTCGAACGGCACCTCACGGCCCGTGGAGTCCCCTCGCAGCTACTGCACGGCGGTACCCCCGTCGCAGAGCGCGAGACGCTGGTGCGCCGCTTCCAGGACGGCGAGGTGCCGGTCTTCCTCCTTTCGCTGAAGGCGGCGGGGACGGGCCTGAACCTCACTCGGGCCGATCATGTGGTGCACTACGACCGCTGGTGGAACCCGGCGGTCGAGGCCCAGGCCACCGATCGGGCGTACCGCATCGGGCAGACCCGCCCGGTGCAGGTGCACCGGCTGATCGCCGAGGGAACCGTCGAGGACCGCATCGCGGAGATGCTCGGGCGCAAGCGCGCACTGGCGGACGCGGTGCTCGGCACCGGCGGGGCCGCGCCGGCGGAACCGACGGAGCTGACGGACGCGGAACTCACCGCGCTGGTGGAACTGCGCGGGGAGGCGTGGTGAGCCGTTACGAGCACGGGCACGAAGGCGGCCCGGAGCGCACGTTCGCCGCGTTGCCGCCCGCGCGCGGGCGGGGGTTCGCGCGGACCTGGTGGGGCCGCGCCTGGCTGGCAGCGCTGGAGGACGCGGCACTGGCGGCCACCGCCGTGAAGGCGGGGCGCCGGCTCGCGCGCGCGGGCGAGGTGGGCGCGGTGACCGTCCGGCCGGGCCGGGTGACCGCCGTCGTCCGGGAGCCGAGGGGCGCGGCGCACCGGGCCGATGTCCTGCTGCCCGAGCTGTCCGAGCGGGAGTGGGCGGATTTCGTGGACCTGGCCGTTGAGCAGGCGGGACACCTGGCCGCGCTCCTCGACGGGGACCTGCCGTCGCACCTGATCGAGGACGCGGCGATCAGGGGGATCGAGCTGCTGCCCGGCCTCGGCGAGCTGGAGCCCGAGTGCGACTGCGGCGCGTGGGACCACTGCGGGCACACCGCCGCCCTGTGCCATCAGGTGGCACGGCTGCTGGACGAGGATCCATTCGTGCTGCTGCTGATGCGCGGCCGGGGAGAGAGCACGTTCCTGCGGGAACTGCACCACCGGAGCACCGCGCCCCCGGACGGGCCGGCGGAGCCGGGAGAACCGTACGAGGCCGAGGGCGTGGATGCCGCGGAGGCGTGGGCGGCCGGGGACATCCTCCCCGCACTCCCCGCGCTGCCCGCCGTCCCTGAGGCGCCCGGCGGACCACCGTCCTACGACGCCGTGACGGCACCGACGCCGGCACCGGATTCCGCGGCACTGCGGTACCTGGCCGGGAAGACGGCCCAGGAGGCCCACCGGCTGCTGGGGCAGGCCCTCGGCGACGGTGTTCCCGGGGAGCGGGAACACCGGGTGCTGACGGCGGCCGAGGACGCCGTACGGCTCGCCGACGGTGCGGTTCCCGATGCCGTGACCGAGCGGCTCGCCGACGGATCGGGGCGGGGCCGCGAGGGGCTGGCGACGGCCGTTCGCGCCTGGCGCCTGGGAGGGGCCCCGGCCCTGGCCGTGCTCGACGAGGAGTGGCAGGTCCAGGACGCGACGCTCGCACGCGCGCGTGCGGCCCTGGACGCGGCCTGGGAGGCGGACGAACGGCCGTCGTTCCGGCGGGGCGGCAACCGGTGGACGGTCCCGGACGAAGAGGTACAGCTGCGCCTCGGGCCGGACGGCCGCTGGTGGCCGTACCGGGCGGACGGCGGCCACTGGCTTCCGGCGGGCGCCCCCGACCGGAACCCGGCGACAGCGCTCGCGACGGCACGACTGAGCCCGGAGGCCCGGACACCACGGGCGCCTGACGGCCGTCACGACCAGCGGGACGGCTCGTCGGCAGCGGGATCAAGGCGTACCTGAACGGTGTCCACCGGCCGGGCCGCCGGGGGCATTCCGAAGCCGCCCGGCGAATCGGAATGCCCCCCGGGCGGGAATCCGGGCTCAGCCCCGGGCGCCCAGCAGGTGGTCCATGGCCAGCTGGTCGAGATGCTCGAAGCCCATGCCGCGCGCGGCGGCCGCTTCCACGTCGAAGTCCTCGAAGGCCGCGCGGTCGGCGAGCAGGCCCTGCAGGCCGTCCGCCGCGGTCGGCTGGGCCAGCTCGTCCAGCCGCGAGGCGCGCAGCGCGTCCTGGACCTCCGGGTCGGCACGGAACGCGGCGGCACGCTCCTTCAGGATGAGGTAGTTGCGCATGCAGCCGGCCGCCGACGCCCACACGCCGTCGAGGTCCTCGGTCCGCGGCGGCTTGAAGTCGAAGTGGCGGGGCCCTTCGTAACCCGCGCTCTCCAGCAGGTCGACGAGCCAGAAGGCGGCCCGCAGGTCACCGGCGCCGAACCGCAGGTCCTGGTCGTACTTGATGCCGGACTGGCCGTTGAGGTCGATGTGGAAGAGCTTGCCCGCCCACAGGGCCTGTGCGATGCCGTGCGGGAAGTTCAGCCCGGCCATCTGCTCGTGCCCCACCTCGGGGTTGACGCCGTACAGCTCGGGGCGCTCCAGGCGCTCGATGAAGGCCAGCGCGTGGCCGACCGTGGGCAGCAGGATGTCGCCGCGCGGCTCGTTGGGCTTGGGCTCGATGGCGAACCGGAGGTCGTACCCCTGCGAGGTGACGTACTCGCCGAGAAGGTCGAAGGCCTCCTTCATGCGGTCGAGGGCGGCGCGGACGTCCTTGGCGGCGCCGGACTCGGCGCCCTCGCGGCCGCCCCAGGCGACGTACGTCCTCGCGCCCAGTTCGGCGGCGAGGTCGATGTTGCGGATCGTCTTGCGCAGGGCGTAGCGGCGGACGTCGCGGTCGTTGGCGGTGAACGCGCCGTCCTTGAAGACGGGGTGGGTGAAGAGGTTGGTGGTGGCCATCGGCACGGTCATGCCGGTGGCGTCCAGGGCCTGGCGGAAGCGCTTGATGTGGGACTCGCGCTCGATGTCCGAGGACCCGAAGGGGATCAGGTCGTCGTCGTGGAAGGTCACTCCGTGGGCGCCGAGCTCCGCCAGGCGCCGCACCGTCTCGACCGGGTCGAGGGCGCGGCGGGTGGCGTCGCCGAACGGGTCCCTGCCCTGCCAGCCAACGGTCCACAGGCCGAAGGTGAACCTGTCCTCAGGGGTGGGCTGGTAGCTCATGCCGCGGCTCCTTGCTTGGTACGACTATTTCGTCATGGCCGTTTACAAATTAGTATGCGCACGCACCTCTGGGAAGAAGCAAGGTGTGTCCTCGACGGCGAGGGATCCATTCCACCGCCGCCGCGGACGGATGTCCTGCCGGGTCACAGCACGTCCCGCGGAGCCGCGGAAAGAGGGAGAGCCCCATGTCAGCAGCCGAGGGTCCGCTCGTCGTGGGCGTGGACACCTCCACCCAGTCCACGAAGGCGCTGGTAGTCGACTCGGCCACCGGCGAGGTGGTGGCGAGCGGCCAGGCGCCGCACACCGTGTCGTCGGGGGCGGGCCGGGAGAGTGATCCGCGCCAGTGGTGGGACGCGCTGCGCGAGGCGCTGCGCCAGTGCGGCGAGCCTGCGCACGAGGCCGCCGCGGTGTCGATCGGCGGCCAGCAGCACGGCCTGGTCACGCTGGACGAGCGGGGCGAACCGGTGCGCCCCGCACTGCTCTGGAACGACGTCCGCTCGGCGCCGCAGGCCCGTCGGCTCGTGGAGGAGCTGGGCGGCCCGAAGGCCTGGGCGGAGCGGACCGGCAGCGTGCCCGGGGCGTCGTTCACGGTGACGAAGTGGGCCTGGCTGGCCGAGCACGAGCCGGAGGCCGTCCGTGCCACCAGGGCGGTACGGCTCCCCCACGACTACCTCACCGAGCGGCTGACCGGACAGGGCACGACCGACCGCGGCGACGCGTCCGGCACGGGCTGGTGGGCCGCCGGCACGGAGGCGTACGACGAGGAGACGCTGGCCCATGTGGGGCTCGACCCGGCGCTGCTGCCCCGGGTGGTGCGGCCCGGCGAGGTGGCCGGCACCGTGCGCGACGGCCACGATCTGCCGTTCTCCAAGGGCACTCTGGTGGCACCGGGCACCGGTGACAACGCCGCCGCCGCGCTGGGTCTCGGGCTGAGGCCGGGCACGCCGGTGCTGAGCCTCGGCACGTCGGGCACCGTGTACGCGGTCGCCAGGCGCCGCCCCGCCGATCCGACGGGCACGGTGGCCGGCTTCGCTGACGCGCACGGGGACTGGCTGCCACTCGCGTGCACGCTGAACTGCACCCTCGCCGTGGACCGCGTCGCGGCACTGCTGGGCCTGGACCGCGAGGCCGTGGAGGCCGGCACCTCCGTCACCCTGCTGCCGTACCTGGACGGTGAGCGCACCCCGAACCTCCCCCACGCCTCCGGCCTGCTGCACGGGCTGCGTCACGACACGACGGCCGGCCAGTTGCTGCAGGCGGCCTACGACGGCGCGGTGCACGCCCTGCTCGGCGCTCTCGAGCTGGTCCTGGACGAGGACGCGGACCGCAGCACGCCGCTGCTGCTGATCGGCGGCGGGGCCCGGGGCACCGCCTGGCAGCAGACGGTACGGCGGTTGTCGGGGCGGCCGGTCCAGGTTCCCCGGGCGGGGGAACTGGTCGCCCTGGGGGCCGCCGCGCAGGCCGCCGGCCTGCTGACCGGTGAGGATCCGGGCGCGGTGGCACGCCGCTGGAACACGGCCGCCGGCCCGGTGCTGGATGCCGTGGAGCGGGACGAGGCGACGCTGGCGCGGATCAGCGGGGTACTCTCCGACGCGGCCCCGCTGCTGGAGCGGGGGACGGAATCGAAATGAGCCCGCGCCCGGCCCCGGGCGTGGGGCCGGGGCCGGCCGCAGACACCGAGGACTGACGAAGGGCATGACCGCACCACTGCACGAGGGCCGCTCGCGCGGTACCGGACGCTCCCTGCCGGACACCCAGCAGGGCATGCGCCGGCGCAACCTCGCCCGGGTGATGCACGCCGTCAGCGCGGCGGGTCCGCTGTCCCGGGCGGCGGTCGCCTCGCGCATCGGTCTGACCCGGGCCGCGGTGTCGACCCTCGTGGACGAGCTGATCCGCTGGGGGCTGCTGGAGGAACTGGGCCCTGAGCGGCCGGGCCGGGTGGGCCGCCCCGGATCGGCTCTCGCGGTGAGCGGACGCGGACCGGCCGGCATCGGGGCGGAGATCGGCGTCGACCATCTCGCGGTGTGCGCGGCCGACCTGCGCGGCACAGTCCGCGCGCGTGCCGTGCGGTACGGCGCGAACCGTGGCCGGGCCCCGAAGCCCGTGCTGGAGGAGCTGACGGAGCTGGTCGGCCGGGTCCTGGCGGAGGCCGAACGGGAAGGACTGTGGCCCGCCGGACTCGCGGTCGCCGTGCCGGGACTCGTGGCGCGCGACGGCCGCACCGTCGTACGCGCCCCGAACCTCGACTGGCACGAAGTGGACCTCGGTTCCCTGTTGCCCGGCGGGCCGCCGCTGACCGTGGACAACGAGGCCAACTTCGGTGCTCTGGCGGAGCTGTGGCTCGGCGCCGGCACACCGCGCGACTTCCTTCACGTGTCGGCCGAGATCGGCATCGGCGCCGCGGTGGTCGTGGACGGGCAGTTGCTGCGCGGCACCCGCGGTTTCGCGGGCGAACTGGGCCACGTGCCCGTCCGCCCCGACGGCCCCGCCTGCCCGTGCGGCGGGCGCGGCTGCCTGGAGCAGTACGCCGGCGAGGAGGCGGTGCTGCGCGCGGCCGGCCTCGAGCCGCGTGAGGACCTGGCCGGCCTGCTCGCGGAGCGCGCCGAGGAGGGTGACGAGGCCGTACGCCGGGCCCTGCGGGACGCAGGCACGGCCCTGGGCATAGCCCTGACCGGGGCCGTCAATCTGCTCGACCCCGAGACGGTCGTCCTGGGCGGGGCACTCGCGGGCCTCTCCCCCTGGCTGCTTCCCTCACTGGAGGCGGAGTTGACGGGCCGTACGGCCGGACCGGCCATCCCGGTGTCCGTGTCCACGCTGGGCCCCGAGGGCCCGCTGCTGGGCGCCGCCCACTATGTCGTCCGCGCGGTGCTCGACGATCCGGCGACGGTCGCGGAACGGCCCGTGGCGGAACGGGGCTGACGGGCTGACGGGCTGAGGCGGCCGGGCCGGGCCGGGGAACCATGGCTCGGGGCCGGGCATCTGGCCTGAGGGGCCGACCTGACGGACCGTCCCCGGCGAACCGGGTCTGACGGACCGAACCGGGCAGCCCGGCCTCACCCGATCGGATGGCCGAGTTGTTCACACAACGCGCTCTGTCCACCGATCCGCGGCGCACTCTTCTGCCCAACTCCCCCACGCCGTACCGTGATTCGCACGAGACACAGCCGCCGGGCCTGCCCGGCGGCGCCTTCACGGCGGTGCCTCGCGTGACAAGGAACGCACACGCATCGAGTGAGGCCGGCTGACACCGGTCGCGGGAGTCACCGACACGCACGGGGAGGGGTGGCCGTGGAGTGCGCACTGAACACCGTGGTGATCGTCGGCCACCTCAAGGATGCCACCACCCCTTGGCCCCGGTTGGAGTCAGACACGCGGCCGATCCGGGCCGGCTCGGCGCGTCCGCTGGAGGACGCGTTCCGGATATCGCAGCTTGACCTGGTGCGGTGGCTGGTGCGCGGCACGCAAGCGCGGCCGCGCGAGACCGCGCGACTCCTCCACCTCTGACATCGCGTCAGCCCCCCACGGCACGGACCCCATCCCCCACCCGCTCCCGAAAGGCAGCCGACGATGGACACGAACCGGCCCGGACTCCAGCTCAACAGGCGACGGATCCTGATGGGCGCGGCACTCGCCGCGGTCCCCTCCGCGCTGCTCCCCGACGCCCGCGCGGGTGCGCAGGCGGCCGTGGACTACCCCTCGGCCGAGTGGCAGCCGGCGATCTCCACCAACTACACGGCGTCGAACCGCCCCGGCAGCTACTCCGTCGACCGGGTGATCATCCACATCACGCAGGAGACGTACAGCGACACGTTGGCCATCTTCCGCAACCCCGACAAGAAGGTGTCCGCCCACTACGTGGTCCGCTCGGCGGACGGTCACGTGGCGCAGTGCGTGCGCGAGGCCGACGTCGCCTGGCACGCGGGCAACTGGGACTACAACACGCGCAGCGTCGGCATCGAGCACGAGGGCTGGGTGGACCAGCCGGCCTACTTCACCAACGCCCTCTACGAGCAGTCCGCGAAGCTGACGGCGGCGATCTGCTCCCACTACGGCATCCCCAAGGACAGACAGCACATCATCGGCCACTACGAGGTGCCGGGCAGCGACCACTCCGATCCCGGGCCGCTGTGGGACTGGGTGCGCTACATCAGACTGGTCAATTTCGCCTAGGCGGCTGTCGAACCGGTTGTCCCCACCAACACGTCGAGTGACGATGGTGCCAGCCGTTTCACCGTCCGGGAGGGCCAATTGACCGATCCCTGGGTGGCCCTGGAACCGGGGGCCGATCCCGCCGAGCGCGTCCGGGCGCTGCGCCGGGCACACGAGACGTTCACCACGGCGGGCACGGTGCCGCGCCCGGTGCGCTCGGTGGTGGCCGAGTCCTGGCGGCGCAGCGCGCGGGCCGGTGTGGGGCCGGACGGCACGGCGAACGTGGAGCTGACCGACGGCGACCTCGGCGCCCACCGCGCCGAGCACCCGCTGGCCCCGGTGATGCCGCTGTTCCGGGAGCTGATGGGCTCGTTCGCCGCCGACGGCGAGCATCTGCTGGCGGTGTGCGACGCGCACGGCAGACTGCTGTGGGTCGAGGGGCACCCGGCGACCCGCCGACTGGCGGACCGGATGAACTTCGTTCCGGGCGCGCTCTGGTCGGAGGCGGCGGTCGGCACCAACGCGCCGGGGACGGCCGTCGCGCTGGACCGGCCGGTGCAGGTGTTCGCGGCGGAGCACTTCATACGGCGGGTGCAGCCGTGGACCTGCGCGGCCGCGCCGGTCCACGACCCGCACACCGGGCGGGTCCTGGGCGCCGTCGACATCACCGGCGGCGACGGGCTGGCGCACCCGCACAGTCTGGGCTTCGTGCAGGCGGTGGCCCGGGCCGCCGAGTCGCAGCTCGCGCTGCTGGCGCCGCCCCGGCACGCCGAGGACACGGCCCTGCTCAGTGCGCTGGGCCGGGACGAGGCCGAACTCCGCCAGGGCGGACGGCGGGTTCGGCTCGGCCGCCGGCACAGCGAGATCCTCGTGCTGCTGGCCCGCCATCCCGAGGGGCTGACCGGAGACGAACTGCTCTGCGCGCTGTACGAGGACGAGGCAGTGACCCCGGTGACGCTGCGTGCCGAGCTGGCGCGACTGCGCCGCCTGATCGGGCCCGGACTGCTCGCTTCACGGCCGTACCGGCTGACGGTGCCGGTGGAGTGCGACGTCACCGTGGTGGAGCGGCGGCTGGAGGCGGGCGCGCTGACCGGGGCGGTGGCGGCGTACACCGGTCCGCTGCTGCCGGGTTCGCAGGCCCCGGCGGTCGTACGGCTCAGGTGGCGCCTCGCCGAGGGGATGCGGTCGGCGCTGATCGCCCACCGCGACCCCGATCTGCTCGCCGGCTGGGCGCGCGCTCCGTGGGGCGAGGACGACCTGGAGGTGTGGCGGGCCCTGGCGGCGGTGCGGCCCTCGCCATCGGTACGGGCGCGGCTCGCGGCGCTGGAGGGCGAGCTGGCCCTCCCGGCACCCCCACCCCGCCGGGCACCCCCACCCCGCCGGGCGCCCGCGCCGCCGCCGGGCCGCGGTGCAACGTACTCGCAACGTCCGCGCGCCTAGCCTCGCGCCGAGAGCTGCCCAACGGCGGGCAGCGCTTCACCGGGAGGCAGACCAGCATGACCCGTTACGCGGCGCCCGGCTCCGAGGGCGCGATCGTCTCCTACCAGGCGCGCTACGACCACTTCATCGGCGGCGAGTACGTGCCGCCGGTGCGCGGGCAGTACTTCGAGAATCCGTCACCGGTCAACGGGCAGCCGTTCACCGAGATCGCGCGCGGCACAGCGGAGGACGTCGAACGGGCGCTGGACGCGGCACACGCGGCCGCGCCCGGATGGGGCCGCACGGCGGTGGCGGAACGCTCCGAGGTCCTGCTGCGGATCGCCGACCGCATGCAGGCGAACCTCGAGGCTCTCGCGGTGGCCGAGAGCTGGGAGAACGGGAAGCCGGTGCGTGAGACGCTGGCTGCGGACATCCCGCTCGCCATCGACCACTTCCGCTACTTCGCGGGCGTCATCCGGGCGCAGGAGGGCTCGCTGAGCGAGGTCGACGACGACACGGTGGCGTACCACTTCCACGAGCCACTCGGCGTGGTCGCGCAGATCATTCCGTGGAACTTCCCGATTCTGATGGCCGCCTGGAAGCTCGCGCCGGCGCTCGCCGCGGGCAACGCGGTCGTCCTCAAGCCGGCCGAGCAGACCCCGGCGTCCATCCACTACTGGGTGAGCCTGATCGCCGACCTGCTGCCGCCGGGCGTGCTCAACATCGTCAACGGCTTCGGCGCGGAGGCGGGCAAGCCGCTGGCCTCCAGTCCGCGGGTGGCGAAGGTGGCGTTCACCGGGGAGACCACGACCGGGCGGCTGATCATGCAGTACGCCTCGGAGAACATCAAGCCCGTCACGCTGGAACTCGGCGGCAAGTCCCCGAACATCTTCTTCGACGACGTCTGGGCGCACGACGACGACTTCCGGGACAAGGCGCTCGAGGGCTTCACCATGTTCGCGCTCAACCAGGGAGAGGTGTGCACCTGCCCCTCCCGGGCGCTCGTCCAGCGTGGCAACTACGCCGAGTTCCTGGAGGCGGCCGTGGCCCGCACCCGGCTGATCAAGCCGGGGCACCCGCTCGACACCGACACGATGATCGGCGCACAGGCCTCCAACGACCAACTGGAGAAGATCCTCTCCTACCTGGACATCGGCCGGCAGGAGGGCGCCAAGGTCCTCACCGGTGGCGAACGCGTCGAGTACGACGGCGAACTGAAGGGCGGCTACTACGTCCAGCCGACGATCTTCGAGGGCGACAACCGCATGCGGGTCTTCCAGGAGGAGATCTTCGGACCGGTCGTCTCGGTGGCCTCCTTCGACGACTTCGACGACGCCATCAAGATCGCGAACGACAGCCTGTACGGCCTGGGCGCGGGCGTGTGGACCCGCGACGTCAACACCGCCTACCGCGCGGGCCGCGCGATCCAGGCGGGCCGCGTATGGACGAACTGCTACCACGCCTACCCGGCTCACGCCGCGTTCGGCGGCTACAAGCAGTCCGGAATCGGCCGCGAGACGCACAGGATGATGCTCGACCACTACCAGCAGACGAAGAACCTGCTCGTGTCGTACTCGCCGAAGAAGCTGGGCTTCTTCTAGAGCCCGAAGTCGGTTGCCTGGAGCTCTCGTTGCGCTCCAGGCAACCCGACACGGGAGTCACTCTCCGCGACCAACGCGATTCCTCGCGCCACTGTCCGAACTCCAAGTGAATCCGTCACGGACCAGTCACGGACCAAACGGCGTACCCGACCCGCGTTCGCCTTCCGTCTGGTACTGGAACCACTCGATCTGACCGAAGGCGACCCTGGATCGTCGAGGGTCAGGCCGGCGCCTGAGGCCTTCGATCCATGATGGTGATCGCGGCCCC
>Ga0308176_10000810_pt1 | contig 19587 bp, 17 predicted proteins | sample PhyCR2_3_FD_203890 | JGI IMG/M metagenome (GOLD analysis project Ga0308176, IMG submission 203890) | Soil microbial communities from UC Gill Tract Community Farm, Albany, California, United States - DLSLS.C.R2 | ecosystem: Environmental > Terrestrial > Soil > Agricultural land | place: USA... | reverse complement strand
ACCTTCGGCAGGCGTTTCTGTGAAAGCGGTGTTTGATGGAACGGTTACGGCGGTTTCCAACGTGGGCGAAGGCATGTTTGTCATGATCAAGCACGGGAATTATTATTCGGGATATACTTTATCATCAGCCTCTGTTAGCCGCGGCGAGATAGTGCATACTGGGCAAGTCATTGGTCGTGCCGCCACTGCCGACGACGGCAGCGGCGGCCAGGTGGATTTTTATTTAATGCAGGGAGAGAAGCACGTGAACCCAAGGCCGTGGCTGCGATGATAAAGGAAAAAGTAAAAATGTAAAAAGGTGTCCTCAAATTGAAGACACCTTTTTACATTTTTACTTTTGAATTATTGCACCAACTCGCTGCTCAACACTTCCTCGTATAATTTTTCGTAAAGCGGAACAATGCTTGTAATGTCGAAGGCCTGCGCATGTTTTGCCGCCGCTGATTTAAACTGTTGCAGCCGCTCATCGTTTTGCAAAATGTCAATTGCGTAATGGCTCAATGTTTCTATGTCGCCTACATCGCCCATGTAACCCACAACGCCTTGCACCATAATTTCGGGCAAGCCGCCTGCGTTGGTTGACACCACCGGAATGCCCGCAGCCATTGCTTCCAGTGCGGCCAGGCCAAAGCTCTCGTATTCGGATGTCAGCAGAAACAAATCCGCAATGGCAAGAATGTCTTCCATCTGTTCCTGCTTGCCCACAAACCGAACGTCGTCGCACACTTTTAACTGGCGGCACAGTTGCTCGGCTGTGGCCCGTTCCGGCCCGTCGCCCACGAACAAAAGTTTTGAAGGAATTTTTTTGTGTACGTTGTAAAAAATCTCCACCACGTCCGTCACCCGTTTTATTTTCCGGAAGTTGGAGGCGTGCAGCAAAATGCGTTCACCTTCCGGCGCAATCACTTTTTTAAACGCGTCAATAGGCTTGCGGTTAAAGCGGGCCACGTCCACAAAATTGTGAATGACCTCAATGTTCTTTTCAATCTTGAAATGCTTGAAAGTTTCGTCGCGCAGGTTTTGCGACACAGCCGTAATCGCGTCGCTTTGATTGATGGAAAACGTAACAACCGGTGCGTAAGTCTTGTCCCGGCCCACAAGCGTAATGTCCGTTCCGTGCAAGGTTGTAATGACGGGAATGTGCAAGCCTTCAGCCTCCAATATTTTCTTTGCCATATAAGCCGCCGATGCATGAGGGATGGCGTAGTGCACGTGCAGCAATTGAAGGTTGTTATTTTTAATCACGTCAACCATGGTGCTTGCCAACGCAGTTTCATAAGGCGGATAATCAAACAAAGGATACGTGGGAACTTGTACTTCGTGATAAAAAATATTGGGAATAAAACCGTTCAGCCTTACGGGTTGTTGGTACGTGATAAAATGAACGTGATGGCCCTGTTGCGCCAATGCCTTCCCTAATTCCGTTGCCAGTACGCCGCTGCCGCCAAAAGTGGGATAACAAACGATGCCGATTCGCATAATGATAGATTCAACAACTAAGGTAGGGATTTGGTTGATTGCGACGCGACCGTGCACGAGCGTTTACGGAAACACAACAAAGATTTGTGCATCGTATAAATTGCGGTTACGATGCTGCGCAAGTTTGTTTAACATTGCAGGCTATGAAAAAGGTTATTTTCTTTCTTCTTATCGTCGGGTTTGCGGCAAGTTCCTCTGCGCAAAAAGAAGATTCGCTCTTCATCAAAAGCCTTTCGGATTATATTCTTACAAAAGGGCAAGCGTACGAAAACCTGCGCCATTTAACAAAGCAAATCGGCCAGCGATTGTCGGGTTCCGCGGGTATGTACAAAGCCGAAGCCTGGGGGCTGAAAACAATGAAAGAAGCCGGTGCGGACAACGCTTATTTACAAGCATGCATGGTGCCCCATTGGGTACGTGGCGGCAAAGATGAGGCAACGGCCCGCCCTGCCAGAGGACAATACAAAAACTTAGATGTGCTTGCACTTGGCAATTCGCTCGGCTCGACAAAACCAATCACCGCGCAAGTCATTGAAGTAAAAAACTTTGACGAACTGGAAGCAAGAAAGAATGACGTGAAAGACAAAATTGTTTTCTACAACTATCCCTTCAATCAAACCTTCATCAGAACCTTTGAAGCTTACGGTGATGCCGTACAATACCGCGGCGCCGGCGCAAGCCGCGCAGCCAAATATGGTGCACAGGCAGTAATTGTGAGAAGCATGTCGGAAAGTACCGACAACATTCCGCACACGGGTTCGTTGCGCTACGACAGTGCTTATGCAAAAATCCCGGCCGTTGCCATCGGCTTGCAGGATGCTGATTGGTTAAGCAATGAATTAAAAGACGGAGCTGTCTCAGTTACACTTTCTACGCACGGAAAATTTTTCCCCGATACCATCGGCCACAACGTGATTGGTGAATTAAAAGGTTCGGAATTTCCAAATGAATACATCACCGTTGGCGGACACCTTGATAGCTGGGACCCGGCCGAAGGCGCACACGACGACGGCGCCGGCGTGGTGCAAACCATCGAAGTTTTGCGAGCCTTAAAAACGCTTGGCTACAAACCCAAACGCACCATTCGCTTTGTGCTTTTTGCCAACGAAGAAAACGGTTTGCGCGGCGGCACTAAATATGCCGAAGAAGCGCAGGCAAAAGGAGAGAAGCACATCTTCTCTTTGGAAAGCGACGAAGGCGGTTTTACGCCGCGTGGCTTTGGTTTAACCGGGAGTGATGCGCAGTTTCAAAAACTTCTTTCCTGGCAACCTTTGTTGACGCGGTACGGGGCCAGCGAAATGTCGCGTGGTGGTGGTGGTTCGGATATTGGTCCGCTGAACCGCACGCAAGGGACTCCAACGGCAGGACTTTCACCCGACTCTCAACGTTACTTTGATTACCACCATGCCCGCAACGATGTGTTTGAAGCCGTGAACAAACGCGAATTGGAATTAAGCGCCGTAAACATGGCCGCACTCATTTACCTCGTTGACAAATACGGATTCTAAATCTCGTTCAACTTTTTAACCGCGGAGGCCACAGAGAGTTTACACGGAGAGCACAGAGGAAATTCTTTGTATTCTCCGTGTTGTTGTTTCTCTCCGTGCCCTTTGTGGTTAAATTCTTGCCGCAGAGCGAACAAAGCGTAGAGGAGTGCGACGCAACGAAGCTCAATAGATAGACGAACCTCTGGCTCACAAAAAATATTTTCGCACAGAGAAAAGGGGCAAAGGAGAAGAAAAGCAACTGCGCACAGCACGCCAACCTCAGACCTCGAACGTCAAACCTCGAACCCCAAACCGTTTTTCCCTGTTTTCCTTTAATTTCGGCACTCAAATTAAAGAACACACAATGGCCGAAGTGATACTGATGCCCCGCCTTAGCGATACGATGACCGAAGGCGTGATTGCCGCCTGGCATAAAAAGATTGGAGACCCCGTAAAAAAAGGCGACCTGCTTGCCGAAATAGAAACCGATAAAGCCACAATGGAACTGGAAAGCTACAAGGACGGCACATTGCTGCACATTGGCGGCGACAAGGGCGCCAAAATCCAGGTGGACGATTTGCTGGCCATTGTGGGCGCACCCGGCGAAGACATTTCGGGTTTGATTGGCGGCGGCAAACAAGCTGCGGCACCGCAAGCCCAAAACGGCCAACCGCAACAAGCTGCTGCACCGCAAGCGCAACCTGCCTCACAACCACACCCTTCGACAAGCTCAGGATCAAACTCGAAACCACAAACCGCTTCTGTTGACATTTCAAAAATGGAAGAAGTGGTGCTGATGCCAAGATTGAGCGATACGATGACCGAAGGCGTAATTGCAGGCTGGCACAAGAAAGTAGGCGATGAGGTGAAAAAAGGCGATGTGCTGGCCGACATTGAAACCGATAAAGCCACAATGGAATTAGAGAGCTACAAGAACGGCAAGCTTTTGTATCAAGGTGCGCAGCAAGGCGAAAAGATTGCCGTGAACGATTTGCTCTGCATCATTGGCGAAGAAGGCAAGGTGGATGTGAAGGCGATCGTTGCTGCTGCGAAAGGCGGCGCACAGTCAATAGTCAATAGTCAACAGTCAACAGAAGCGGCAACTGCAACGAGCAATCAACCCGCCGCACAAACAGCCAACGAACAACAAACAACGGTCAACGACACTACAGATGGCCGCATCAAAGCTTCGCCATTGGCCAAAAAATTAGCGGCCGAAAAAGGCATTGATATTTCCAAGGTGCAAGGCAGTGGCGACAATGGCCGCATCGTAAAAGCCGATGTTGACAACTTTAAGCCGTCAGCCGTCAGCACTCAGCCATCTGCTGCTCAACCACAAACGGCAAACAACCAACCACAAACCTTTACTTCTGGTCAGGAAGGCTATGCCGATACCAATGTTTCGCAAATGCGAAAGGTGATTGCAAAACGTTTGGGTGAAAGCAAATTCAGTGCGCCGCATTTTTATCTCACGATGGAGATTGTGATGGATAATGCAATGGCTGCAAGAACGCAAATGAATGAAGTTAGCAGCGTGAAGATTTCGTTTAACGACATGGTGGTGAAAGCCTGTGCGATGGCCCTGCGCAAGCATCCGGCGGTAAACAGCAGTTGGATGGGTGATTTTATTCGTACTTACCAGCATGTGCATGTGGGTGTTGCAGTAGCCATTGAAGACGGTTTGATTGTTCCGGTCATTCGCTTTGCCGATCAAAAAACATTAAGCCAGATTGCCGCCGAAACAAAAGAGTTGGCCGGCAAGGCACGCAACAAAAAATTACAGCCGAACGAATTCAGCGGAAACACGTTCACCATTTCCAATCTCGGCATGATGGACATTGATGAATTTACGGCCATCATTAACCCGCCGGACAGTGCAATTATGGCTGTGGGAAGGATCAAAGAAGAAGTGTATCGCAAAGCCGATAAGAGTTTCGATGTTCGCAACGTTATGAAAGTAACTTTGAGCGCCGATCATAGAAGTGTTGACGGCGCCGTGGGTGCGACCTTCCTGCAAACGTTTAAGAAGTTTATGGAGAACCCGGTGACAATGCTTGTCTGAATCGGGATATATGGATGAATGAGATTGATGAGAAAGAGATTAAGCCGCTGAAATTTTCAGCGGCTTTTTATTTTATACAAGAACAAATCTATTTAGTGTGAAAATCTTAGGCAGCGGCTTGGTCATCTTTGTTGCACATACCGGATGCGATCAAAGTGGAAAGCAAAACAAAACGGCTAACTGCGTTAGACTGTTTCGAAACGTTTTCATGTTTTGGTTTACTGGTTAACAGATGATGAGTTGGAATCATTGCTGACGTGCTGCTTCGGCGCCTTGTTCTTTTGCTTCGAGCCAAAGTGTGCACCAATAAAGAAATCGGCCTGTTTCGAACCGCCAAGTGCTGATAATATGCTTCCCGAACCAAGGATAATATTTCCGAATCTTATTGAAAGGCCACTGGTAAAACCGGTAAGCGCATTGCTGCCGAGCGGCAGGTACACGCCGAAGCCGCCGGTTTCAAAACGGGGCGTCAGCGTGAAAGAAGAATAATACTGGCTGTTGCCAATGCTGTTGCTGCTATTGGTCAAGTCAAATTGCGCAGCACCGTTAACATAAAAACCGTTGTTCACGCAGTAATCAACATCCAACTGCAAAGTCGTTGGCAGCGAAACGCGGTAGCTGGAAGCGCTTGCCGTTTTGTCTTCGGTAAAATATTGCGGGTACTTGTTCAGCGTGTCTTTAAAGTGGTCAAGGCTGGCATCTGCCAACGAAGAGAGGTAAAAGCGTTGTGTGCTGCCGATGTGAACGTTGTAAGCTCCGCTGCGGCTCAAGTCTCTTGTGTAACTGATGCCACCAACATCCAACAGCGCCACGCCAACCCGCAACTTGTACTTGTTCATATCGCGGCGTATTTCGCCCCATTCGTTGCGAAGGCTTGCCGTGTCAGGGCGGAACTCGTACACGAAACCAATGTCGGCGCCAACGCCCGTGCTCTTGAACGAAAGCAAATCATTCGCTTCAAAATCCGAAATGTTTATGCCGCCAAAGTTCAAACCAATGCGGCCCGAGGCGTTGGTGAGATAGCTTTCGTCCTTTACCGCGTCGTAGTTGATGGCGCCGTTAAGGCTGCCGATGTTGACAGAAGCGTTGGCCGCTCCCGCAAGGTATTTGAGCGAGACGCCGCCTTTGAAATAATGCTTTCCCTTGTCCAAAATTTCTCTTGCATAGCTCAGGCCAAATTCCGTCCAGGCGTTTACGTTTACTACCGTGTTTGTGGCTGATGAAACTGTGTATGGAAAGCCAATATTGCCTGCGTTGTCGTCTATAATCTGCCGGCAAGTTTGCTGTCTATGTCCACGATGTTCGCCATCACTCTTGCTCTTGTGGTTACCGCCATCGCCGATTTTTTATCGAGGTTGAACATGACGGAAGGGCCTTGCAAAACCACTGATGCCAAACCACTGGAAGGACCTGAACCTTCGGCAAAAATTTTGTTTTTAATGCTGTCGCCGTCAAGTGTGTGGCCAATGTCCTTTAGCTTAAACGAGGCTTTGTTGTTGCCAATGGCTGTGCTTACGCTAAACAGGTTAAAGTCCCAGCGGTAGCGGCTGTCGGCAATGTTAGCTGGATTGTAAAACACGCCGTTTACACCGGTATAATTTCCGGTGCGGTAGCCGGAAAAATCCTGAGCATTCACGATCGTAATAAAAAAGCAGCAGGCGAAAAAAGAAAACAAGCGTTTCATAAAAGTGATTTTGGTTGGAAGAAAATTTTATCGTCGTTTGCGCGAAAATCTAACGGAAGATCTCACTTTTTAATCCAACGCCTCTTCCGCAAGCGAACTGTTTTGCCACAACTGTTTGCACACGGCCTGCACCCGGTTGCTTACCTTAAGTTTCCGGTAACTGTTTTTTAAATGCGTTCTAACGGTGGCTGTACTGATGAAGAGGGCTTCCGCAATTTTTTTATCCGCATAACCGTCGGCTACCAGCGCTATGATTTCTTTTTCGCGATACGTTAATGCCTGTTTCATGGTTTGGCATTTAATTCGTTGAGGCTCTCACAAACTTAGCTTTATAGCCGCTGCTTCTACCGGGCATAAACACCCTTTTATGAAGGGGGATTTTCCCGGTACAGGTGGTCTTTGCTATTGCGTTTTATCTTGGTTGAAGACTCTCTGTGAAGTGGGGTGGAATTGTTTTGCGCAATGCGTTGACGTGAACGACGAAGACAAAAGCAAAGGCTGTTCTTTTCTCAGCGTTTACACCGTTGAAACGCACCGCAAAAATATTTTGCAAAAGCTTGGCTTGAAAAGTTCAGTGTCGCTGATGAAATTTATTATGGAGAACTACATCTGAGTATTAATGGCCGCTCGTTTTCTCGACAACATTTCCACCCGCGAACAAAAGTTTAGTATCCGGGTCAATCTCTATGCGTAAGGGTTTTTCTTTTGATGGTACCACTTCCACAATATGACCGTTCGGGTGCAAGGTTATAGAACGCTTTTCTGTATTTCGGTTCTTGTAAACAAACAATAAGCCGGTATGGAGTTCATAGGAAAACTTTCTTTCCGTTCCATACGGAAGTATTTCAACACGTCCGTTTTTGTATTGCCATGAAATATTCAAAACAGGAACGCCGGGTTGATAAAGCCATTGGTCAAAAAACGGTTTCAATTCTTTTTCCGAAACCTTTTCCGCTATCGCTTCAAAGTCTCTTGTGTCCGCATTGCTGCCTTTGTAGGCGTTGTAATAAGCCTGAATGATTTTGTGAAACGTTGAATCGCCGACTTCGTTGCGCAGCATGTGCAAAACCCAGGCGCCTTTTTGATAGCTGTTGGCGTTGAGCAGGGACATCAAATCAGAACTTGTATCAACCACCGGGTGCGTGGATGACTTTGCAAAGGCAATGGCGTCACTGCGTTCTTTTTTTATGCGTTTGAGAAAGGCTTCACGGCCGTATTTATGTTCAAAATAGATGTCAGTGAAGTAAGTGGCAAAGCCTTCGCTTAACCATAAATGCGCAAAGGATTTTTCGGTGGCCATATCGCCGAACCATTGGTGTGCTATTTCGTGGGCAAAAACGTCTTCGGAACTTCTGTCGCCGGTAACGGTGCTTTCTGCATAAAAAATACAGCTTGCGTTTTCCATGCCGCCGAAGATGGTTTTCGATTGCACGTTTGCCAGCTTGTTGTATGGATATGGCCCGATATAATCCGAAAAGAATTTCAGCATGTTCGTTGTCACCGCGTAATCGTAAAAACCTTTTGTGCTGTCCTGCGGATAAACCCATGCACTGACGGGGATGCCTTTCGGACTGTCTTCATAAACCTTTGTTGCAAATTTGGCTACGCCAATGACCATGACTTTTGTAGGAAGGGGAATGTCTTCACGCCAGTGGGTTAACTTCCATCCTTTCCCATCTTCCCATTCTTCAACCTTTAAACCGTTTGACACTACACTATACCGGACTGGTGTAATGACGCTAAATTCAAAACTTGCCTTATCGTAAGGTTTGTCAATACAAGCTATCCAATGGTGCGCACGGTTAGGCCAATTATCGGCGAAGAAAGTCCTGTCGCCAAATTTATTCTTACTAATGATGAGGCCATCATCAGGAATACCTTTATAAACAATAAAGGCACAAACTGTATCATTTTTATTAAACCTTAATGTTGGTATATAAAGTTTATTGTTTTCGTGTTTAAATAGTTTTGTAGCATTTGGTTGCCGCGGCTCTTTCGATAAATAGGCATCTTCTACTTTCATGCCTTTGGCACCTTGGTTTATGCCTGCTAAATCTAATTGTATAAAGTCAGTTTTATTTTTGATGACAAACTTTATTTCTGAAGTGACTTGTATTGTATCGTTCTGGTCGTTCAACTTAATTTCGTGTATGTAATGCAATACATCAATTTCCTGCGCTTTTGCAAGCGATATAATTGATAAAAAGAAAAAAAGCATTCCGGTTCGCATAAGCAAGACTGAATTCTAAAAGTAATTCGTGTAATTCGCTACAATTCGTGTCATAGTTTTTCCAGCATCTCAACCACCTTCTCTCTTCGCAAAATCACGTAACCAATTCTATCATTGCTAATGCCCTCATTCAATTGATAACTAAATGCCAACTGGTCATCATTCACGGAGGTTTCAAAAAATTTAAACGAGATGTTCGGGTATTGCTTCAATTCGTCGCCAATCTCGTACAAATGCGTGGAGAGAATGAACAGCGAGTTTTTAATTTTCATCAGCCCCTTAATCACCGTTAAGGAACATTTCATCGCGTCCTGCACGTTGGTGCCTTTGAACAATTCGTCGATCAGCACCAGCCATTTTTTTCCGTCATTGATTTTGTACACGGTGTTCTTGATGCGCTGCACTTCATTGAAAAAATAACTCTCGCCTTTGGCAATGTTGTCGGTAACGTTAATGTTGGAAAGCAGGCCGTCGAACAAGGAAAGCTTCATGCTTTTGGCCGGCACGCCCATGCCGATGTGCGCCAGGAAAACCGCCGAACCAACGGCTTTGATCAACGTGCTTTTGCCCGCCATGTTGGCGCCGGTGAGAAAGAGAAAATTTTCGTTGGGTTGCAGCACCAAATCATACGGAATGGGCTGTTGCAACAGTACATGATACAGGCCTTCGGCTTTGAAGTAAGGATCGTCCTGGTCTATAAATTCGGGGAAATGCAGGTCGTATGTTTTCACCGCTTTTGCCATCGAATACCAAGCTTCCAGGCGGCTGAAAATTTCCATCAACTCATTCAAATCTGTTTTGAATTGCACGCGGTAATAATAGCCGTAGTAAAGGTTTTGCTGAACGGTCAGTTCATCCTTTGCATTGGACAAAGCCAGGTCCCGCAGCGGCTTTTCTTCCAAAATTTTTTTAATGCGGTCAATGTAAAATTGCAGGTTGGTGGAAAGCTCAGTACCGTCGAACAAATGCACGAGTTTTTGCATGCCGCGCAAGAAATCACCGAAGTGCTTCACCGAATATTTCACCATCGAATAATCGGCGCTGTGCAAAATTTTATAACTGTAACTGTTGAAGGCGTTCGGATTTTGCGGAATGGGATCGAGGTTGTAATCCAAAAACTTGTCCATCATGATCACCGTGCCGTTGGTGATTTCTGTGGGCCAGTCGTCCAAATGTTCCAGCAAAATTTTAATGATGGTTTGCGTGCCGAGAATGCGTTTCAGATCGCTGTGCGGCTCGGTGAAAAACCGGCGCAGCCATTCCTTGCCGCCAACCGTTTTAGTAAAGTTCAGCTTGTGAAAAATAGACGCTTCTTCATCGCTGTGAAAAATGGAAATGTCGTTAAAACTAATTCTATCTATGACCACAGATTATCGGGATTTGATTAAGGATTGTCGGGATTATCTATCGAATACCAACCGTTTGCCTTTATGAGAGTCATTTACCACTCCGTTTTCATAAACCAGGTTTCCGTTGACGAACGTGTGTGTAATGCTTGCGGGAAAAGTGAAACCTTCCAGCGGACTCCAACCGCATTTGTAAAAAAGATTTTCTTTCGAAACGGTGGTGGTTTCGTTCAAATCCACCATTACCAGATCGGCAAAATAACCTTCGCGGATGGATCCTCTTTCGGCAATTTGAAAACAGTCCGCAACAGCGTGACTCATCTTTTCAACAATCTTTTCTAATGATATTTTGTTTTGCTTGTAATAATGCAACATCATTAGCAACGGATGCTGCACCAACGGTAATCCGGCATGTGCGTGTTCGTACGGCGGGCTTTTTTCGCTGAGCAAATGCGGTGCATGATCGGTGGCAATAACGTCAAGACGATCATCGAGCAAGGCTTTCCACAAGGCTTCTTTGTTGTGTGGTGCTTTAATGGCTGGATTGCATTTTATTTTGTAACCAAGCGCCGCGTAATCGTCGCTGGTAAAGTGAAGGTGATGAACGCAAACTTCCGCCGTAATGCGTTTTTCTTTCAGTGGAAAAAGGTTCGTGAAAAGCTGCAATTCTTTTTCGGTACTGATGTGAAGGATGTGCAGCCGCGTGTTGTGTTTCTTCGCCAACTGCACGGCTTTGAACGAAGATTCAAAGCAGGCTTCTTCGTCGCGAACGAGCGGATGATCGGAAGGAGAGAGGCCGCCTTTTTCTGCTTTTAAACGCTGATAAACCTCTTTGATGATGCTTTCTTCTTCGCAGTGCGTGGCAATGAGCACTTCGCTTTCGCGAAAGATTTTATCAATGGTGAGATAATTGTCAACCAACAGATTTCCCGTGGATGCGCCCATGAAAATTTTAACGCCGCAGATCTCTTTTTTCCTTTCGTTTGTTCGCAACACTTCATCGGCGTTGTTGTTGGACATGCCCATGAAAAAAGAATAGTTAGCAACGGAGCTTTGCGACGCGATGCCGTATTTTTCTTCAAGCAAATCCTGCGTGAGCGCCGGCGGCACGGTGTTGGGCATTTCCATGAAGGACGTTACGCCACCCGCAACGGCTGCTCTTGATTCGGAATAAATAGAGGCTTTGTGTGTGAGCCCGGGCTCGCGAAAGTGCACCTGGTCGTCAATTGCGCCGGGCAGCAAATATTTTCCTTCGCCGTTTATCTCCGTATAATTCGTACCCGTTAACGCAATGCGCGGTGCAATTTTTTTGATGCGTTCACCGGCAATCCACACGTCGGCTGCTTCTATCTTATTTTCGTTGACGACTTGAATGTTTTTAATGAGGTAATTTTGCATCTTCTAAATTTGAACCGAAAGCATTTATGCAATATAAACAAAGACGCTCCAAACCTGTGGAAGGGCTTTTTAAAATTTCTTGGCTTCTTTTTCTTTTTGTTCCCGCAGCCGGTTTTGCACAAACAACCTATCTGCCGCAAGGCGCAAAAGAGAATGTTTTGCTGGAGAGAATGGAGATAAAAGTTGGAACTGACTCGGTGCTGAATTTTTCCAAGACGAAACCCTACAGCCGCCAGGAATTCATTCCCGCTTTGCAAAGAGTTGCGTCTTCCGTGACGCTTTCAAAAGTGGATGCATTTAATCTTTACACCGCGCAGGCAAGCAACATCGAATACGCAAATAACCGCGATTCGTTGAAGAGCAAAAAAATCTTCTGGAAGAATTTTTACAAAACGCCGGCGAACTTTTTCGAAGTGAACCAAAAGGATTTCCACCTTGTTGTAAATCCTGTTTTTCAATATTACCTCGGCAAGGAATCAACCAGCGATGAAAAGATTTTTTTAAATACTCGCGGCGTTACGCTGCGCGGCACCATTGCCAATAAAATTGGCTTTGCCGCTTACATGACCGACAACCAGGAACGTGATCCTGTTTACGTTCAAAACTGGGTAGCCGAACGCAAAGCCGTGCCGGGCGAAGGTTTCTACAAAGATTTTAAAGGCACAGGCTACGATTACTTTGACGCACGTGGTTATATTTCTTTTAAAGCCGCTAAATACATTGATGTTGTTTTTGGCTATGATAAGAACTTCATTGGCAACGGCTACCGAAGCTTGTTCCTCAGCGATTTTTCCAACAGCGCTTTGTTTGTAAAACTCAACACCCGCATCTGGAAATTCAATTACCAGAACATTTTCATGGAATTGGTGAACGCCAACCGCAAGCGGGCCGACGTTTATTTGGATAAAAAATATGCGGTTGTTCACCATTTGGATATGGCCGTTGCAAAATGGTTAAACGTTGGTTTGTTTGAAGCCATCGTGTTTGGCCGGCCCAATCATTTTGAATTTGGCTATTTGAACCCGGTTATCTTCTATCGTTCCATTGAGCAGCAAAGCGGCAGTCTTGATAATTCGCTGGCGGGACTTGATGCAAAAGCCAATCTTGCAAAACACGTACAGTTGTATGGACAATTATTGCTTGATGAATTGCGTGTGCATGAATTGAAGAACAATTGGTGGGGCAATAAATTCGGCTTTCAGTTAGGCGGTAAATACATTGATGCCTTTGGTATTTCCAACCTTGATTTGCAGGCCGAATGGAACCGTGTGCGGCCTTTTACGTATTCGCACACCGATTCAATTGCCAACTGGACGCACAACAACCAACCCCTGGCGCATCCATACGGCGCCAGCTTTAACGAATTCATCGGCCTTGCCCGTTACCAGCCCATACCGCGGTTGATGTTGCAAGCCAAAGCCATTTATTACAAACAGGGAAAAGATACCAGCGCCGCCAATTACGGCTCCAACATTTTTCAGCCGGCTACTTTGAGGCCGGTTTCAGAGTACGGTTATAGCGTTGGCTCGCCGGTTTCAACAAACGTCAAATACGCGTCGTTGTTGGTATCGTACGAATTAAAACCCAATTTTTTTGTTGAGCTCAATGCTGTTCGCCGTACACAGGATGCTTACTACAAAACTCCCGCGCAAAGCACCACGGTCTTTTATTTTGGCGTTCGCTGGAACATGCACCGGAGAGAGTTTGAGTTTTAACTCCTGTCTTGAACCATGATTTGGGTGGATTAATAGATTTATTGGAAGGAAAAGAGTCGTTCATTTCTGAACGACTCTTGCGTTATAAGACTGGTTCTATTTCCTCCTAATCCATTCAATCCACCCAAATCATGGTTCAGATATATCTTCGCGCCCATGAGTAAATTGCCGCACGACGATATAAAACCTTTTGCCGGCGAAGGTTCCAAGAAGGAACAGGTAAGCGAAATGTTTGACCGCATTGCCCCGCGCTACGATTTCATGAACCGCTTTTTAAGTGCGGGCATTGACCGAAGCTGGCGCAAAAAAGCCATTCGTTTTTTTAAAAAAGACAAGCCCAAGCATTTGCTGGATGTAGCCACCGGCACAGCCGACATGGCCATCATGGCCGCAAAAATTTTATCGCCGGAAAAAATTACCGGCATTGACATATCGGAAGGCATGTTGGAGATTGGCCGAAAAAAAATTGAAAAAGAAAATCTTGGAATAAAGATTGTCCTTAGTGGCGGCGACGGCGAAACAATAAACTTTCCTCCCGATACGTTTGATGGCGTGATGGTGGCGTTCGGGGTGCGCAATTTTGAACACCTCGAAAAAGGCTTGCAGGAAATATTGCGGGTGATGAAGCCCGGGGCGCAGTTGGTGGTTGTGGAGTTCAGCAAGCCGCGCATTCCGGGTGTAAAAGGTTTGTACAATTTTTACATGGGCGTAGTGGCACCGCAGTTAGCCAAGTGGTTCAATCAAAATAAAAAAGCTTATCAGTATTTGAACGAATCCGCCAAAGCCTTTCCCGACCGCCGGCAGTTCATTGCCATTTTAAACAAAACGGGTTATTCCAATACCTATTATCAATCGCTTAGTTTAGGAATATGTTGTATCTACAGTGCAAGAAAACCGGTGCCCCCAAATGCGTACTGACGTTTCTTTTTTTGTGCGCCTCGTCTCTTGGCTTTGCACAGCGGCAACTGAACATGGAGGAACACGACCTCAAGCCTTATTACTTTGGCATTTCGCTGGGTCTTAACCGCGCTTCTTTTCACAGCGAACTTCACCCGGCTTATTTACAACAAGACAGCATTCTTACAGCCGAACCCTCGTGGTCGGCAGGATTTAATCTGGGCCTTTCGGCAACGGCGCGATTAAACAACCGCTTTGAGCTGCGCTTTAACCCTCAATTGATTTTTACAGAACGCAATGTTGAATATACCCTGCGCTACCCTGATGCTTTTGAAAATTCATACACCATTCAAAAGAAAGTGGAGTCGGTCATTACTTCGTTTCCGTTTCAACTGCGGTTCATGTCCGACCGCATTGGAAACATGCGGGTGTACATGATGGGCGGCGGTAAAATTGACATGGACCTTGCTTCAAACGCACAAGCCCGCAAAGCCGATGACATGCTCAAAATTGGACGCATGGATTACGGCATTGAAGCAGGTGTTGGTTTCAAACTTTATTACCCAAGCTTTATTATGGCGCCTGAAATAAAGATTAGCAACGGCTTGAACAATCTTCACATTCGCAACGAAAACCTAAATTACTCCCGTGTGCTGGGTGATATGCGCAGCCGCATGATTGTGTTCACGATTCATCTGGAAGGGTAGTTGGATATTAGAAGGTTGTTCATCCATCCTCGCACAAGGTTTTGCTCTTGCATTAATAACAGGGAAAATTTTCTTGTAAAAAGCTTTGCTGGTTCCAAACAAATATTCTTATTTAAGGAATCAATCAAAACTACAAAGCATGAGAAAACTTTTTCTTCCTTTCTTCTTTTTCCTTTTTTCAATCGTTTTGTTTTTTGCCTGCCGGAAGACCGAACAAACACCGGAAGCACGACAACAAATTGCCAAAGCAACCGACCAGTATGACCATTTTTTTACTGTTCCGGCTTCTTCGTCCACTGAAGTCAAAGCCATTGCCGAAGCCGTAAAAAAGCAAAACGCAAAGCACAACTTTTTGGCTTCTGTGATTAAAAACGCAGGCTATCCGGTTTGGGACAAAGCAAAGCTTGTAAACTTCGATAACGGCACAATCAGCGGCAAAAGCTCCTCCGATCCTGCAACGGTGAACTGCTGTACATTCCGTTTGTGTTGGATTCAGGCAATACCACGAACGCGGTTTTAGCCGTGCGACTTAATAATCCTGACACCACTTACCGGATGCTGTATAAGCGCAATTACCGGCACTTCGGCTACGACACCGCCGACCACACCAAATGGAATGCACGGGACGTGTTTCACCTCTTTAGCGGCTTTGATTATACCGTCTTCGGCCACACTAAATTCTTGATCAAAGACGACAGCCTCTTTAAGCGAAAGACGGATTCCTCCTACGTCCAACTTACCCTGCTGCCGAATCCTTCAAATGGAAAAATTTCGTCCATGTCATATTTGGAGTGCGAGACCTTTATGTATTGCGACATTGTCCTGGGCAACGGAATGGTGCGAACCGCCAGCGGTGCCGATTGCTGGAACATAGACATTTGTACGCTTTATAGCGGCGGAGGCGGTGGCGGCGGTGACACTGGAAGTGGTGATACCGGCGGTGGCTGGACAGGTACGGGCAACGGCACCGGTGATTCCGGAAGCGGAGGCGGTGGAAGTGGTGATGGCTGGTATGGCGGTGGTGGTGACCCCAATCCCTGTGGGCCTCCTGCGCCACTGCGCACCACAAGCATCGCCCCTGATTGTGGTGGCTGGACGCCAGTAGATAATAATTATCCAGATTTTCAACTCATTATAGACAGCCTAACAAGTCCATGCTTGAAAAATACCCTTAATAACCTTCTCATAAATAATTACACAAGTCAAATTAGTAACATGCTAAATACAATCTGGGGATCAACTTTAGATTGTAATGTGAGGTTCCTTCAAACTGATACTTTGCCCACAGATGTAGATGCGCGAACGAGAACAACAATTGCACAAGGAATCATGACGCACCGAATTAGATTGAACCAACCAATTTTAGATTCTGCATCTATTGAATATGTGGCTGCCATTATGTTCCATGAAATCCTGCATGCCTACTTGAATGCAACTGGAGTTTATGGGAATACTGTAACACACAATGCAATTGCTAATCAGTATGTGAATATGCTATCGAGTTCGCTATCAGCGCACTTCCCAAATCTAGACCCTATTGATATAAAGGCTTTAGCTTGGGGTGGACTACAAGACACACAAGCTTGGGACTCAATTAAAGTTAATCACCCAGCCGAATACATCGATTTGAAAGCTAGGAATGCTCGTCATCGAGTACATACGTCAGGAACAATATGTCAATGAAAAAGATTATATCCATTATATGCTTTGCACTTGCAACTATTGCACTGAAAGCGCAGCCAAGTGATACATTACCCGTCGCCCTGCGTTTTCAGCTCAGCGAGAGACTCGAATCTGCACATTACACCGAAACTAACGAGGAACTGCTATTTTTTGCATTCGCATTTGATAAGAAAGGGGACTTGACTAGCGTCTATCTCCTGCATTGGAGCAATGCAAAAGCATTCGATTCTATTTATTTAAAACTTGGAGAGTACAAAAGATTCGGCAGTTATTTGAACACTTAAAGAGGACGGCAAAATCATAGGGGTATCTTATTTGTTCCTGTTTTGACGAAGTCACCTACTGAAATCGAAGTCAACAAACCTATTTGGTATTCGGAGAAAGTGTTAAAGAGTTGGTCAGCAGCAGTTCATTTTATTTCGAAAAACTATTTCGGGTTTGTTATTCTTCCTATTGATTTTTCTATTACAATGCCCCCGAAACCTAACTCCTTCTGCTTTTCGCCACAATATTTATTGGAATAACCTTGTACTTACTCCTCTTGGAGCACATTTGTAAATTTTATCTTGTAAACAAAGTCGCTTTACCTAATGAAGCGGCTTTGTTTATATTAAAGCAATGTCTTTGATGCCAATTTTAGCGCAAGATGCAGGCTTATTTAACGTGTTAACAACTCAGGAAGCGAGCTGCCTTTCTTCCTCAGGAAACCGTGTTAATTCCTTTTGCAATTCTTTGTTGATAAGCACACCAGCCTTTGCGCCTTCGGCCGCGGCTACCACCACAAAATGCATGTCCTTTGCCGCATCGCCGGCCACGTATAAGCCTTTGATATTCGTTTGCTGGTAACGATTGGTGAGTACCACGCCTTTCTTTGTCATGTTGCAGCCAAAGGTTTCGGCAAGATTGCATTGTTGTTCAAAACCGTTTACAAAAAACAAGGCATCACACTTGCGGCTTTCGCCGTTTTTAAAAACGATGGCTTTTAATTTTTCGCCATCGGCCTTCAGGCTTTCAACAGGATAGGAAACGATCGGAATATTATTGAGACAAAGTGTTTCTACTTCAGTTGGTTTGAGCTTGTTCTTGCCATCGGCGTAATAGGTTACGTTGTCGCTCCAGCCTTTTAGGGCAAGCGCCAGTTCAAAACCGTTTTTGGCCCGGGCATAAACACCCAGCGCTTTGTCACGCACTTCCCAACCGTCACAATAAGGACAGTGAAAAATGGCTTTGCCATACAATTCCCTGAAGCCCGGAATCGTGGGTAGATTGTCCCAGAGCCCCGTTGCGATCAACATTTTTTTTGCGTAATGCAATTCATCTTTTCCGTCTTTCGCCACAAAAATGCCGTCGCTGTTTTTGCGGGCATTTGTCACTTTGCGGTGAATTGTTTTTACCCCGTATTTTTTTATTTCTTTTCGCGAAATGTCTATGAAATCCGGCGGCAAAATGTCGTCTCTTGTGAGGTAGTTGTGCATGCCGTGCGAGTAACGGTTGCGGTAGGTGCCGGTATCAAACAACAATACCTTTCGGCGGCAGCGGCCCAGCACGACGGCTGCGTTCAAGCCCGCTGGACCGCCGCCTACGATGATGCAATCCTGAATTTCCATGCGTATTTGTTCACGTGTTTACGGGTTCACGAGTTCACTTGTTTCTTTCCTGTCGCGCAACAGCGTTTTAACTGTTTACGAAAACAGGTGAACCGGTAACAAGTGAACACATGAACAAAGGATTTTGTTTATTGCGCTCCCGCGCGGCGATGGCTATCAACCATTTTCTCTTTTTGCTTGCGCAGGATGCCTTGCAGTTTGTTGATGCACTCGTCAACGGCCTGTTCAAACTGCTCGCTTTGTTCTTTTACAAACAAATCGGGACCGGGAACTTCAAGCCTTATTTCGCAATAGTCGTTCGGCGTTGCCCTGTCGGGGCCTTGAAAAAGCGTAACGTTTGCCCGGATGATGTTGTCGGAGGGGGTTAGCTTTCCTAATTTTTCGTTGATGTATGCTTCCAGGTTTGCGCTGTGTTTGAAACCAAGCGATTGAATGATTACGTCCATGATTTTGTTTTTTTTATTCTTCGAGAAAAATTAGTGCCATCTCTTTAAGCCGCGACCGTTTGCACAGGCGATTGCAATGGAATGCGCTTGCGTTTCCGCGGCAGCGGAAGCGTGTATTCCTGGTGCGGCGCAGGGCATTCAATGCGGTTAAAACCTTTTAGCGAAAGCCGGTCGGCAAAGGCTTTTTGAACAATCTGTTCGCCGTGAACCAAAAAAATGCCTTTTACTTTTTCGGGCACCTGATTAGACATAAACTGGCCCAGGTCATCGGTATCGCCGTGAGCACTCATGCCATTTACTTGTCCGATTTCAGCGGCAACCTTGCAGAGGTCGTTAAAAATCTCTACCTCTTTTGTACCGGATAGAAGTTGTCCGCCTAATGATTTGGCGCTGCAGTAACCCACCAGCAAGATTGCATTGTTCGGGTCGTGCAAAGCGCTGTTAATGTGATGACGCACACGGCCCGCATCAGCAGTGCCGCTTGCCGATACAATCACACAAGGTTCTTTGTATTCCACAAGACGGCGACTATCCTCTACGCTTTCCACGTATTTCAATCCCGGAAAGTCAAAGGGGTCGTCATCAACGCTCAACACGTTTTGCAGTCGTTCGTTAAACTGCATTGTGTATTTTTTGATTGTTTCCGTTGCTTTTTGGCTTAACGGACTGTCCACAAATACCGGCAATTCGGGCAGGCGTTTTTCTAAACTTAACTGGTTTAAACCGTAAAGAACTTCCTGCGTACGGCCCACGCTAAAGGCCGGGATAATGAGTTGTCCGCCTCTTTCTACGCAAACTTTTTCAACCCATTGCCGCAAAGTTTTTACCAGGTTAAACCGAACGTCG
>Ga0308176_10000807_pt1 | contig 19618 bp, 17 predicted proteins | sample PhyCR2_3_FD_203890 | JGI IMG/M metagenome (GOLD analysis project Ga0308176, IMG submission 203890) | Soil microbial communities from UC Gill Tract Community Farm, Albany, California, United States - DLSLS.C.R2 | ecosystem: Environmental > Terrestrial > Soil > Agricultural land | place: USA... | reverse complement strand
ATGAGGTCTTCGGCGTATCGGAACGGCACGCCGCGACGCCCCATCTCGCCGATCACGACGTCGAGCAGCTCGATGCCGGTCACCCGGCCCAGGTACGCGGCGCGCGACAGCGCCTCCCACTCGTCGAGGGCGCGCAGGAGCGTCGCGCGGGAGCAGGTGGCGTGATCCACGAGATCGTCGGTGTAGCGGCACCACGCGTAGACACCGGTGACCTCCGCACGGTGCAGCTGCGGCATCATCCGCGCAGCCATCGAGAACGACCGGCCATGGTGCGAGAGATACCGCTCCCACTCATCGCGGCTCGGCGGTGCGCTAGCGCCGACCGAGGCGAAGAGGGCCGATCCGCCTGCCACGCCGCCGATCGTCATGCGGCACTCCGGGAACGGGCGGATGCGATGGACGCCGATAGCGCGAGAGGCAACACGGCGAGTACCGACGCGGGCCACAGGCCGGCCGCCGCCGCCATGATGACCGGTAGCGCGAGGTTGGCCGCGTAGACGCCGAGGAGTGGCCGCGTCGGCACCAGGAAGAGCCAGCGGTCGGCGCGCAGCATCGTCAACGCCGACATCAGCGCGATCCCCGTGACGTACCATCCCACGAGGTTGAGCAGGGGCATGCCGTAGTACGGCCCTGCCTTTCCCCAGATCCAGTACGGCATGAGCCGGCTCATCGCCGGGTCGAGTGCCAGGTCCCAGCTCACGAGCAGTCCGGCCGCGACGGCGATCCGCCACCAGCGGTTGGTCGTGACCCACCGGGTCGCCAGCGCGAACGACGGCAGCGCCATCATGAACCAGCTCGCCGGGACGAGCACCGGTACGTGCGCCAGCCATTTGACGCCGAGACCGTCGCCGTACCGGTATGGCCCGAACGGGACGCCCACGGTGGTGCCGAGCAGCTCGCTCGCAAGGCTGATCGCGTAGAGCGCGCCCGCGGCCGGCAGCCAGGCGCGCCCGACGCGCCACGCGAGGATGGTCGCGAGCGCTGCGACGCCGGCCACGATGTGTGCGGGCGGGAAGAAGCGCAGTGCATAGCCGTACACGATGGCGGTGCTCGGCGCGCCGGCGATGCGCTCCGGATGGAGCGCGAAGACGGCGTAGCCGCCAGCGGCCAGCGCGGTCAGCAGGAACAGGCCGGCCAGCAGCCAGCGTTCGCGCCAGAACCGGCGCTCCACCAACGAGGTCGCGGAAGTCGTCATCGACAGGGAGTCTCCCGTCTTGTATAATTATCGTCAAGTCAGTGCATCACTTTCTTGGACAGGACTTATACATGCCCGACCTCGCCTCTCCCGTCGTCTCGACCGCCCCGCGCTACCCGATCCGCGTCGTCGCGGCCCGCGCGGGGCTGACCGAGATGACCGTGCGCGCATGGGAGCGTCGCCACGGCGCGGTCGCACCGGCGCGCTCGAAGGGAGGACAGCGACTCTTCTCCGACGCGGACGTCGAACGGCTCACCCTGCTCCGCGCGCTGACCGCACAGGGCACGTCCATCTCGGCGCTCGCGCCGCTCGAGATCGAGGAGCTGCGCCGCATGGCACCGGAGCTCGTCGCGCCGCGCCACGCCGTCGTCGAATCCACGTCGGGCGCGCCGCCGCAGGAGCTCGCCGCATGTCGGCGCGCCGTCGTCGCGCTGGACGCGGACCGGCTGCGACAGTTGCTGATGCGACTCACCCTCGAGCGGGGCCCGCTCGCCTTCCTCGAGGAGATCGCGTCGCCGCTGTGCACGTGGATCGGCGACGAATGGAGCCAGCACCGGCTCACCGAGGCACAGGAGCACGCCGCCTCCAACGTGCTGCGGCAGGTGCTCGCCTTCATCCTTCAGACACTCCGCCGCGAGCGCCGCCGCCATCACGTCGTCCTCTCCACGCTCGCCGGCGAGCGCCACGAGTTCGGCTCGATGATGGCCGGCATCATCGCCGCGCAGGACGGGTGGAGCTACCACTATCTCGGTCCCGACCTGCCGGGGTCGGCCATCGGCACGGCAGTGAAGCGCGTCGACGCCGCCCTCGTCGCAGTCAGCATCGTCGCTCCGGTGCGCGGCGCGCAGCCCGCGCGCGAGCTCCTCGCGCTCCGGCGTGCGGTGGGCCGCAGGGTCGACATCGTCGTCGGGGGGCCGTCGTCCGCCGTCGTCGACGATGTGCTCGCCGAGGCGCGCGCGACGCGGCTCGATAGCCTGCGCGAATGGCGCGAATTCCTCGCGGCCCGACATGGTCGCTCCGCACACCGCGGTGCCCGATGACGCGCCGGCCGGGGCACGCGGTGGTGATTGGCGCGGGGTTCGGTGGCATCGCCGCGGCGCTGCGCCTGCGCGCGCTCGGCTATCGCGTCACCGTCTGCGAAGCGCTCGACCAACTCGGTGGCCGCGCACGCGTGTTCCGGCAGGATGGCTTTACCTTCGATGCCGGCCCGACGGTGATCACCGCGCCCTACCTGTTCGAGGAACTGTTCGCCCTCTTCGGCCAGCGCCTCGCCGATCACGTCGAGCTCGTGCCGGTCGATCCGTTCTACCGGATCCAGTTCCCCACCGGCGAGGAGTTCGATTTCGTCGGCGACGAGGAACGGCTGCTCGACCAGATCCGCCGCTTCAACCCGGCCGACGTCGACGGCTATCGCCGGCTCGCGCGGAAGGCGCGGGAGATCTTTGCCGTCGGCTACGAGCGACTCGCCGACCAGCCCTTCGACCGCGTGTCGACGATGGTGCGCGTGCTGCCCGCGATGGCACGCCTGGAGAGCTACCGTACCGTGTACGGGCTCGTCGCGCGCCACATCAGGGATGAGCGCCTACGGCAGGTGTTCAGCTTCGAGCCGCTGCTCGTCGGCGGAAACCCTTTCCGTACCACGTCGATCTATTTGCTGATCCACTGGCTGGAGCGCCGGTGGGGTGTGCACTACGCGCGTGGAGGCACCGGGGCGCTCGTTCAGGCGCTCGTGCGCCTCGCGCACGCGCAGGGGGTCGACATACGGCTGAACGCGCCCGTCGAGCAGATCCTCGTCGAGCGCGGACGCGCCACGGGCGTGGTCGTCGACGACGGAGCCGCGTCGCGCACGATCGCCGCCGACATCGTCGTCGCCAACGCCGATCCGACCACCACGTACCGCACGATGATCCCGCCGCGCGAGCGACCGCTCGCCACGCGGCGCCCCGTGCGCCAGTCGATGGGACTGTTCGTCGCCTACTTCGGCACGTCCACCCAGTACCAGCGCACGGCACACCACACGATCCTGCTCGGCCCCCGGTATCGCGGCCTGCTCGACGACATCTTCCGGCGGCGCATCCTCGCCGAGGACCACTCATTGTACGTCCACGCGCCGACGCGGAGCGATCCGTCCATGGCGCCCCCCGGTCACGACGCGTTCTACGTGCTCTCGCCCGTTCCCAACCTGCGCGGCGCCACGCGCTGGGCCGATGCCGCCGCCCCGTACTTCGAGCGCCTGCTCGAGACGATGGAGCGGCGGCTGCTTCCGGGGCTCGGCGCGAAGCTCGTCACGTCTCGCCTCATGACGCCCGCTGATTTCGAGTCGGACCTGCGCAGCCCCGATGGCGCGGCATTCGGACCGGAGCCGACGTTGAGCCAGTCCGCCTGGTTTCGCTATCACAACCGCTCGTCCATCGACGGGCTGTACTTCGTCGGCGCGGGGACACATCCGGGCGCCGGCGTGCCTGGCGTACTCTCGTCGGCGAAGTTGCTCGAGCGCATCGTACCCGCCGCGTAGTGCGGCCCATGCACGCGCGATGCTAGTCGCCGCGCTGTTGGTCGCGCAGGGTCTCGCGCTCCTCGTCCTGGCCGCGCGTCTCTCGTCGGGGCGCACGCGTCGCGCGCCGACCCCTCCTCACCTCGCGGAGATCACGGATACCACCGTGACCGTGATCGTGCCGACGTTGAATGAGGCGACGCGCATCGGACCCTGCCTGACCGGGCTGCGCGCACAGGCACGTCCAGTGCTCGAAGTGTTGATCGTCGACAGCGGTTCCACGGATGGCACGCGAGAGCTGATCGCCGAAGCGGCGCTACTCGATCCGCGCGTGCGCCTTCTCACCGATGATCCTCGGCCCGACGATTGGGTCGGCAAGGTCTGGGCACTCGAACAGGGTCTGCACGCCGCGCGCGGCGAGTGGGTGCTCGGCATCGACGCCGACGTCGAGCCGCGGCCGGGACTCGTCGCGGGCGTCGTTGCAGCCGCGCGAGACGCGGGATACTCGGTCGTTTCCTTCTCGCCACGGTTCGCACCGCAGGGCGTGGTCGAGCAGCTTCTTCAGACCGCCCTGCTCGTCACGCTGGTCTATCGCGGCGGGACGGGGGGAAGCGAGCGAGATCCCGAGCGGCTCCTCGCCAATGGCCAGTGCTTCCTCGCTCGGCGCGACGTGCTGCTCCGGCACGGCGGCTACGCGCCGGCACGCGAGTCCTTCGCCGACGACGTCACTCTCGCCCGCCATCTCGCGCGGCGGGGCGAACGCGTCGGCTTTCTCGACGGCTCGCGACTCTTCGTCGTGCGCTCGTACGGCTCGGCGCGTGAGATGTGGCGCGAGTGGGGACGTTCGCTCGATCTCCGTCAGGCCACCAGCACGGCGCGGCAATGGATGGAAGTGTTCTTCCTCGTCGCCGCGCAGGGCCTTCCCGTGCCGTTGCTCGCGGTCCTCGGCGTTCTCGCCTGGACGTCGACGCTGACATTCCCCGCACGTGGGCTCGCCCTCGTGAATGGCCTGTTGCTCGGCATTCGCGTACTGCTGCTCTGGCCCCTCTCGCATTCATACGAGAGACGCGCGGCGTCGTTCTGGCTGTCGTGGCTCGCCGATCCACTCGCCGTCGTGCGCATCGTGCGGTCCACCCTGCAACGACGGCGGCAGTGGCGCGGGCGCCGTTATACCCGTCTCCCCTGAGGCCGCCCCCCGCCTCGTCGCGGCGCGCGTCAACGGGCCGACGTCGCCATCCCGATCACGCCAGCGCCAAGAACGAGCCATGCCGAGTTGACCTTCCAGCGGAGGAGCAGCACCGCGGAGAGCACGGCGAGTGCGAGCGTCGTCCAATCGACGACCGCCGCGCGGGCGAGCTGCGCCGTCACCACCGCCATCAGCGCCAGTGACGCGACGTTCACGCCGTCGAGCACGGCCCGCGCCGCCGGCGAGTGCCTGATCCGGGGCAACACCAGCCCACTCAGCGCCACGAACACGAACGCGGGCAGGAAGATGCCGATCGTCGCGACGGCCGCACCGGGAGCCCCGCCGAGCACGTAGCCGATGAACGTCGCCGTCGTGAACACGGGCCCTGGGGTCACCTGTCCGACCGCGACCGCGTCGAGCAGTTGGCGCTCGCTGAGCCAGTGCAGCCGCTCGACGAAGTCCGCGCGCAGAAAGGCGAGCAGCACGTAGCCGCTCCCGAACAGCACGGAGCCGATCTTCAGAAATACAGCGAGCAAGGGCCACAGCCCGAACGGCGCGGCGAGCGCGGTGGCTCCTCCCTGCGCCGCGAGCGGAAGGGCGAACAGGCTGCCGACGCCGGTCGCCTCGCGCCGGAGATCCCCGCCGACCATACGCGCCGCCACGACGATGGTCGCCGCACCGCAGAGGATCGCGAGCTCATTCACCCCGACCGCCGCGGCCACGACGCACGCCACCGCCAGCGCGATCAGTCCGCGCGTCTTCAGCGCCGCGCGGCCGAGCCTCAGCAGCGCCTGCACCACCACCGCGATCACGACTGGCTTCACGCCATGCAGAATCCCGACCGCCGCGGGCAATGCGCCGAACCGCACGTACGCCCACGCGATCGCGCCGACGACCAACGTCGCCGGCAGGATGAAACACGCTCCGGCGACGAGCAGGCCCGGCCACCCCGCGCGCGCGTGACCGATGTGGATCGCCAGCTCGGTCGAGTTCGGGCCCGGGATCAGATTCGTCGCGCCGAGGTAGTCGAGAAACTCCTCGTGCGACAGCCACCGGCGGCGGCGCACGACCTCGTCCTCCATCATCGCGACGTGCGCCGCCGGTCCGCCGAAGGCGATCGTACCGAGCTTGAGGAACAGGCGCGCGAGCTCGCCGATGTCTCGCCGGGCGTCGCTCGTCATGCGTGAGCCCGTGCCCACTCCACGCGCAGTGCGAGGCTCGCGGGGCCATGCACGTGCAGCGCCTCGCGTGGCGCCCACGGCTCGGTCGCCGCCGGCGTGAACCGCCGGAGATGTGCCAGCAGCTGCGGTACGGCGACGCGCGCCTCGGCCCGAGCGAGTGCCGCGCCCAGGCAACTGTGGATGCCGTGTCCGAACGCTAGGTGTGGATTCGGTGACCGCGTGACGTCGAAACGCTGCGCGTCCGGGAAGTACGCCGGATCGCGGTTCGCCGATCCGATCATGAGTAGAACGAAGCGATCGGGCGGGATCGTCTTGCCATGCAACGTCACCTCGCGCGTCGTCTGCCGGAACATGATCTGTCCCGGCGAGCGGAAGCGGACGACCTCCTCGATTGCCGGCTCCAGCGCGTCGAGGTTGGCGCGCAGCCGCGTGAGCTGGTCGGGGTGATCCATGAAGCAGAGCGCCGCGTTGGCGATCAGATTGGTCGTGGTCTCCGTTGCGGCGGAGAGGAGCAGCTGAAGGAAGCCGAGGATCTCCTCGTCGTTCAGTCGTTCCCCATCCACCTCGCTGCGCGCCAGCGCCGACAGCAGATCATCCGTGGGTACCGCGCGACGCGCCGCGATCGCGTCGGCGAGATATCGCGCCATGTCCTCCTTGACGGCGAGATACTCGCGCGCTGCCCGCGCACCGGACTCGCCGCCGATGATCGCGTAGCTCAGGTTCACGATCGCCCGGCTCCATCTGGCGAACGTGGCCTGGTCCTCGGCCGGGATGCCGATCATCTCGGCGATGACGCGCACGGGGAGTGGTTCCGCATAATCGGCGACCAGGTCGATCTCGTCGCGCTCACGGAGCGAATCCAGCAGTTCCGTGGAGATGGCCTCGATGCGCGGCGCGAGCGCGCTGATCGCGCGGGGGGTGAAGGTCCCGCTCACGATGGCGCGCAATCGCGTGTGCCTCGGCGGGTCGAGGAATACGAGCCACTCCGGCGCACGGCCGCCGGGATGCGTCACCCGCGAGCTGAACGTCGTGTGGTCGTCCATCGCCCGCTTCACGCTCGCGTAGTCGAACAGCATCCACGTCCCGGTCTTCGCGTCGCACAGCACGGGCGCAGCCGCGCGAACCTGATCGTACCAGATGAACGGATCGCGACGAACCTCGGGGGAGAAGAAGAAGTGGATCATGGCGTCACTTGCGCCGTGCACTCCGGCCGGCGGCGCGCAGTGCCGTCGATGGGCGCGATGGCTGGAACGCTCTCAGGACGCGCCGGACCACCTCGCGCGCGTACGCGTCGTCGATCGACTCACCGCTCATCAGCGAGCGCCAGAGCATCGAGCCGGTGAGCAGATCGAGCGCGATCTCCACATCCATGCCGGCATCGAGCTCGCCTCGCGTGATGCCGCGCTCCAGTGCCTCGCGCATCGCGGCGCGACGCACGCCGATGAAACCCTTTCTGATGCGCTCGGCGATCAGCGGACTGCGCGCCATCGCGGCGATGAAGCCGGACAGCAAGGGCGGCGTGGCTGGGTCCTGATACATCCGCATGGTGGAGCGCATGAGGACGAGGAGGTCTCCCTCGACCGTACCCGTATCGGTGGGCGCCGCGCTCCTGACGATCCCTTCGACCGCTTCTGCGAGCAGCATCTCCTTGCTCGGCCAGTATCGGTAGATCGTCGCCTTCCCCACGCCCGCCCGCACGGCGATGGCGTCCATCGCCAGAGCGTCATAGCCGACTTCGCGCGTGAGATCGATCGCCGCGTGAAGGATGGCAGCGTGCGCAGCCGCGTCGCGAGGCCGTCCCCGACTCGGCCTCGCGACGTCCTTTACGATACGCTTGCGTCTCATAATTCAACGCTAGCCCGCGCCTTGCCGGGACGCAAGAGTGCGCGAGCGGGCCCTCCTCTCCGTGGCGGCGACCGTCGCTCCGGTCGTGTAGACTTCTCGCTTCCTCGAGCCTGGGGTCCATGAAGAAGATCGGCTTCCTTTCCTTCGGTCATTGGAGCGCGTCGCGCCAATCACTCGCGCGCTCGGCGCGCGACGTCCTCCAGCAGTCCATCGAGCTGGCGGTCGCCGCCGAGGAGCTCGGCGCGGATGGCGCCTACTTTCGCGTCCATCACTTCGCCCAGCAGCTCGGCTCCCCCTTCCCCCTGCTCGCCGCCGTCGGCGCCAGGACGAGCCGCATCGAGATCGGTACCGCCGTCATCGACATGCGGTACGAAAATCCCTTCTACATGGTCGAGGACGCGGGCGCGGCCGACCTGATAAGCAACGGCCGTCTCCAGCTCGGGATCAGCCGCGGCTCGCCCGAGCAGGTCATCGACGGCTGGCGTCACTTCGGCTACGCGCCTCCGGACGGTGGCACCGACGCGGACATGGGCCGTCGCCACGCCGAGGTCTTCCTCGAGTTGTTGAAGGGCGAAGGATTCGCCCGGCCGAATCCGCGGCCGATGTTCCCCAACCCGCCGGGGCTCCTTCGCCTCGAGCCGCATTCACCCGGATTGCGCGAGCGCATCTGGTGGGGCTCGGCGTCCAACAAGACGGCGATCTGGGCCGCGCAGCACGCGATGAACCTCCAGAGCTCGACGCTCAAGGAGGATGAATCCGGCGAGCCCTTTCACGTCCAGCAGGCGCGTCAGATTCGCGTCTTCCGCCAGGCGTGGTCGGAAGCCGGCCACGCCCGCGAGCCCCGCGTGTCGGTCTCGCGATCGATCTTCGCTCTGATGAACGATCGCGACCGGCTCTACTTCGGCCGCGACGAGAGCAGCGATCAGGTCGGCGTCATCGACAACATGCGCGCCGTATTCGGACGCTCCTACGCCGCCGAGCCGGACGTGCTGATCGAGGAGCTGAGGAAGGACGAAGCCATCGCCGAAGCCGACACCCTCCTTCTCACCGTGCCCAATACGCTCGGCGTGGAGTACAACGCGCACGTGCTCGAATCGATTCTCACGCACGTCGCGCCGGCGTTGGGGTGGCGGTAGATCACGCGCGGGCCGGACGAGCTGCCGTCGGGTGAGTGACGCAAACGAAGAAAGCCCCGCGCCAAGGCGCGGGGCTCTTTTCGTTCGTCAGACGTCAGATTCGCGGCAGTTCAGAGCGGGCGACCGGACTCGAACCGGCGACGTCCAGCTTGGGAAGCTGGCATTCTACCAACTGAATTACGCCCGCAGATCGTCGGAGCGATGACGCGGCACCGACCCTTCGAATATCGCCCTCATCAGAGATGAGCGGAAGTCCTCCCGCGTCCGCATCTCCGCGCACAAAAAAGCCTCCGATGTGATCGGAGGCCGGAACGAACGGCATCGGGTGAAGAGACCAGAGAGCCACTGGTCGGATTTGAACCGACGACCGCTCGATTACGAATCGAGTGCTCTACCCCTGAGCTACAGTGGCAACGAACGTCGAGGATGCCCTGGCGCGGATTCGAACCGCGACGCCTTTCGGCACCACCCCCTCAAGATGGCGTGTCTACCAGTTTCACCACCAGGGCTTCTACTGCGTGCATGCGTTCGTCGATGAGTGCTGCCGAACTCACTCAACGACTCACCTACTCACCTATTCAATAATCCAACGGGGCCGACGGGGCTCGAACCCGCGACCTCTCGAGTGACAGTCGAGTGCTCTAACCAAACTGAGCTACGGCCCCTTGCTCGAATCGGGGCTCGCGTGGCGCACTGCACCGCCACCGAATCCGATCTCCTGCTGCCAACACCGCGTGTCACCGCGGCCGTGAATCGCCGAGCGCACTCGCGCGCTCGCGCACTCACCCACCAGAACAACTCACCCCATCTCGCCCATCAGAGTCGTCCCGACGTGCATAGCCCGTACGGGAGTCGAACCCGTCTCTGCACCGTGAAAGGGTGCCGTCCTGAACCGATAGACGAACGGGCCACGTGCCATAGCGGTAACGGGATTCGAACCCGTGTTCCAGCCTTGAGAGGGCTGTGTCCTAGTCCCCTAGACGATACCGCCGCGTGCCCTTCACCTTCGCCGTCTCAAACAACCGCCACTGTCCATGCAGGCCCGGAGGGAATCGAACCCCCAACCGCCGGTTTTGGAGACCGGTGCTCTACCAATTGAGCTACGGACCTAAACCGTCGGGAGCTCGTGTCGCACCTTCGCGCGATCGACGCTCCCTCGCACAGTCAGGGGTGACTGACGGGAATTGAACCCGCAACCCCCGGAGCCACAGTCCGGTGCTCTAACCAATTGAGCTACAGTCACCGTGGTCACCGCCGCCCTGCGCGGTTCGCTACGCCGAGGCGTAGAGAGCTTTGAGTGTAATCGGCTGGACAGCGCAGATCAACCGCTCGCGCGCCCGCTGACGTCGCTGTTCCGCCCTTACTTCGCGCGCTCGATGTACTCGCCGGTCGTCGGATTGACGCGAACCTTGTCGCCCGTCGCGACGAACTCGGGCACGTTCACCGTCACGCCGTTCTCCAGCTTCGCCGGCTTCGTCGACGCCGTCTTCGTCGCCGTCTTCATCACGGGATTCGTCTCGACGATCTCGAGCGTGAGCGAGTTCGGCAACCGCACGCCGATCGGACGCCCGTCGTAGAATTCCGCCTGGATCTTCATCCCCGGCTGCATCCACGGCGCGTTGTCCCCCAACGCTTCCTCGTCCATCTCGATCTGGTCGTAGTTGGACGTGTTCATGAAGTGGTACGTCCCCGCTGCGTCGTACATGTACTCGAGCTCGTGCGTCTCCATCGACGCCGGCTCGATCGAATCGGCCGCGCGGAAGCGATGGTCGAAGCTCGACCCGGTGCGAAGGCTCTTGAGCTTGGCCTGCACCATCGCGCGAAGGTTGCCCGGCGTGTGGTGGCGGAACTCGACCACCCGGACCGGCTCCCCCTCGAACACGATGACCATGCCGCGGCGAATCTGCGTTGCGGGAACTGCCATAAAAGGGACCCCGACGGAATGTGGCGTAAAGTAGGACAGCCTTGGAATTTAGCGCCCCGAAGCCACCCCGGCAACTGGCTTATCCACGCCCTCACCCGCATCCCGCATCCCCGCCCCAGGGAATACTCCCGCTCGTCGCGGCGTCTGCCTCTCCACAGGGATTCACCCACCTGCATATCGCCGCACGTCGCCGCGCATACTATACTGGCTGCGGCGACGACGACCGACCGCTCCGCCGTCCTCGCCAACCTCCCATGCCTGCCACGAGTCACGCCGACCCCGCCGCCGACCTTCGAGCGCGCTTCGAAACGGTGGTCATGCCCCACCTGGACCGGCTCCTCGCCTTCGCCATCCGGCGCACGGATTCCGTCGCGGATGCCGAAGACGCCGTCCAGGAAGCCTGCGTGCGCGCCTGGCTCGGCTTCGCGGACCTGCGCGACGAGGCCAACGCCCGCCCCTGGTTCTACCGCATCCTCCGCACGGTCCTCAGCGACATGCGCGAGAAATCGGGACGGCGCCAGCAGCTCGTCTACATCACCCGCCTCGAGGACGCGCACGACGAGCTCGTCGGAGGCGAGCACGACGCGCTCTTCAGCGAGGTGGTCGCCCGGCTCGACGGCGAGGCAGTCCATCGCGGACTCCGCAGCATCCCCGAGGACTTCGCCGCCGCCGTCGAGCTGCACGACATCGACGGATTCAAGTACGTCGAGATCGCCGAGATCGTCGGAGTGCCGATCGGCACCGTCATGAGCCGCATCGCCCGCGGGCGAAAGCTGCTCGCCGGCGCGATCATGGCCGAGCGCGGCGGGGCCTCGTCCGAATCCCGCGCCGCCGACCGCCGCGCCGCACAGGGAGGCCCGCGATGAGCGACGATCGCTCGACCATGGCCAGCCGCGTCGGCTCGCCCGAAGAGGCCGCGCGCGAGTCCCGGCACGAAGTGCTGCGCGAGCTGCTCGGCGCCTACGCGGACCGTGAGCTCCCTCCCGAGACGATCGCCCAGATCGACGCCCATCTCGTCGGGTGCGCCGAGTGCCGTCGCGGCCTCGAGGTGCATCACGCCGTGCGCGCGCGTCTGGCCGTCGAGCCGCCCGCCGCGGCTTCGCCGGCCTTCCGCGCCCGAATCGGTGCCGCGATCGACGCCGCACCCGCGCCGGTACCGTCGCGCGCGGCAGACGCGCGTGTCGCGTCCGAGCCGCGGATGCTCTGGCTCACCGCGTCGGGATGGGTCGTCGCGATGATCCTCGCGCTCGCCCTCGCCGTGACGTCGGGATCGGTGTCCCGCTTCGCGTCCTCCTCGCGCGCGCTCACGACCCCCGTGCACGACGTTCCTCTGCTCGGGGCCGTCGTCGACGACTACGCGCGCGTCAGCCGCGGCGATCTGCCCGGCCGCGCGCGCGATCTCGACGCCGTCCGCGCCGCGGTCTCCTTCCCGGTCGAGCCGCTGCGTGCGCCGAACCTCCGGCTCCTCGCCGCCTGGACCACCGACGTGCGTGGTGAGCCGGTCGCCGTCCTCGCCTATCGGCTCGACGACCGGCTGCTGGTGCAGTACCTCGTCGCGGAGGACGTCTTCTTCCAACACCCCGCGATCAGGGCGGCTATAGCAGATCATCATCTGCTTCGGGCGACCGATGGCGGGCGCACCGTCGTGGCGTGGCCAGACTCCACGACCGGCACCGTGCTCGTCGGCGACGTCCCCACGGAATCGCTTCAGACCATCTGGCGCTCGGAGAGTACGCGCTGATCCTTCGCCTGCCCCGCGTTCCGCAATGTCGTGTCCGACGACTCCTCGTCGTGATCGCGGTGGCACTGGCAACCTGGCCGGCCGCCGCGTTCGCGCAGGCGCCGACGGCGCCGGGCGCACCTGCGCCAGACACAACGGCGCCGGGTGCGCGCGCGACGCCGGACTCGCTGTCGCCTGATTCACTGGCCGCGCGACTGGCGCGCGCCGAGGCGGCGATCGCGGCATTGCGCCAGCAGATGGCGACCGAGTCGCAATCCACGGTGCATACGCGGTCTCGTCTGCAGCTCGACCTGACCGGCATGATCATCACCAACGCGTTCTACACGAGCGGGCGCGCGACCAGCGTCGACGTTCCGCTCGTCGCGCTGGCGCCCAGCAACGCGACGGAGACCGACGCCTTCGGGGCCACGGTGCGCCAGACGCGACTCGGCGGCGTGGTGACCGTCTCCCAGGTGCTGGGCGGAAGCTTCATCGGCGATCTGGAGATCGACTTCTTCGGCGGCGTCCAGAACGGACCGGGCGACCGGCGTCTCTTCCCGGAGCCGCGCCTCCGCACCACGACGGCGACGCTGCGCTGGTCGCGCACCGATCTCATGGTCGGTTCCGACGTACCGCTCGTCTCCCGGCTCACGCCGATCAGTGTCGCGGCGATCGGCATCCCCGAGTTCTCCGGCTCGGGCAATCTCTGGAACTGGCTGCCGCAGATCCGTGTCACCCAGCGCGTCGCGACCACTCCCGTCGCGAACACCACGCTGCGCTGGTTCGTGCAGGGCTCCGCCATGGCGCCCTTCGCCGGTGCCCAGTATCCCGGCGATCCCGACCTTGAGGACGCCGGGGAGCGCTCCGGCCGGCCGGCGCTCGAGGCGCGCCTCAGTGCGCGCTGGGGCGACACGACGTCGACCGGTGCGACCGACGCGACGATCGGCGAGTCGGGAGGAGAGATCGGGATCGGCGTGCACCACGGTTGGGTCGACGTCGCCGACGCGCCGCTCCAGAACAGCAGCGCGTTCACCGCGGATTGGCGCATCTCGTTCACTCCACGCGTCGAGCTTCGCGGTGAGTGGTACGTGGGGCGTCTCGTGCGCGGGCTCGGAGGTGGTGGGATCAACCAGGCGTTCGGGAAGCCGATCGGCAACGAGCCCCTCGGCGCGCCGATCAACGACAACGCCGGTTGGGGACAGCTCAACGCGCAGTTCCTCACCACCCTGCTCGGCGGCGCGGGTTGTGGCCTCGACGTGGCCGACCTCGCCGATCGCCCCGTCCGCACCCGCAACACCGTCTGCGCGACGTACCTGCTCTGGCGCCCCTCCGAGCCCTTCTTCGTCGGCCTCGAGTGGCGCGGCGTGGCGACGAAGTACGACAGCGGTGACACGGGCCGCGTGCGTCAGCTCAACCTCGGGCTGGGCTTTGAGCTCTGACGCGCGAATCTCGAGGCGCGCCGCACGGACCCTCGTGGTGTTGGCGGCGTTGGCGTGCGCGCCCAGGGGCGCGCACGCGCAGGGCGAGGTGAGCGGGCAGATCTCCCTCATCGAGCGGCAGGGCGCCGATCGGAGCGATCCGTCGACCGCGGTGGTGTATCTCGAAGCACGCGGGCGCGTCGAGCCACAGGGCACGCCGCGCCCCGCGCTTCGTCCGACGACGATCGCGATGACGGGACGCGAGTTCGTGCCGCACGTCCGTACGATCCTCGCCGGGGCCAGCGTCGCCTTCCCGAATCAGGATCCGTTCAGCCACAACGTCTTCTCCAATGCGGAAGCGGGTCCGTTCGACCTCGGGCTGTACCGCCGCGGCGTCTCCAAGGCATGGACCTTCGCGCGGCCGGGCATCTATCCCGTCTATTGCAACATCCACTCGCGCATGGTCAGCTTCGTCATCGCCGTGCCGACGTCGTACGTGGCGACGGTCGCATCCGACGGACGCTTCATGATTCCCGGCGTGCCGGCCGGGACGTACGTCGTCCATGCCTGGCACGAGCATGCGGGGGGACCGGTGACGCGTGAGATCGTCGTGCCTGCCGGCGGGCTCTCCGGGCAGCACATCGTGCTCGATGCGCGCGCGTACGTCGCCGCGCCGCACCTCAACAAGTTCGGGTTGCCGTACGCGGCCACGCGCGCGGACCGGTACTGATGCGCCTCTTCTCGCGCGCTTCGTTCCCGCGTACCGCGGCGCTCCCGCTCCAGGTGTTCGTCAGTGGCGTCGCGCTCGTGTTCCTCGTGCTCACGCTCGTGTTCGTGCTGCTCTCGCGGTGGGTGCAGCGCAACGCCGACGCCGTCGTGCAGCGCGAGCTCGAGCAGTCGGCCGACCTCGTGGCGCAGGTGCTCTCCGGACGCCAGCGCGGCCTCACCGGCGGCGCGCGCGTCTTCGTGCAGGGCCCGAGCTTCCGCTCCTTCATCGCCGACCGGCGCCAGCGGCAGCAACAGTCGGCGCGCATCGCCGACTCGCTGCGCTTCGACATCCTCGATCAGACGATCGAGGCGACGTCGCAGCTCGACGCGGACTGGGCCTTCGTCGTCGACGAGCGCGGGACGCTGCTCGCGAAGAGCGACGAGCCCGACGCGTACGGCACGGATCTGAGCGGCGTCCCGCTCGTCGCCGGCGCGCTCCAGGGGCACGTCACGCGAGGCTTCGGGGTGTCGCGCGACTCGCTCCTCTTCCAGGCGGTCGCCGTGCCCATCGCCGTGCCGGGCAGCGCGCCGAGCGGCGCGCTGATCGCGACGAAGGTGGTCGACTCGCTGCTCGCCCGCGACGTGAAGGCCGCGACGTCGGCGGAGGTGGTGTTCTTCGTGCGCGACGCACAGGGTGCGCGCGTCGCCGCCACGTCGTTCGCCGCGCCCCTCGGCCAGCATCTCGCAGCGGCCGTCGCCGATCACGGACGCTCGCACGCGGTGATCGGGGGGACGCGCTACGCCACGCAGGGTGCGGCGGTCACGACGGCGGGCGGAGAGGTGGTCGGCGGCTACGTCGTCATGAGCGCGCACGATGCGGCGAGCGCGGAGCTCGCACAGGTGCGACGCGCGCTGCTGTTCGGCGCACTGGTCGGGCTCGGGTTCAGCACGCTCGCGGCGTACGTCGCGGCCACGCGCATCGCGCGTCCCGCCCAGGCGCTCGCGACGCTCGCCGAGCGCGCGACACAGGGAGACTATGCCGGCGCCGATGCGGCGTCCCTGCACCGCGCCGCGCATTCCAACGAGCTCGGTGCGCTCGACGTCGCGGTGCACGACCTGGCGTCCGAGCTGCGCGACCGCGAGCGGCTGGCGGCGACGGTCGGTGCGACGGCCACGGCGCTCGCGCGGGCGGAAGCCGCGGTGGCGGCGGCGCCGAGCGTCGCGATGGGCCGGCTCGGTGTCGTCGGCGGACGCGCGACGACCGCAGCGTCGCGTCCCGTCACGGCCGTGTCGGCATCGACGGCCGACGAGCTCCGCGTCGGTGACGTCGTCGCCGACCGGTATCGCATCGACGCCGTGCTGGGCGTCGGTGAGCTCGGCGTCACGTACCGCGCGCGCGACCGCGTCGGCGGCGCGACCGTCGCGCTCGCGCGCATGCAGCCGTCGCGCGTCGGCGGTGATCCCGCGGCGCTGGTCGCCGCGCTGCGTGGAGAACTGAGCGCGGCGCGACGGCTCGTCCACCGCAACGTCGTCCGCGTGTACGACGTCGGCGGCGAGGCCGGGGTCCCGTTCGTGACGATGGAGTACGTCGACGGGCTGTCACTCGCCGCGCTGCTTCGTGACACCGGCCCGTTGCCGGACGACGTCGTGCTCACGATCGCGAAGCAGCTCTGCCGCGCCCTCGCCGCCGCCGAAGCGGAGCACGTCGTGCACGGCCGGCTGACGCCGCGTCAGATCCACCTGGGGTACGATGGCGTGCTGCGCGTCGGTGACTTCGCGTTCGCGACCGTCGAGCGGCGGATCCGCGAGCACATCGCCGGTTCGGGCCCGGAGCTCGCCTCCCGCGCGCCGCAGCTCGCCGGCGCCACGGTGGGCGCGCCCGAATACATGTCGCCCGAGCAGCTCATCGGCGAGGCGCCCAGCGCGAGCGCGGACCTCTATTCGGCGGGCGTCGTGCTCTACGAGTGCGTCACCGGCGCGACGCCCTTCCGCACGGACTCTCCGCTCTCCTTCCTGGCGCAGAAGCTCGGCGGCACGGAGACCGCGGGCGCCGACGTGCTCCAGCCGTCGCGCCCATCGCGCAGCGTCGTCGCGCCATTCCTTCGCGATCTCATCGCACGCATGATCGCGCCCGAGGCGGACCGTCGTCCGCCCTCCGCCGGCGCGCTGCTCGCGTTGATCGAGCGCGCCGGCTGAGTCGTTCGACTACGGTTGCCGCAGCAGCTGTCCGCGAATCTCGCCGCCGGGATTCGCCGCCGTGTGAAGGTTCACGTACGCATTGCCCGTCCGCATCAGCACGTCGAGCGAGTCGTTCGAGATCGCCGCCGTGTTGGTCGACGTGAAGGTCCCGGTGAGCGTGCCGCTCGTTCCTGCACCCGCCGTGTTGAATGGAACGATGACGCTGGCGTTCGTCCCCGCGGCCGCCGGTCCGTGGATGTGCGCTCCGGTCAGGGGACCGCTCATCCCGGAGAAGTTGATCGTGTAGGTGTACACTCCCCCGTTCTTGACGATCGTCGCGGTTCCCGCGCCGGGAACGTTCTTGACTGGATTCTCTCCAGCCCCGTTCATCGTCGTAGCGAACGTCACGGTGGTGGCCAACGAGGTGGTGTTGTCCGAACCGCAGGCGAGTGCGGTCGCGCTGACGACGATCGCCGCCATCAGGACGGCCGATGCGATGAGCGCGCGGGGCGGTGGCTGGTGAGCTGACATGATGCGGCCTCGACGAATGTGAGGGAACCATCGCATCGCGCTGTGCGGCGCGACCTATTCGAGAGCGATGACGGGGCGATGCACCGGACTATTCCTTCGCTCGCTCTGCGGCGGACGCGTCGGGAATAATCGGGTCGGCCCGCGGCGTCTTCCACGTGACCCTTCCCGGACAGATGTCTCTGCGACTGTGGCAGCTCGTCCCCGACCTCGCGACGGTGGAGACGCTGGCCGAGCCGTGGCAGAAGCTCTATGCGCACTCGACAATGGTCGCCACGCTCGTGTTGTTCGGGCATGTGGCCGGCCTGTTCGTCGCCGGTGCGCTGACCTTCTCGACGGAGGCCGGCGCGTTGCGGCTCGACCCCGGCGACGACGCCGAGCGCCGACGCTATCTCGGCATCGTCGCTCCCGCGCGCCGCGCCATCGTGCCCGCGCTCGCCGTCGCGATGTTCAGCGGCATGCTCCTCTTCCTCGCCGATCTCGAGGCATTCGCCGTCTCGCCCATCTTCTGGGTGAAGATGTTCCTCGTCGTCCTGCTGATCGCCAACGCCATCTTCGCGTCGCGCCTCGACGCGCGATTGCGCGGCGACGAGCAGGCGACGACGATGGCTCACGACGGTTGCTGGCGTCGGAGGCGAGTCAGCGCATGGGTGACGGCCCTGCTGTGGTTCGCCCTCGTGCTCTCCGGGAGCGCGCTCGCCAATCACTGACTCGCGAGCGCACCGCCTCCCGCTACTTCGGCAGCACCGGCTGGAGCCCGCGCCACACGTTGTTCGCGACGATCGACTCTCCCGCGTTGTTGGGATGGATGCCGTCGCTCTGGTTGAGACTCGGCCGCCCCGCTACGCTCTCCAGCAGAAAAGGGAGGAGCGTGGCGCCATGCTCCTTCGCGAGCGTGGGAAACATCGCGTGGAAGCCGCGCGTATACTCCTGACCCATGTTCGGAGGCGCTTCCATCTGGACGAGGAGCACCGTGGCGGCCGGCCGGTCGCGCCTGATGCGATCCAGCACGCTGCCGATCGTCGCGCTCGTCGCCGAGATCGGCAGCCCGCGCAGTCCGTCGTTCGCTCCCGTCTCCACCACCACGACGTCCGCCGGACGCTTGAGCACCCAATCGAGTCGGCGGAGCAGGCCGGCCGAGGTCTCGCCACTCACCCCCGCGTTGACCACCTGGTACGGGAGTCCCGCCTCGTCGATCTTGCGCTGGATTCGCTGGGGGTACGCACTGTCGGGATCGAGTCCGAGCCCTGCCGTCAGCGAGGTGCCAAGGAAGAGGATGGTCCGTCGAGCTTCCGGCGCGACCCTCCCGTCGGCCTCAGGCGCTCCCGAAGCAGTGCGCACGGGACTTTCTTCCGACATACCCGGCTTTCTACCGGACGTCGAATCACGGCTCGCCCCGCCGGAGCCGGTGCACGAGATCGCCATGGCGCCAGCCAGCAGCGCGCCCATCACTCTGTGAGACCGCATGCTTCAAGCTCGCCAGTTGACGAAGGAATACCAATCCGGCGACCACAGGATCGCCGTGCTGCGCGACGTCAGCTTCTCGATCCAGGATGGCGCCTTCGTCGCCATCGTCGGCCCATCGGGGAGCGGAAAGACCACCCTCCTCGGTCTTCTCGCCGGCCTCGATGTGCCGACGAGCGGCAGCGTCCTCATGGACGGTGACGACCTCGGAAAGCTCAGTGAGGATCGCCGCGCCCAGCTGCGCGGCGCGAAGGTCGGGTTCGTCTTCCAGAGCTTCCAGCTCATCCCTACCCTCACCGCGCTCGAGAACGTGCAGGTGCCCCTCGAGCTTCGCGGCGACGACGACGCCCCCGTGCGTGCCCGCGAGCTGCTCGCGCGCGTCGGCCTCGGCGATCGGGCGCATCACTTCCCGAACCAGCTCTCCGGCGGCGAGCAGCAACGTGTCGCCATCGCGCGCGCGTTCAGCAACTCGCCCCGCCTCCTCTTCGCCGATGAGCCGACGGGCAACCTCGACAGCGAGACGGGCGCGCACATCGTCGAATTGCTCGAGACGCTGAACCGGGAATCGGGCACGACGATCATCCTCGTCACCCACGATCTCACCCTCGCGCGGCGCGCGCAGCGCGTCATCCGGCTCGCCG
>Ga0308176_10000806_pt1 | contig 19624 bp, 15 predicted proteins | sample PhyCR2_3_FD_203890 | JGI IMG/M metagenome (GOLD analysis project Ga0308176, IMG submission 203890) | Soil microbial communities from UC Gill Tract Community Farm, Albany, California, United States - DLSLS.C.R2 | ecosystem: Environmental > Terrestrial > Soil > Agricultural land | place: USA... | reverse complement strand
CTACAACCTCCCATACAGCAACGGGGAGGGCGTCTCGTACGATCCGGACAACCACCGGCTCTACATCGCCACCGACAACGGCAAGGACTCCGACTCCTACCTCTACACCTACAACGTGCAGTAGGAGCCTACGGCGTAAACAGCTCCAGCCGGGCGGAGTAGGCCACCGACTCCCCCGGCACGAGCAGGGCCATGCCGGTCTCCGCGCCCGCCCACTCCTCCCCGAACGGATCGGCCCGGTTGAATTGCGGCTCGACCACGATGAACCCCCTGTCCGGCGGAGCGTAGACCTGGATGGCCCGCACCGGCGGCGCGGCGGCTACCACCCGGAGACCGTGCGACGCCGCCGGATCGATCACCTCCGCCACCACCTCCCCCGCCGTGGTCTCGAGATCCACGAAGCAGTCGTCCAGAAACTGGCCGTCCATCGCCCTGCCTCCCGCCATCGAGAAGTCGTAGGGAGTGCCGGCGACCGGCACCACCTCGCCGGTGGGGAGCACCTCGTCGTAGTCGTTGACCAGGGTCCGGCTCCGCGCGGGCAGGTGAAGCCGGGCCTCCTCCCGCCGGCCGCTCGGGACCGTGAAATAGGGGTGCCAGCCGATTCCGACCGGCAGCGTCGCGTCCCCCACATTCCGCGCCGTGATGGTGAGGCGGAACGAATCGGGGCGCAGGACGTTCTCGAACGTCAGCTCCGTCCGCGAGGGCCACCCCCAGCCGAAATCGCCGGCCTCAAGGGTGCCCCGCAGGACGTCCTCCCCCTCCGTGGTCCGCCGCTCCAGATCCCCGACCCGGGAGTCGAGGACGAGCCCGTGCATCGCGTACCGCTCCGCCCCCGGCCGCTGTCCCGCCCAGTTGGCCGGCAGCGTGACCTCCCGGCCCAGGACGCGGGCGGTGATCGTGCGGCCATCCGGAGAGATCCGCCCCCGGACGCGATTGGCGTAGGGGATCAGCACGGCCCCGCCGAACAGGTACGACTCGTTGCCCGGGAAAGGCTGCCCCGAGCTCCGCTCAAAGCGCGACCGCGCCTCCGCGAGAGGGGGGGAGGCGATGAGGTCCACCTCGCCCAGCTTCGGCAGCCGGGCGCGGACCTGGAGAGTCATCATGCCGCGGCCCGGGAGGATCTCGGCGCTGGTGAAGGAGGGCTCTGAAGTGGGGCGGACCTGGAGGGTGACTACGGGCGACTCCATGGCGGCCATCATACGGTAGACTCCCACCCAACCCAGAACAGGAGGCTCTCATGCCCTTTGGAAGCTTGTGGCTGCCCGGCGTGGTTTCGGCTGTCGCGGTGTTCTTCCTCAGCTTTCTCCTCCACATGATCCTGAGGTATCACAAGGCCGACTTCAAGCCGCTCCCGGACGAGGAAGCGATCGCCGGCCCCATCCGCAAGGCCGGCCTGTCCCCCGGCGTCTACTTCATCCCCTATTGCAGCGAGCCGTCCCAGATGAAGGATCCCGCCATGGTGAAGAAATTCACGGAGGGCCCGGTGGTGGGCCTCACGGTCCGGCCCAACGGTCCACCGGCGCTCGGCCCGGGCCTCGCGCAGTGGTTCCTGCTCTGCCTGTTCGTGAGCTTCGTGGCCGCCTACGTGGCGCGCCACACGCTCTCCCCCGGCTCTCCCGGCCTGGAGGTGATGCGGATCACGGGGACCCTCGCCTTCGCCGCCTACGGCTTCGGCTACTTCCAGGATTCGATCTGGAAGGGGATCCCCTGGCCGAGCTCGCTGCGGGGGCTCATCGACGCCGCGCTGTACGCGTTGGCCACCGGGCTCGTGTTCCGCTGGCTGTGGCCGGGGGTGTGAGAGAAACGTCGAAGAGGTACAATTCAGCCATGGCGATCTCGTACTCAGCGCAAGACCAGGAGGACGGCCATATCGTAGTCCGGCGGGCGCCTCGCTTCACCTCCGAGGACGTCCACCGGGCCCTGTTCGAGGCCCCGCCCGAGCTTCGCGCCCTCGCGGAGTTGAGGCGAGGAGTGCAGGAGCACGTCAAGAGCCGGCACGCGCGCCGCTGACACCGATTCCCGTCCGGCCGACAAAAGACGGGGCTCTCCCACCCGCGCAGAGCGGAAGAGCCCCGTTTCATCCGCCCCGGATGAAACTTTGCATCGATTGTCAAAGAGCCGCGTCTGCCTCTTCGGGAGGATCTTCGAGTCAGCGGTTTGAGGCGTCCTGGTATACGGATGGCCCGGCGGGACCGTTGAGCCCGGGGCCGCTCGTGGGAGGCTCGCCTCGCGGGGCGGACCGGCACAGATCCGGCGTGGGCCTTTCGCCCCGGATCTGCCGTGCCCGCCTCGCGGCGTGGACGGCTCGCCTCGCGGGGCGAAGGAGTCACGCCGGATTCCAAGCCCTTCCAGATCCGGCGTGGGCCTCTCGCCCCGGATCTGGCGTACCCGCCTCGCGGGGCGGACGGTCCGTCTCGCGGATTGGAGGGTCCGCGTCGCGGATTGAAGGGTCCGCCTCACGAGGCGAATCGCGCACGCCGGAGTCGCGGCCTCGCATGCCGCCTTGGCAGGATCCGGGCCGGGCGAGGGCCATGCCCCTTTTGCTACTCTTCTCCCCATGGAGCTCCTCGACTCCCGCCGGCTGACCGGCCCGAACCTCCTGCTCGACCGCCCCGGGGCAATCCTGGAGGTGGCGCTGTCTCCGGAGGAGGCCGAGACGGCGGTGGCGGCGTGGGCGGCGCAGGCGCGGCGGATGCTCGACGCGGTGGGGTGGACGGGCGCCGAGATCGCGGCCCGGCGGTTCCCCGGCGGCGCCAGCCTGGCGATCACCGCCCCCATCGACGGCCTCTATACCGCGACCGAGATCAACGACTGGGCGTGGGAGGCGGCCGAGACGGCGGTGACGGGCCGGGAGGCGCCGGACTTCCGGTCGGCGGCGGCGCGGCTGCGCGACGAGATCGCCCGCGAGGCCAATCCGGCCCTCTTGGCGCTCCAGGCCGGCGCCGCGGCCCACAGGGTGGCCTTCCTCGCGGACGACCGCGCCGTCTCCCTGGGGCTCGGCAAGGGGTCGCTCACCTGGCCCGCGCGCGCCCTCCCCGATCCCGCCGAGGTCGACTGGAGCAAGGTCCACGACATCCCCGTGCTGCTGGTCACCGGAACCAACGGCAAGACCACCACCGTCCGGCTCCTCGCGGCCCTCGTCGACGCCTCGGAGCAGATGGCCGGCACCACCTCGACGGACGTGATCGAGGTCGGGGGCGAGGTGATCGAGCGGGGGGATTTCTCAGGGCCCGGCGGAGCGCGCACGCTGCTGCGCGACCGGCGGGTGGAGGTCGCCATCCTGGAGACCGCCCGCGGCGGGCTGCTGCGGCGGGGGCTGGCGGTCGACCGCGCCGACGCCGCCCTGGTCACCAACATCGCCGCCGATCATCTGGGCGAATTCGGCATCCTCGATCTCCCCGCGCTCGCGGCGGCCAAGCTGGTGGTCGCCCGCGCCGTGGGGCCGCGGGGGCGGATCGTGCTCAACGCGGACGATCCCGAGCTGGTCGCGGCCGCGGCGGGGCTGCGCTCGCCCATCCTCTGGCTCAGCCTCGATCCCCGGAATCCGCTCGTGCGCCGGGCCCTGGATGCCGGCGGCGAGGCGTGCTTCTGCGACGGGAGGTCGCTGGTGCTGGCCCGGGGGGGCGAGCGGATCGAGGTGGCGACGGTCGACCGGATCCCGGTCACCTTCGGCGGCGCCGCCCGGCACAACGTGGCCAACGCTCTCGCGGCGGTGGCCATGGCCTCGGCGATCGGCGTTCCCGCCGACGCGATGGCGACGGGTCTGCGGCGGTTCGGCACCCGGCCGGAGGACAACCCCGGGCGGGCCAACCTGTTCGAGCGGGACGGCTTCCGGGTCCTCGTCGACTACGCCCACAATCCCCACGGTCTGGCGGCCCTGCTGGAGGTCGTGCGGTCGCTCCCCGCCGAGCGCCGGCTGCTGCTGCTCGGCCACGCCGGGGACCGCGACGACGCAGCCCTCCGCGATCTCGCCCGCGCCGCCCTCCCCTTCGAGCCGGACCGGATCGTCCTCAAGGAGCTGCCCGAGATGCTCCGCGGACGCCAGCCAGGCGAGGTCCCGGCGATCCTGGAGGACGAGCTCCGCCGCCAGGGCTTCCCCGCCGAACGGATCGAGCACGCCGGCTCGGAGCTCGAGGGGGTGCGAAAAGCGCTGGCCGAGGCCCGGCCCGGGGATCTCCTGATCCTGCTGGTGCACACGCAGCGGGAGGAGGTGCTGGAGGCGGTGGGGGCGGCCGGCCCGCCCGGGGATCAATCCCCGGGCTACGCATCAAACGAAAAGCCGAGTGAGCCCGGCTCCCCGAAAAGCTGATTTTGGAGCCGGCTTCAGCCGGCTTTTCGGTTGGAACGTAGCCCGGGCATTCATGCCCGGGCGGACCCCGCCCCCACCAACGTCTCCTCCCGCACCCTCTCCTCGACCCCCGGCTTGAAGCTCACGATCTGCTCCCAGATGCGGGCGAGCTTGTCGCCGAAGATCACCAGGAGGTCTCCCGCCCGCGCCATCTCCAGCGCGCGGCGGACCGCCTCCTCCTCGCCGAAATAGCCGGGCACGATGCGCTCGGGGCAGAAGCCGGTGGCGAGGAGCCCCTGGCGCAGGATGCCGGCCGACTCGCCCGGCTGGCGCCCCCGGAGGTCGTCGTCCTCGCGCAGGAGGATGAGATCGAAGGCGGGGGCCGCGGCGGCGGCCAGGGCGAGGATGTCCTCGTCGCGGCGGTCGCCGGGGGCGGCGATCACCCCGACGCGGCGGCCGTGGACGGCGAGCTCGCGGATCGTGCGCGCCACCGCCTCCATGCCGTGGGCGTTGTGGGCGTAGTCGAGCAGCACGCGGAACGGATGCTCGTTGTAGAAGTTGAGCCGCCCCGGCGCCTGGAAGAAGTCGGTCGAGAAGGTGCGCAGCCCCTGGCGGATGTTCTCCACCCCCACCCCCAGGCCGTGAGCCACGGCGGCGGCGAACATGGCGTTCTGGATGTTGTGCAGCGCCCGCCCCTCGATGGTGGCTGGGATCTGGCGGGCCCACAACAGCGGGATCTGCCGCTCCCCCTGGTAGAGCACGACCATACGGCCGTTGAGCCCCTCCTCGAGGACCACCGCCCGGCCGCGGGACCGCACGTGGTTGCGCACCAGCTCGTTCTTGGGGTCCAGGGTGACCCAGATCGGCTCGGCCGGGCTCGCCTCGGCCATCTTCACCACCCGCTCGTCGTCGGCGTTGAGCACGCAGTAGTCCTGGGCGACCTCGGCGATGATCTGTTTGATCTTGGCGAGGTCCTCCAGGCTCTCGATGCCGCCTAAGCCCAGGTGGTCCGCGGCGACGTTGAGCACGGCCCCGACATTGCACTTGCGCCAGCCGAGCCCCGAGCGCACGATGCCGCCGCGGGCCGTCTCCAGCACCGCCGCGTCGATCGACGGGTCGCGCAGCACGAGCTGACTCGACCAGGGGCCGGTCATGTCGCCACGCACGGTGCGGACGCCGTCGATGTAGACGCCGTCCGTGGTGGCCATTCCCACCGTGTAGCCCGAGAGCTTGAGGATGTGCCCGACCATGCGGGTGGTGGTCGTTTTTCCATTCGTCCCGGTGATCGCGGCGAGGGGGATGCGGAAGCGGATGCCGCGCGGGAACAGCATGTCGATCACCGGCCCGGCGACGTCGCGCGGCCTCCCCTCGGTGGGCGCGAGATGCATGCGGAAGCCGGGCGCGGCGTTGATCTCGACGATCGCTCCGCCCACCTCCCGGTAGCTGCGGCTGATGTCGGGTGAGACGAAGTCGACGCCGGCGACGTCGAGGCCGACCGCCTTGACCGCCCGCTCGGCCATCGTCCGGTTGTCCTCGTGGATCACGTCGGTCATGTCGATCGCCGTGCCCCCGGTCGAGAGGTTTCCCGTGGCGCGCAGGTAGAAAACCTTTCCTTCCGGCGGCACGGAGCCGAGGGTGAGCCCCGCCTCGTCGAGCAGGCGCCGCGCCTGATCGTCCACCTCCAGGCGGGTGAGCACCTTCTCATGGCCGATGCCGCGCCGGGGATCGCGGTTGACCTCCTCGATCAGCTCCGCGATGGTGCTCCGGCCGTCTCCCACCACGTGGCCGGGGACGCGCTGGGCCACGGCCGCCACGCGGCCGTCGATCACCAGAATGCGGTAGTCGTTGCCGGTCTGATAGGACTCGACGATCACGTACGGCCCCCAGGAGCGCGCCTTGTCGTAGGCCTCCGTCACCTGCTCGGGGGTCTTGAGGTTGATCGCCACCGCCTTGCCGTGATTGCCGTCGAGCGGCTTGATGACCACCGGGAAGCCGATCTGCCCGGCCTCCTCCACCGCCTCTTGCGGCTCGCAGACGATCGTCTGCCGCGGCACGGGAAGCCCGAGCTGCTCGAGGATGCGCTGGGTCAGCCGCTTGTCGGAGGCGATCTCGGTGGCGATCTGGCGGGTCTCGCTGGTGAGGGTCGCCTGGATGCGCTTCTGGTACTTGCCGTAGCCGAGCTGCACGAGTGATCCCTCGTTGAGGCGGATCCAGGGGATGTCCCGCTCCTCGGCGGCGCGCACCAGGGAGGCCGTCGAGGGTCCGAGAGCGCGCCGCTGGGTGAGTTGGATGAATGCCTCGAGCTCCTGGCGGAAATCGAAGGGAGAAGGGTCGTAATCCGCGCGTTCGGGCGGCAGGATGTGGCGGATCAGGCGCAGCGCGAGGTCCCCCGCCGCGAGCCCCACCTCCTCTTCGATGTAGCTGTAGACGACGTGATATTGCCCCTTGGGCAGATGATCGCCGCGCGTCTTGCCGAAGGTGACCGGCGTGCCGGCGAGGACCTGGAGCTCGATGGCGATGTGCTCCAGCACGTGCCCCATCCAGGTCCCCTCCTCCTCGCGCAGGCGGCGCACGAAGCCGCCGTCCTCGCCGTAGGAGCAGCCGTGCTCCCAGAGAGAGGGGATCCTCTCCAGCAGCTTATCGGTGAGCCCCGGCAGCTTGGCCGTGGGGAAGTCTTCCAGTTCCTCGAGATCGATCCGCAGCCGGATGACGGGCCAGAGGGCGTAGAGGTTGGGGCCGCGATAGACCCGGGTCTCCAGGATTTTCATGATGCGACGTCTCTCCGGAAGTAGGTTTCCTGGTGTCAAAGATGGGGGTATTGAGAGCAAGGCGTGTGCCATGGGGCCCTCGTCCTCCGCCGCCCGGGATTGAAATCCCGGGCTACCGGCGGACGCCCCTGCCCGGGGCTCTGCAAGAAAAATGAGATTGGAAGTCCCGGATGGGACGGCCGTGGGTAGCCCGGGATTTCAATCCCGGGCGGCGGAGGAGGCTCCTCCTACTCCCCCCCATCCTCCGACCCCACCGCCACCTCCTCCGTCTCCGTCATCACCGGCGGCCGCTCGGGAGAGCGCCGGTCGACGGGGTCGAGGTGGACCATGGGGGGCGGGGTGATCCCCGCGCGGTTCTTGAGGTCGTAGCGGCAGCCGGTGGTGAGGAAGTCGAGCTTCAGGCCCATCATGGCGACCGGTTGGCCGCGGTGGATGGCGTGGCTGTCGGTGAACTTCATCCGCGAGGCGTCGACCACCATCACCGCCCCGGCGCCGAGCACCGAGAGCTCGCCGTTGCCGCTGATGATCGCCGCCGTGTCCTCGTCGATGCCCACGCCGAGAGGGGAGGGATTGTAAGAAAGTGCTGTCAGCAGCCGCCCCAGGCGATCCCGGCGGCGGAAATGCTGATCGATCACCAGGTCGGGGGCGAGGCCCAGCCCCTTGGCGAGATGGACCAGCCGGCGGCGCGGCGTGGCGCCGCTCTCCCCCAAGGCGATCATGTGCTCGGAGAGCAGGGCCGCGCCCGCGCTGGTGCCGGCCACCACCATGCCCGCGGCGTGGCGGGCGCGGATGGTCTGCGCGATCTCGGTGCCGCCGAGCACGGAGGAGAGCTTGAGCTGGCTGCCGCCGGTGATGAACAGCCCGGTCGCGTACTCCAGCAGGTCGTGCGCCTCGGGGCCCGCCTCCATGGCGTCCTCGCGGGTCTCGATCTTCAGCACCTCGACGTTCTCGGCGCGCAGGGCCAGGAAGAGGTCGGCGTAGCGTTCCCCCGTATCCGGCGCCTCCGAGGCGGTCGCCAGCACCACGATGCTGGAGTCGTCGCCGCCGGCCGCCTCCAGGAAGTAGCGCAGGATGAGGCGCTCCCGGGTCTTGTCCTCGGCGCCGCCGATCGCGATCAGCAGCCCCGGATGGGTCATGTGAGGGATGGTCATCACGTCCATGGCACCCTCCTGTGGCAAAGAGAATGCCAGATTGACGGCCTTCCGGAGCGCCCGCCCACCCCGCCGCGTCCCGAGCCCCGCCTGGAGAGGCGGTCTCAGGGTTTCCCGATAAATGTAGGCACGGTTCCTGCTTTCAGTGATTTTCGGGACGGGAATCGCACAGGTTGCTGTGCATTGCCTTGATCGGGAGGGCCCGAGAATGCAGATCGAGAAGAACGCGCCGCAAGCTCTCTCCTGGACCGACATCGAGCAGCTCTTCCAGCCGGAGGCGGGAGGCCGGGAACGCCAGGAGATCGTCCGCCGGCTGGTTTCGCAAGCCGCACGCAACGCGTGGCGGGGAACCCCGGAGGCCGGGCTTCCGGACGCGGCCGAGCCGGAAGAGTATGAGGATGCGCTCCGCCGGGCCATGGAGAGGACACGGCGGAGCCACGAGCGGCTGACACAGGAGACACGGGACGCGGACCGTCTGTGGGCTCTCCTCGAGAGCCATACGCCCGCCCGGCGGGCGATCCTGATCCGCAACGACCGGCGGTTCCAGACCTGGGGACTCTATGAATGCCTGCGCAAGCGTTCCCAGGCTCTGCTGGAGCGCGAGCCTGAAGCGGCGCTCCAGGCCGCGGAGCTGGCCCTGGTGACCGCGCAGAGTCTCTCCCCCGCCCTCTACGGCGAGGAGCGGGTGCGCGACTTTCAGGCCGAGGCGCTGATCGCCCTGGCGCAGGCCCGGCGGGTCGGCGGGGATCTCGCGGCCGCCGGGACGGCGCTGGAGCAGGCCCGGACGATGCTGGAGATGGGGAGCGGCGACCTGCTGGAGAAGGCCGAGCTCGAAAGCGCCCGCGCGGCGCTGCTGCGCGACCTCGGTCGCCCCGAGGAGGCCGAGGCGGCCGGCCGCAAGGCCCTGCGTCTGGCCCACCGCGCGGGCGGACCCAAGCGCATCGCACCCCACCGGGACCTGGACGACACCGACCCCCACCTGCGGCGCCGGCGGCGGGCGTCGAGGTAGGGGCCGCCCGGGGATTCATCCCCGGGCGCTCACTCCTCCCCCGTCACCCGCAACACATACCCCACCCCGCTCACCGTCACCAGATAGCGCGGCTCGGCCGCGTCGGCCTCGATCTTCTGGCGCAGGCGATGGACGAGCTGCTTGAGGAGCTGGCGGTCGCCCGAGCCGCGGGAGCCCCAGACGTGGGCCAGGAGACGCTCGGCGGGGAGGGTATGGCCGGCGTTGGCGAGCAGGATCTGGAGCAGGCGCAGCTCCAGCCGGGTCAGGCGCACGGGCCCGGCGCCGCGCACCGACACCGACTGCAGCTCCAGGTCGAGGCTGAGGTCGCCGGCCGCCAGCGGCAGCGGCTTCTCCTCGCCGGCCCGGCGCAGCAGGGCGCGCACGCGGGCGAGCAGGGTGCGCGGGCTGAAGGGCTTGGTGAGGTAGTCGTCCGCGCCGAGGTCGAGCGCCTGCACCTGGTCCTCCTCGGCGCTCCTGACGGTGAGCATCATCACCGGCACGCGCGAGGCGGCGCGGATCTTCCGGCAGACCTCCAGCCCCGAGAGCCGCGGCAGGTTGACGTCGAGAATCACCAGGGCCGGCGACTCGCGCTCGAAGGCCGCGATCGCGGCCACGCCGTCCCCCGCCTCGACCACCATGTAGCCGGCCTGCCGCAGGGCATAGCCGATCAGATTGGAGAGCTCCAGATCGTCGTCCACCACCAGGATCTTCACGCGGCCGCCTCCTCCCTGGGCCGTGCGAGGGGCAGGAGGATCCGCAAGCGGGTCCCCCGGCCGGCGGCGCCGGGCCCGGCCTCGATCGCGCCGCCGTGGCGCTCGACGATCGAGCGCACGATCCAGAGCCCGAGCCCCATGCCGGCCGTCTCCGGCTCCTCCCCTTCCCCCACGCGGCGCACGAAGGGGTCGAACAGCGGCCCGGCGGCGGCGCCGGCCGGCAGCCCCGGCCCCTCGTCCTCCACCCAGAGGGCGATCCGCCCCCCCTCCACGGCGCCCCCGATCCGCACCACCGAGCCCGGCGGCGAGAGCTTGTTGGCGTTGGCGAGGAGGTTGACGAACACCTGCGTCAGGCGCGGCGCGTCGCCGCGCACCTCCGGCAGCGGATAGGGGAGGCCGACCTCCACCTCCTGGCCGCGCTGGGCGAGGAGGGGCGCCGTCATCTCGACCGCCTCCTCGACCACCTCGTCGAGGGCCACGGGACGGCTGCGGATCGAATCCTGGCCGGACTCGATGCGCACGCTCTCCAGCAGGTTGTCGATGAGCTGGGTCAGCCGCAGGCTCCCGCGCTCCAGGGAGAGCACGAGGTCGTTCGTCCGCGGGTCGCGGCCGGCGGGGTCCTGGAGCAGGCGCTCGCGCAGCAGCTCGATCGAGGCGAGCTGGGCGGAGAGCGGCGTACGGAATTCGTGCGAGATGTTGGCGAGCACGGCGTCGCGCTGGCGGCGGGCGGCCTCGACGCCGGTCTCGTCGCGCATCACCTGGAACTGCTGCTCCTCGGCGGGCGGGGCGCTGGTGATCACCACGGCCCGGCGGGTACCGTCCGGACGCACCAGGTGCTCGGTGGCGGTGGCGCCGCCGCGGAAGCGGGCGTGGACGATCGGGCAATTCTCGTCGCACGGCCGCGAGCCGTCGCGGTTGCGGGCGTTGAGCACGTCGCCGCAGAAGCGGCCGATCGCCTCCTTGGGCTCGAGCCCGAGCAGCGCCGCCGCCTGCGGGTTGAGATAGCGGACGCGGCGGTCGCGGTCGACGCTGAACACCCCCTCGGAGATGCCGGTGAGGATCGCCTCCCCCTCGGCCTGGCGCCGGCGCAGCTCCGAGGTGAGCTGCAGGAGGCGGCGGCGCATCTCCTCCATGGTGGCGGCGAGGGTGCCGAGCTCGGCTCCCGGGGCCCGGGGAGTCGGGGTCGAGAGATCGCCGCGGCCGATGCGCGCCGCCGAGGCGGTGAGCGCCTGGACGGGGCGGGTCAGCCGCCGGCTGATCAGGAACCCCGCGAGGGTGGCGAGCGCGGCCACCAGCAGCGAGAGGAGCAGCAGCTCGCGCACCAGCCGGGCGAGCGAGGAGGCCACGGCGCCGCGCGGCAAGGCGGTCTCGATCAATGCCACGACCTCGCCCGAGGGGGCCCGGAGCGGACGGACGGAGACGTAGAGCCCCGCCTTCTTCAGACGCCCGGAGCCCGGCTTTCCCGAGGCGAGGACCTCGGCCCGCAGCGGCATGCGGGGGTCCTCCGCGCCGGCGAGCGCCCGCTCCCGGTCGAGGATCGTGACGGGGAGCCCGACCTGGCCCGCGATCTGGCGGGCGAAGGCATCATCGAGCCTCAGGGCCACGGCGGCGGTGGCGTCCGGGGTGCTGGCGAGGGGGGAGGCCGCGCCGAGGAGGAGGCCGCCGTCCGGCAGGCGCAGGACCGGGGAGCCCTCGCCGCCGCGCGGAACCGCCTCCCAGGCGACCGGCGCGCCGGCGGAGGCGATCCGGGCCCCTTTCGAAAAGATGGCGACGCCGGAGAGCGCGCTGGTGCGCCGGAAGCGGTCGAGGAAGGCGGCGAGGCCGGCGGCGTCCCCGCCCTCGACCAGACGTTTGACCGTGGGCCGCTCGGCGAGCAGATGGGCCGAGGTCCGCGCGTCGCGCGCCGAGCGTCCGATCGCCTCCTGCGCCGCCTCCCCCGCGAGGTTGACCCGCGCGATCCCCTGCTCGTCGGCGAACCGCTCGATCAGCCCGAGCGCGGCGGCCGCGACCGCGACCACCGCCAGGAGGACCAGGCCGGCATTGAGGCCGATGAGGAGGGTGCTGAGGCTGGTGCGGCGCATGGGGTTGGAAAGATTAACATCCCTCCCTATCGGCTGGTCCGCCATTCGATCACACTCTTGATCCCCAGCGTCACCAGAGCCAGCAGCGCCAGCAGCGACGCCACGGCGAAGGCGGCGGAGAACTGGTATTCGTTGTAGAGGATCTCGATATGCAGGGGCATGGTGTTCGTCGCCCCCCGGATGTGCCCGGAGACCACCGAGACGGCGCCGAATTCCCCCATCGCCCGGGCGTTGCAGAGCACCACGCCGTAGAGGAGCCCCCAGCGGATCTTCGGCAGGCTGACCCGGAAGAAGGTCTGGATTCCCGAGGCGCCGAGGGTCAGCGCCGCCTCCTCCTCGTCGTCCCCCTGCGACTGCATCAGCGGGATCAGCTCGCGCGCCACCATCGGCGAGGTCACGAAGATCGTCGTCAGCACGATGCCCGGCACGGCGAAGATGATCTTGACGTCGTGGGCCTGGAGCCACGGCCCGAAAATGCCGTGGGCGCCGAACAGAAGCACGTAGATCATCCCCGAGATCACCGGCGAGACGCTGAACGGCAGATCGATCAGCGTGATCAAAAGGTTCTTGCCGGGAAAGCGGAACTTGGCGATCGACCAGGCGGCGGCGAGGCCGAAAGTGAGGTTGACCGGCACGGCAATCGCCGCCGCGGTCAGGGTCAGGCGGACCGCGGCGAGCGCCACCGGCTCGCGGATGGCCTCGACGTAGGCTCCGAAGCCGTCCGCCAGGGCCTTGGCGAAGACCAAGGCCAGCGGCACGAACAGGAAGAAGCCGAGGAAGACCAGCGCCGTGCCGGTCAGCAGCCAGCGGACGAGCCGGGGCTCGGTGAGCGCGGTCCCATCAGCCATTTCAAGCCCCTCCGTCGACGGCCCGCAGCCGCCGGCCGCGGCGCCAGGCCAGGAAGTTGATCAATAGCAGCAGACCGAACGAGGCGAGCAGGAAGACCATCGCGATGGCCGTGGCCCCCGCGTAGTCGTACTGCTCCAGCTTGATCATGATCAGCAACGGCACGATCTCCGACCTCATCGGCATGTTGCCGGCGATGAAGATCACCGATCCGTACTCCCCCAGGGCGCGGGCGAAGGCGAGGACGAAGCCGGTCATCGCCGCCGGCAGGAGCTCGGGGAAGAGCACCCTGCGGAAGGTCTGCCAGCGCCCGGCGCCCAGGCTGGCGGCGGCCTCCTCGACCTCCGGGTCCAGATCGGCCAGCACCGGCTGCACCGTGCGCACCACGAACGGCAGGCCGATGAAGGTGAGCGCCACCACCACGCCCAGGCGGGTGTAGGCCACCTCGACCCCCAGCGGCTCCAGCCAGCGGCCGATCCAGCCGTTTTTCGCGTAGAGGGTGGCGAGCGCGATGCCGGCCACCGCCGTGGGGAGGGCGAACGGCAGGTCGACCAGGGCGTCGACCAGCCGCCGGCCCGGGAAGGTGTAGCGCTCGAGCACCCAGGCGACGAGCAGGCCGAAAATGAGGTTGATCGAGGCGGCGAGGAGCGACGCCGCGAGGCTCAGCCGGTAGGCCGCCAGCGCGCGGGGTCCGGTGACGTCCGCCCAGAAGGTGGCCCAGGGGAGGGTCGCCGACTTGAGGAAGACGGTCGAGAGCGGGATCAGGATCAGCAGCCCGAGGTAGAACAGGGTGAAGCCGAGCGACAGCCCGAAGCCGGGGAGGACGCTGCCACCCCGCAGGCGCCGGCGCCTCGGCTTTTCGATCACCGCCCGGCCCCGTAGATCTGGTCGAAGACGCCGCCGTCCGCGAAGTGGGTCTGCTGCGCCCTGGTCCAGCCGCCGAAAACCTGATCGATCGTGAAGAGCTGCACCTTGGGAAACTGCGCGGCGTACCTGGCGGTGACCGCCTCGTTGCGCGGCCGGTAGTAGTGGCGGGCCGCGATCTCCTGCCCCTCGGGGGTGTATAGGAACTGGAGATAGGCGGTGGCGGCCTGGGTGGTCTTGTGCTTGCCGGCCATCTTGTCGACCACCGCCACCGGCGGCTCGGCGAGGATGCTCAACGGCGGCGCCACGATCTGGAAGTCCCCCTTGGCTCCCATCTCCCCCTTCACGGCGAGCAGGGCCTCGTTCTCCCAGGCGATCAGCACGTCGCCGATCCCCCGCTCGACGAAGGTGACGGTGGCGCCGCGGGCGCCGGTGTCGAGGACCGGCACGTTCTTGTAGATCCGCGAGACGAAGTCCTTGGCTTTGTTGGGGTCGTTGCCGAATTTGCGCAGCGCGTACCCCCAGGCCGCGAGGTAGTTCCAGCGGGCGCCGCCCGAGGTCTTCGGGTTGGGGGTGATCACCGCGACGCCGGGGCGGGTGAGGTCGTCCCAATCCTTGATCTTTTTGGGATTCCCCTTGCGCACCAGAAAGACGATCGTCGAGGTGTAGGGGGCGCTGTTGTTGGGCAGGCGGGACTGCCAGTTTTTCGCGATCAATCCGGAATTGGCCACGGCGTCGACGTCATAGGCGAGCGCCAGGGTGACCACGTCGGCCTCCAGGCCGTCGATCACCGAGCGGGCCTGCTTGCCGGAGCCTCCGTGCGACTGCTGGACGGAGATGTCCTGGCCCGTCTTCGCCTTCCAGGCTTTCGCGAACGCGCCGTTGACGTCCTGGTAGAGCTCGCGGGTGGGATCGTAGGAGACGTTGAGCAGCTTGATGCCCGCGGCCCGCGCGGTCCCGGCGGCGAGCAGAAAGAGCGCGAGCGCCGGCAGTAGTAATCTATTTCTCATCGTCGTTCCTCTCCTCAGAAAGCGATCTGGAAGCGGCTGAAGAAAATCTTTTCGTCCTCGCGGTCGCCCATCGCGGCGCCCCCCTCGAACTGGGTGTCCTCGTAGTCGAAGAGCAGCCGCAGATTCCGGTTGAGATACCAGTTGAGGCCCACGGCCCACGCCTTGGCGGAGCGCGCGGAGCTGGTGAGGCTGGCGAAGGCCGGGAAGGTGGCGCCGTCGAGCTTCAGCTCGCTGTAGCGCGCGGCGAGCTCGAAGGCCCCCCAGGTGTGAGCCGCCGGGTCGAAAACCTTTTTCGGGTTGACGCCCCGGTAGGAGGCGGCGTCGCCGGAGAGCACCCAGGAGCCCGCCACCTGCCAGGACTTGTGTTCCAGGGTGGCGGAGGTGAGGTCGCGCCGCACGTCCTGGCGGGAGATCACGTACTCGGCGAGCAGGCCGAAGGGGCCGCTGTAGAAATACCCTTGAGGAGAGAGGCGGTAGCGCGTGCCGTCCGCGACCGTGGTGCCCGCGGCGGTGCCGTCCGAGCGGTAGGTGAAGAAATTCACCTGTCCCGGCGTCTTGTACGGCGCCAGGCCGGTGGACGTGGGGGTGCCTGTCTGGTTCCCCTGGCTCGCCGAGATCCCGAAGCCGAGATTCTTGAGCGGGCCGGTCCCCTTCACGAACGGCTGGAAGAAGAGGCGGCCGGCCATGTCCTTGTCGTTGTTGGTGTCGGCGTCGGCGCTGGAGCCGTCCGGGACGCCGTTGAAGACCCCCACGGCGTAGCTCACCACGCCGCCCGCGAGGTCGCCGCCGATCTGCACGCCGAGGTCGCGGTTGGGCACCAGGTTGGCGGGCAGGGCGCGCTCGACGAACAGCAGGTCGGTGGCCGACTGCAGGCGCTCGAGGCCCACCGGCGGCTTGAATTTGCCGGCGCGGACGCGGAAGGCGGGGTTGAAGCGCGCCTCCAGGTAGGCGTCCTGGAGCACGGTGGTGCCGGCGCCGAAGTCGGGCATGATCCGGAAGTCGAAGATCTTGTAGACCGTCCCCTCGAAGATCGGCCGCACCCGGCGCAGCAGGAAGGTCTCGACCTGCGGCTTCCGCTCGTCCTGGGTCCAGAACCGGCCGTCGAATTGCACGTAGCCGCGCAGCCGCAGCACGTAGTTGCCGTCGGCGGAGCGCAGCGACGGCGCCGGCTCCTGCGCGATAACGGGAAAGGCCAGCAGCCCCAGGCACAACGGAATTGCAAGATTTTTCATCACGGTCTCCAAAGGCAAGAAAGGGACTCAAGGGACAGCAGGGACGACAGGGACAGGGGCTCGGGGCTCTCCTTGTCCCTGGGGTCCCTGCTGTCCCTGGGGTCCCTCAGGTGAAATCTCACGACGCCGCCTCCGGCGAGCGGACGATGAGCACGGGGAGGCGGGAAATCTCGGGCAGCAGCTTGCCCACGAAGCCGCCGAGGCCGATCCGCCCGTCGCGCCCCGGCAGCGGCGCGCCCAGCACCAGCAGGTCGTGCCGCCCCTCGGCGATCTGGGCGAGGATCTCCTCGCGCACGCCGCCGCGGCGGATGCGGGTGTCCACCGGCACGCCGAGCCGGCGGAGGGTGCGGGCGCTGCGGTCGAGGAAGCGCGCGGCCTGTTTTTCCTCCTGGGTGGCCGCCTCGACGTCGCGGGTCCTTTCGGGCAGCACGGTGAGGATCGTCACCTCGGCGCCCAGATGGCGGGCCAGGCGGCCGGAGAAGGAGACGTCCTCCTTGCCGGGCTCCCCCACGGCGACGCAGATGAGCAGCCGCGCCGGCACGCCCACAACGCCCTCCTCAGGCGCCAGCAGCAGGTGATGCTGGCCCGCCGCGAGCACCTCCCCGGCCATCTCGACGCCGTCCCTGGGCGGCAGGGAGAGGATCACCAGATCGCAGGGGCGGCGGGCGACCTCCTCGGCGACCGCCTGGGCCGGCCGCTCCGCCGTCAGGCGGGTCTCCAGCGCGGCGAGGCCGCTGCCGAGCGCCTCCCGCGCCTCCTGGAGCGCGCGCTCGCCCGCGCCGTCCGCCGCCGCGGGGCCGAGCACGGCGACGCGGGCGTGGGCCCGGCGGGCCAGCTCGCCGCCCAGCGCCAGGGCCGCGCGCGACCGAGCGGAGCCGTTGGTCAGCAGAAGGAAGCGCAGGCCGGGGTGCACCAAGGCGTGCACCCGCTGCACCCCCACGAAGGTCGAATCCCCCGGACGGAGCGGAAAACGGCGCGCCAGGTCCTGCGGACGGGTGGCCTCGATCCAGACCTCGTCGCGGCCGAAGGGGACCGGCGGCGCGATCGCCCGCACGCCGGGGAGGGGCGGCAGGCGGAGCCGCAGCCGCTCGAAGGAGCCCACGAACGAGCGCTGCTCCACCACCGCCCGGCCGAGCAGGGGGCAGGCGAGGCCCTCCGCCGAATCGCGCACGGCGACGTCCTCGGGGCGGAAGAGCACCTGCACCCGCCGGGCGCCGTCCGCCGGCTCCGCCCGCGTGCCGAGAGGGAATTGGACCGGCCCCAGCCGCACGCCCGCCGCCGTGGCCTCCCCCACCATCAGGTTGGCGGTGCCGAGGAAGGTGGCGACGAATTCGGTCTCGGGGCGTAAGTAGAGCTCGTCCGGCGGCCCCACCTCCAGCAGGCGGCCGAAGCTGAGCACCGCCAGCCGGTCGGCCAGCTCGAAGGCCTCCTCCTGGTCGTGGGTGACGAAGATGGTGGTGATCCCCAGCTCGCGCTGGATCTCGCGGATGGTGCGCCGCAGCTCCAGGCGCACCTTGGCGTCGAGGGCGCCGAAGGGCTCGTCGAGCAGCAGCACCTCGGGCTGATGGGCGAGCGCCCGCGCCAGGGCGACCCGCTGCTGCTGGCCGCCGGAGAGCTGGCGTGGCATGCGGCCGCCCAGCCCCGAGAGGCCCACCAGCTCCAGGAGCTCGTCGCGCCGGCGCCGCCGCTGCGCCGCCGGCACGCCGCGCACCGCCAGGGCGAATTCGACGTTCCCGGCCACCGGCATGCCGCGGAACAGAGCGTAGCTCTGGAAGACGAAGCCGACCCCGCGCGCCGCCGGCGGCAGGCCGGTGACGTCCCGGCCGCGCAGCAGCACCCGCCCGGCGTCCACCTCCGAGAGGCCGGCGATCATGCGCAGCAGCGTGCTCTTGCCGCTCCCCGAGGAGCCCAGCAGCACGAACAGCTCGCCGTCGCCCACCTCCAGCGACACCGAGCTCACCACCGGGTGCCCCCCATACCGCTTGGTCAGGTCTTCGAGAACGATCGACATCGGCGTGCCTCCAGAACGAAGGCGAGCATAGGGACGGGCGGTGACGCTGTCAGTCGAAGAAAGGTGACAAAAAGAGCGGATTTTGGAACCGGTCCCGAGGAGATCGAAAATTGTCTCTATTTTCTTGTCCCCTTTCGGCTCTCTGCGGCAACTTATTCTTTGAAGGCGATGTGTTGATCTGCTTCAGGAGGAATGAGAGTGGAGGACAATCTTTTAGCGGGGGGGATGGAGCGCTTCCTCAAGACGGAGCTCTCCAGGGACGAAAACCAGGAGGTCGTGCGCCGGCTGCTCTCCGGCTCGCCGCGGCGCCCCTCCCAAGCCCAAGCCGACCGATCCGGCCTCGCCGGACTTGATGAAGCCGTCCGTTATGACGCGGCTTTCCGCAGGACCGAGCGCCACCTCGCCGAGGCCCACGAACAGGTCCAGCGCGAGCGCCAGCTCGCCACCGTGCAGTGGGGCTCGCTCGGCGGGCACCCACCGGCCCGCCGGCTGATCAAGGCGCGCAACGACGAGCGCCTGCATCACTGGGGGCTGTTCGACCTGCTGCTGGAGAAGAGCCGCGAGCCCGTGGAGGCCGACTCCACCGCGGCCGCGAGCCTCGCCGAGCTGGCCCTCGCCGTGGCCGAGCGGCTCGATCCGGACGTCTACGGCGAGAAGCGCATCGCGGACTTCAAGACCGCCGCGCTCGCCGCCCTGGGCGATGCCCGAAGGCGGGCCGGCGACCTCGCCGGGGCCCGTCTGGCGTTCAGGCAGGCGCGCATCAACCTGGAGATGGGGACCGGCGACCTCCTGGAGGAGGCCGGCCTGCTCGGCGGCCTGGTCAAGCTCCTCTGCGACCTCGGCGAGTACGGCAAGGCCGCCCAGTCGCTGGAGCGCGCCAGCGCCCTCTACCGCCGGATGGGCGACGCCCCGCTCGAGCAGGTCAAGCTCCCCCGTCCGCAGAAGAAGGAGGACGAGGAGCAGGTGCAGGACCGCAAGGGCGTGGCCGGGTAGGGGCGGCTCAAGGACCAAAGGGACCTAAAGGACCTAAGGGACTGTCCTTGGTGGTCCTTTAGGTCCCTTTGGTCCTTGAGGTCCTTTCCAGCTCCCGGAGCGTCTCGCAGAGCGGTATATGCTCCCCGCCCATGCGTCTCATCCCGCTCGCCCTGCTCGCCCTCCTGCTCCCCGGCTGCGTCCCGCTCCGGCCGTTCGACGAGGTCCGCCGCGAGGCTCCGGCCGGCCAATTCGTCCGCGCCGGCGGGCAGCTCGTGCACGTCGAGCAGGCGGGGTCCGGCGAGCCGGTGGTGCTGCTGCACGGCTTCGGCGCCTCGACCTACTCCTGGCGCAAGGTGATGCCGGCGCTCGCGGAGCGCTACCGGGTGGTGGCGATCGACCTCAACGGCTTCGGCTACACCCAGCGGCCCAGATCCCGGGAGAGCTACACGCGGGAGGGGCAGGCGAAGCTCGTGATGGCGACGATGGACGCGCTGGGGATCGCCCGCGCCCACCTCGTCGGCCACTCCTACGGCGGCGGCATCACCCTCTACCTGGCATCGCGCCACCCCGAGCGGTTCCGCTCCATGGTGCTGGTGGACAGCTCCGCGCCGACCTATGCGAACGACCGGCGCAGCCGCGCCGCCGCGCTGCGCCCCCTGGATGCCCTCTTCGTCCG
>Ga0308176_10000804_pt1 | contig 19650 bp, 20 predicted proteins | sample PhyCR2_3_FD_203890 | JGI IMG/M metagenome (GOLD analysis project Ga0308176, IMG submission 203890) | Soil microbial communities from UC Gill Tract Community Farm, Albany, California, United States - DLSLS.C.R2 | ecosystem: Environmental > Terrestrial > Soil > Agricultural land | place: USA... | reverse complement strand
CGCATCGCCGATGATCCGGCCGTCCCGCATCGTGATCGCGCGCACGGCGCAGCGCCAGATGTCCAACTCGTGGGTGAGCGGGTAGGACAAACGAGCGGAGTTTCGGGAGCTGGGGATGCCTCGATGTGCCCCGAGGGGGAACTGGCGAGCCGGCGAGCACCACCGGATGCCGGCTGTGTTAGCAGGCGTACGTTGGGTCGACCTCGGCGCAGATCCGTCCCTGCCGGGCGCGTCGGCGGTGGTGCGGGCTACGAAGCGTCAGCGAACCAGAGCTCGCCCTGCGGCGGGTCCCGCGCAGGCGCGAACGTCGCGGGGTGCACGCAAGCCCGAGCGCCGCGCGCGCCGCGCGCGCCCTGGTGGAGTCCACCACCACGGCGACCACTCCGGCCCAACGAGCATGTCGCCGGCGACCGCACCCGTTGTCATCGTGTCTGCGGCGTCCGCGAGAGCGTCGAGGATCACTCCGTTGCCATTCGTCGCCATCGCATCATTCGTAGCCTGGGGCCCGCGCGATCATCGCGAGCGCTGTGGGCCAGTCTGTCTCGAGTTGCTCGTTCATCAAACCTGACCTTGCCCGACGGCAAGACGCGGCGCTTGATCGGTCATCCAGTACAGCACGTTGGTGACGCATCACCCGACACTATCTCGCGGCCATGTCCTGCACAGCAGCGACGAACTGCCGCGTCGCCGGCGAACGATGAAGCCGAGGACGATCGCGAACAGCCCGCCGTTCATCGCGTTGGCGTTGGGGTCGACATCACAGCCACACCCACCGCCCTGCGACGGAGTCGCCGTGACATCGAGCGCCACGGACGCGGTGTGCATCGCCGCGGTACCAGTTCCTGTCACCGTGATCGGGTATGTGCCCCCCGGCGCGGTGGCGTTGGTGGTCAGCGTGAGGAGCGCAGTGCTGCCGGCGGTGATGATCGGCGGCATGAACGCGGCCGTCACGCCGTCGGACAGGCCGCTCGCCGAGAGCGTGACGGTGTCGGCCGCGGAGCCGGTCGCCGCGATGGCCAGCGTGATCGTGGCGGCACTGCCCTGCATGACACTGACCGTCGTTGGCGACGCGGTGATCGAGAAGTCGGCCGTCACCACGAACGACACGGTCGCGGTGTGCGTTGCCGACGGCGCGGTGCCGGTGATGGTGATTGCGTAGGTGCCGGGTGGCGTCGTCGCATCGGCCGCGAGCGTGAGCGTCGATGAACCGCCGGCGGTCGCGCTGGTCGCGGCGAACGCGGCGGTCGCCCCGGGCGGCAGGTTGGTCGCGGAGAATGCGATGGTCTCGGCCGCGCCCGCCGTCGACGTGGTCGACACCGCCGTCGTGATCGAGCGGCCCTGGCCGACGGTGACCACCGCTGGCGACGCGGCCATCGAGAAGTCGGGCTTGGCGATCACGACGAGCGACACGGTCGTGGCGTGCGTCGCCGACGACGCGGTGCCGGTGATCGCGATCGCGTACGTGCCGGGCACGGTGATCGCGTCGGCCGCGAGCGTCAGCGTCGACGGTTCGCCGGCGCTAATGCTGGTCGGCATGAATGTGGCAGTCGCGCCGACCGGCAGGCCCGTCGCGGTGAGCGCGATGGTCTCCACGTCGCCCGCCGTCGACATCGTCGACACCGCCGTCGTGTCCGAGTGGCCCTGGATGATCGTCACCGTCGTCGGTGACGCGCTGATCGAGAACTCGGGCCGGACGATCACGACGAACGACACGGTCGTGGTGTGCATCGCCGATGGCGCCGTGGCGATGACCGTCACGGTGTACGTGCCCGGCGCGGTTGCCCCGTCCGCGGCGAGCGTGAGCATCGACGAGCCGCCCGCGGTCACGCTGGCGGGCACGAACGTGGCGGTCGCGCCGGCCGGCATGCCACTCGCCGACAGCGCGATGGTCTCGGCTGTCCCTGCCGTCGAGACGGTCGACACCATCGTCGAATCCGAGCTGCTCTGAACGACGCTGACCGTCGCGGGCGACGCGCTGATCGAAAAGTCAGGTCGCGCGAGCACGACAAACGACACGGTCGTGGTCCGCGCCGCCGACGGCGCGGTGCCGGTGATGGTCACGGTGTACGTGCCGGCCGCGGTCGTCGCGTCGGCGGCGAGCGTGAGCGTCGATGAACCGCCCGCGGTGACGCTCGTCGGCACGAACGTCGCCGTCGCGCCCGCGGGCAGCCCGCTGGCCGACAGCGCGACCGTCTCGCGCGCGCCCGCCGTCGATGCGGTCGACACCACCGTCGTGCCCGAGTTGCCCTGCACCGCGCTGACCGTCGCGGGCGACGCGCTGATCGAGAAGTCGGGCCGCGTGATCACCACGAACGACACGGCCTGCGTGTGCGTCACCGACGCTGCGGTCGCGGTGACCGTCACGGTGTACGTGCCCGCCGGCGTCGTTAGACCAGCCGTGAGCGTGAGCATCGACGAGCCGCCCGCGCTCACGGTGGGCGGCGTGAACGTGGCCGTCGCGTCCGCCGGCAGGCCGCTCGCGGAGAATGCGATCGTCTCGGGGTCACCCGTCGTCGACAACGTCGACAGCGTGCTCGCGCCGCTGTTGCCCTGGAGTACGCTGACCTTCGTCGGCGACGCGGTGATCCAGAAATCGTTGGCAGCCGGCGCGCTCAACTCCCAGAAGCCGCGGCCGTAGGTGGCTGCACGCACCAGGCTGTCGTCGGGTGAGATGTACAGGTCCATCACGCTCACCAGCGGCATGCCGGCGCCGAATCGACCCAGCTCGCACCGCCATCGGTCGATCGATACACCCCCATGTGCGTTCCGGCGTAGAGCACCTGGCCCGCCTGACCGGGCGCCGGGGCTCGATCGCTCTTGATGACGTTGACCGGCGCATTTGCCGGCAAGCCGTTGTCGATGACGGTCCACGTCGCGCCGAAGTTCGTCGATTTCCACAGATGGTGCACCACGAAGGTATCGACCGAGGCGACGTAAACGGTGTTCGGATCCGACACGTCGAAGTGAATCCAGCTGAGACCCCACGGGTCGCCGGGCAGCGCCGAGGCGGTCGTCCAGCTAGCGCCGCCATCGGTCGACAGGAGCACGTGGCCGAGCGCGGTCACCACGCCGAGAATGTTGATGTTCGACGCGGCCACGCCCATGTTACGGATCGAGTCCGACGTCGGGATCGTGCCGACGGTCGTCCACTGCGATGCGTAGCTGGTGGACTTGTAGATCTTGGACAGCGAGCACGTGAAGATGTCGTTTCCGGTCGTCGATCCCTCCCACGGGACGAGCCGCGTGTAGAACGGCGCGGTGGCGGTGTTGCCGGAATCGGCGATGCCGGTGATCGCGCTGGACCAGTTGGCCCCACCGTTCGTGCTCTTCCGGACCTGGAGATACTGGACGGTGCCGAGCATCTGCTGCGCGTTCGTGCGGTTGACGTCCGTGCCGATGCCGTCACCGCCGATGACCTGATCGAACACGTTCGACGTGCCCACGCGCAGACGCGTGCCATCGTCCTGCATCCCGCCAAGCACCACGTCGGGCGCATTTTGCGACGAGCTCACCGAGTACAGCAGGTGCGTGACGACGCCTTCGTTCAACGCATCAGTGAAGGTCGTGCCGCCGTCGGTGGACTCGAAGATGCCACCGTCGGTTCCAACGAACAGGTTGCCAGACGTGTCGACCGCCGCCGTGTGGTGGTCCGCGTGCACGTAGGGCAAGGAGAACTGCGCCAGCCAGTTGGAGAGCAGACGGAACGTGTGGCCGCCGTCGGTGGTCTTGGCGAGGGCGAGCTGCCCACCCCAGTACACCGTGTCGGGGTCGGTCGGGCTGACGATGACGAGCTGGCTATACCAGCCCTGGTTGCCGAGGATCGTGCCGACCGTCGACGACTCGCCGTTCGGGTTGATGTAGCTCTTGCTGGTCGCGCCGAGCGCGGTCCAGGTCCGGCCGGCATCGACGGACTTGAAGAAGTCAGCGAGCGTGGAGAATGGAGTCGCCGCGACTCCGTAGACGATGCTCGGGTTCGACGGTGCCGACGCGACGGTGATTCGAGCCACGCCGCTGCTGCTGGTGAATCCGGCGGCAGGCGTCCATGTGGCGCCGTGGTCTGCGCTGGTGAACACCTGACCGGCTCCTCCGTTCTGGTTAGACAGTACGAACGAGCCAGCGCCGGTCGACGCGATCGACCAGACTTGGCCGAGGCTCTCCGCGACGGGGACCGCGCGAAACGTGGCACCAGCGTCGGTCGAGCGGTAAAGGCCCAGGTCGGTCCCCGCCAGGACGATCGTCGAGTCATTCGGGTCGACCATCACCTGCGTGATGACGCTCGAGAACCCGACAAACACCGGAGATGACCAGGTCGCACCGCCATCGACGCTCTTCAACATCCCCAGGCCGGTGCTGGTCCGATCGAGGGGATCACCGAGGCCGAGGTACAGGATGTCGTGGTTCGCCGGGTCCATCGCCAGCGAGCCGCACGACAGCGTGCCGATCGTCTCGGTGATCGGCGTCCACACGCCGTCCGTGCGCTTCCACACGCCGCCGCCTGCGGTGGCCAGATAGATCGTCGAGCCGTCGACGATGATCGTTCGTACGCGCCCGGAGTCGGTGACATGCAGCGTGACTCCGTTGACCAGCTTGTTGGCCTTCGTCGGGCCGAGGTTGGTCCAACTCGTTCCGGTGATGGGGCCAGCGCGCTTCGGACCGGGCAGCAGCGTGCTCCAGCGCTGGCGTTCCTGCTCCGCCGTGCGCAGCATCCGTTTGCGGAACTCGATCGAGAACGATTCGTCGAGGCCCGTGCGCCGTTCGTCGAACCATTCCGCCATCGCCCGGCGGCGCAGCGTCGGATCATCACCGTCCGGATCGCTTGCCGTCTCGTCTTCGGATGGTTCCGAGGCTTCGCCGCGCGTGCCGTCCGGCCTGCCGCACGCGGCGAGGACGAGCATGCCGATGATCCAGTACCGCGACACGCGCAACAGGACGCCACCGACCGACCGCATCGCCATCACGTAGCACGCTTTGCGGGCGCCTGGCGATGATATCTCCGGTCAGCCGCGCGCAGGACAGTCCGCATCGCTCGCCGGTCTCGACGTGCGCTCGCGCTGGGTGCCAACGTTTGCCATCCACCTCCCCATGCGCGGGACGCTCGACAGTGACCCAATCGTCGTCGAGCTATCGCCATCGGGCCGAGTGGTCAAGCCGTACTGACCAACACCTGATCCGATGGCCGTCGAGAAGGTCGGCACGTCCCGCGTCCATGTCCTGCCCGTGCACGAGAGCCAGGACGCCAGCCGCGCGCTCGGCGCGATCGCCACGGCGTCGCTCGAGGCCGAGCTGGCGCAGCTCCAGGCCGAGATCGCGGCGTTCGTGTCGATGCCGCCCGAGCGGACCGCGACCCTGACCCGCCGGCTCGAGGCGTTCGCGGCGTTGCGCGAGCGCGCCAAGCTCTACAGGGGCGTCCTCGCGATCACCGTGACCGAGGCTTGACCACGCCTGCCGCCGTTCGCATCGGATGCTCGGGCGGATGGAACGAGGTGTCGCCCGCGAGCGGCATCAAGACTACCGGCGGGTGACGGTGGGATGATGCTCGCGCCAGCGGCGAAACTCGCCCGGCCGGAGCCGATGACGAGCGATGTTGCCTTCGTGGAGGCCGTGCAGTTCGGCGAACGCCATCGCGATGAGCTGCTCGGTGTCTTCGGGCGTGGTCAAGGGCGTCGCGAGCGGACGGATCGAGGCGTCGTCGATCGGCAGCTCGTCGCGCACGATCGCGTTCACGATCTCGGTGAGCGCCTCGCGGTTGCGGAACCGCACCGGATCGGGCTCTGGCAGCGCCTCGCGCACCTGCGTGTAACGCTGGCACGAACGCTCATACGCCCACACGAACACGTCGCGCAGCGGCTCGATCTGCTTCAGCTCGTACCCGGCGAGCGTACCTTCGAGGTAGTCCCGCTCGGACACGTCGAGGAACGACAGCGGCGACAGGTTGTGCTTGATGAAGGGGATGTTGGCGGCGAGCCGCGACACGCGCTTGTTGACGTCCTCGAACGGCTGCAAGTACGGCAGATGGACCATCGCGAAGAACGCTTGCTCGAATGGATCCGTGATCGCGGCAACCTTCGCGAGCAGCAGGTCGAACAGCTCCTCGAGCCGTTGCGGGATCGCCAGCGGCAGGTACACGGAACCGCCGATCGCCACCTCGATCTGGCGAATGCGGCCGACTGCTTTGGGATTGGCGAGCAAGCCCTCGGCGAGCAGCGCGTGCAGGTTGCAGATCGTGTAGCGGTTGAAGTCGATCTCCTCGACGCTGGACACCAGCATCTCGATCGCCGCCTTGTGGTTGAGGATCATCTGCGCTTCGCGCTGATCCTTGCCGGGCGCCTGGCGCCCGAACTCGATCAGGTTCTCGGTGTCCAGGCGCGTATACGTGTTGCCCTCGAGATGACTCGAAGCCCACGACAGATCGATCAGCAGCCGGTCGAGGATCTGTCGCGCATAGGTCCCCATCGGACGTTCCGGTCCTGGGGGCCGTCCGAGCACACGGAGGCGATCGGTAGAGTCCACGGTCCACCTGTTCGAGGAGGCCTCGCTCGGTCAGCCTTCGAAGGTAGGCGCGCGGGATCTTCCCTGTATCGAGGTCACGCGCGCGGACGGTCCCCTTGCCGGCGATGCGGAGGAGCGCGCTGGTCTTGAGGTTGGCCATGATACGTAACATCGGTCAAAAAATGCGAGGACATACGAACCGTATCAGCAGCGCGACGCAACGGCAATCGCTGCCGCGTCCTCGGAGCGCCACGGGCCGCTTTGCTCACAACCGCAACCCGCTCAGCAAGGAGATCTACGACGATCGTGACGAAGCCGCCGAGGGCTGTGGAACGCTGCCCTGATCGAGGGACCACCCTACTCAGCCGAGGAGTTCGCCGTGGATTCGCTTCGCTCGATGATCCGTCAGGCCAGGATCCACCCACTAAACCTGGTGGAGAGCCACAACTCGGCCAGCGCCTTCTGCGTGAGCCATGCGGTGTCGTCTTGGAAGAGGACCGAGACCTTCACGACGCCGCCCGGCGCGGTGTAGAGGAGCAACTCGGATTCTTGCCGGGGCGGCGTGGTCACGTGGTTGCGCTCGTGGAAGCTGGTGCGATGAGGCGTCGCCGAACGTCGGCGAGAAGGTTCTCGAGGAGCGTCCCCGGTTCGGCTTCGACCAACTCCTTCAGCACGTCCTGGACGAGAGACTGGCTCAAGAACGTGTCGCTGGTGGACCACAGCGAAGCGGCCTGCATGCGACGGCGAGCATCGTCCATCAGCGCGGGCGTGGGCTCATTGTGGGCCACGTCATCGCGCAACTCGCGGATGCCGTTGCCTATCACTCGGATGAGCCTCGTCAGGCTATCCAGATGGAGGTAGTGCATGGCGAGCTGGGTAGCGCAGATCATGCTGTCGTCGATCCAGTACCAATCAGCCCCATCTGCCGTTTCCTTGAAGATGAAAGGACGCTTCCGGTCCTCTTGCTGCTTGCTCTTCGAAAGTGCGGCCAGCGTAGAGTCGTCACGTTCGCGCACTAGCTCGTGGGCAGGAGGCACATGAAACTTGAACTGGCGCTTGGTGGCATGACGCGAGGTCTTCCCATCGAGGTGGTCCCACAGAGCCGCCTCGAAGAACGCGACCGTGCCGTGAGCTGCCCTCGGGATGTCGCCCGCGCGCAGCGCGAGTTCGACGCGTAGTGCAGCACGCACAGCCATGCGTGGGTGCCTCAGGACGGGCATGTCACTGCCTTCGGTATTGGCATCGACGACGCGAACCGAGCGAGCCACTCGACGACCTGCGTCCAACGGCGTTCAGCTTCGTCGGCGTGTAGCGGCTCCGCGACGGCCCAAGCGCCGAGCAGGTTGCCCTTCTTGATGAGCTCAAGCGCCCTGCGACGAACCTGGAACGAAGCGAGTGGCTCGGGGATGGCCATGCGTGCGACGGCAAGATCAGCGCTCGGCGGATTCGCCTTCGTCCCGTCGGCGACCTCGAACACCTCGACAGGCACCGATGCGTGCAGTCGAACGATTTCCTCGACCAAGTTGGTAACGACAGGAAAGCCTCCGGTCGCCGCAACTACGATACGCGACGGCATCACCGCCTTGATGGCGTCGCGCACCGCGCTATCGAGTCGATGCACGACCTCACGACGAATCACGGCGTCGCGCGGCTCGTCGCGATCTTCGAGACGCTCCCCGTCACGCAAGTACGCATGCCGATGAACCGTCTGGGCCCCCTTGGCCGTCAGACGAGCTTCCATCACAGTACCCGTGAAGCGTGGATCGCCGGGAGCGGCGCCAGGTTCACGGCGCGTTTCGAGCACCAGCGCCGCGTCAGGCAGCATCTCGTGCAGGACCGCGTCCAGCTTGGGCGTGCAGATGGTCAGCTCACCGTCGGCGAGCTTCTCGGTGGAACCCTCTTTCTGGACGGGCGCGTCGACCAGGGTATACCCGCGACGCTCGAGCTCATCGTGCAGGGCCGCACAGCGATCCCTGCTCAGCTCCCGACGACACCATCGACGACGAGCTGCACGTCACTCTGGCCCGCCGTCAGCACCAGGAGAGTCGTCATGGGGCTCCCCCTCTGCGGTACCGTTGCCGCGCAGCCAGTCGCGTCGACGCACCTCTTCGGGATCATCGACCCACGCGGTGCTGTAGACGGCCCAGTCGACGACGGAGCGCCCCTTGTCGTCAGCCTCCTTGATGCCACGGAAGCGCCGCTTCGCGGAGCGTGCGAGCTGCTCGGCGACCTCGTGCAGCCGATCGATCGGGATGGTGTGCTTCGCGATGACGACGCCCACGCCCAGAGTCAGCCGAAAGCTGTGATCATCGGACTGCAGCGCGTCGAGCTCGCGACAAAGTGTGACGACGAACGGAAGCGCGATCTCGGCGCGGCACACGAGCAGGAGGTCATCGCCGCCTAGCATCAGCGGAATGAGCGGAGCCTGCCCGTGCTCCGGGCAGTGCGCGTCGACGGCCTTCCGCACCGCGCACCGCAGGAACACGCGGTTGCGATGGAAGAACGCTGCGGGCTCGCTGTTGTTCTTCCCCGCGCCGCTGCCGACACCGTTGCCGTCGGCGTGGATGAGCGCGAGGTAGCCGCTGCCGACCAGCTCCTCCAGCTCCTGCGCGCGATTCAGCGTCTTGATCTTTGTCGCATCGACCAGGAGACTGGCGAGGTCCATCGCCGTGCCGTCTTCCGTACGTTCGCCGCCGCGTGCCGGTGCGCAACGTCGAGCGATACGGCGGTCGTTCGTGACCTTGCTCGACGATCGCCGAAGCCAGCCCACGCCCGGTCCACTCACAGGGGGCGAGCACCGGCAGCTCCGTGGACAGATGCACCTGGCTCTTGGTCAGCGGTTCGCCGTCGATGGATACGCGGAAGCGCAGGCCCGGCAGTTGCGACCGCAGAAGCTGCCCGGCTGCGTCGACGAACGACTCGGCGCCGCTGGCGAATTGCGCCTCGAAGTGCCCCCCATCGCGCGCGAGGATACCGTCCTTCGCGTCGGCAGCAGGGTCGTCGTGCTCCCTCAGCGGGTCGTCTGGATTGGCGGCCGGATACGTCCTGGCGATCGGCTCGAGGGTCCATCCGCGCCCGGTGTGTCGCGCCAGCTTCGGTAGATCGACGCGCAAGGTCTCGCCGAGGAGCGCGTTGGCACCGACCATCGCCCGCAGGCGCGGCACCGCGAACAGCCACGTCTGCACGCGCTGCAACTCGATGTGAACTCGCTGGGTCGTGACAAGGTTGCTCATGCTCTCCCCTCATTCCTTCCTCGCGTTTGCCAGAGCGACTCGCCCGCCTCGATTGTGCGCGTGCCGGCGGCTATCTGGCGCTCGAGCTCGGCGAGGAACAGCGCGTCGAACGAGCGCGGCACCAGGCCCGGGCGCTGTCGAGAAGATCGGGACGTCCCGCGTCCATGTCCTGCCCGTGCACGAGAGCCAGGACGCCAGCCGCGCGCTCGGCGCGATCGCCACGGCGTCGCTCGAGGCCGAGCTGGCGCAGCTCCAGGCCGAGATCGCGGCGTTCGTGTCGATGCCGCCCGAGCGGACCGCGACCCTGACCCGCCGGCTCGAGGCGTTCGCGGCGTTGCGCGAGCGCGCCAAGCTCTACCGTGGCGTTCTCGCGATCACCGTGACCGATCTCGATCGGCAGCTCGACGAGATGTCCGCGACGGTCGCAGGGATGATCAACAAGAAGGCCGCGTAGCCACCACATCACTCACGTCAACCACTTGAAGGGCGATCTCGGAAACGAGGTCGCCCTTCGCCTTTCCGGAGGTTCGTCATGCACAAGCAGATCAATCAGCTTCGCGCCGACCTGATGGCGCAGTTCCCCGAGCGCAAGGACGTCATCGATGGCTCCCTCGCGGCGGTGCTCGCCGGCGAGCACGTGCTCCTGTTCGGCCCGCCGGGCACCGCGAAGTCGGCGCTCGTCCGCTGCCTCGCGCAGGTGTTCGGCGGCAGCTACTTCGAGCGGCTGCTCACCAAGTTCTCGACGCCCGAGGAGCTGTTCGGCCCGATCAGCCTCCAGGGACTGGCGCAGGACCGCTTCGTCCGGCTCACCGCCGGCAAGCTGCCCGAGGCGGAAGTTCGCGTTCGTCGACGAGATCTTCAAGTCCAACAACGCGGTGCTGAACGCGCTGCTCTCCGTCATCAACGAGCGGGTGTTCCACAACGACGGCGCGCCGGTGCGCTGCCCGCTCGTGTCGCTGTTCGCCGCGAGCAACGAGCTGCCCGAGGGCAAGGAGCTCGAGGCGCTGTTCGACCGCTTCCTGCTCCGGTTCGACGTCGGTTACCTGCTGGTCGCCGCGAATTTGCGCGGCGTCCTGGTCGGCCCCGAGCCGGCGATCACGGCGACGCTCACGATGGACGAGCTGCGCCGCGCGCAGGCCGAGGCCGCCTCGGTCAAGATCACCGACGACACCGTCGACGCACTCCCGGCGATTCGCGACGCGTGCCCCGGCGAGGGGATCACAGCGTCGGACCGGCGGTGGAAGAAGTCGCCGAGCACCGAGGCCAGGCGCCGCAGAAGCGGCGGTCGACCGTGCTACCCTGATCGTGTGTCGCGCCCTGCCACCGTCGGCATGATGACCGAGGCCGAGTACCTCGAGTACGACCGCTCCCACGACGGCAAGTACGAGTACCTCAACGGCGAGGTGGTCGCGATGGCGGGCGTGTCGGACGCCCACGATCGGATCCAGGTCAACATCACTGTGGCGCTGGCGAATCGCCTCCGGGGTGGTCCGTGTCGGGTTCGCGGTGCCGATCTACGGGTTCGCCTCGACGAGACGGGCCTGTACTGCTACCCGGACCTGACCATCGTGCGCGGCGAGCCTGCGTTCGCCGCTACCCGTCCGGTGACCTTCCTGAACCCCTGGGTCATCATCGAGGTCCTGAGCGAGACCACCGAGGAGTACGACCGCGGGACCAAGGTGGCGCACTACCGGCACCGCGCGTCGGTCGATCTGATCCTGCTCATCGACTCCCAGCACCGGATGGTGGAGCGTCAGCAGCGAAATCCGGACGGGACCTGGACGTTGTCGGAGCACACGACCGGCAAGGTCGTCATCCTCGAGCACGAGGTCCCACTCGACGAGCTCTACGATGGCGTCGCCTTGGCGGCCACCCCGTAGCTGTCCCTGGCGACCGGGGATCCAGACCGGTTGCCGGCTGGAAGGTTGATCTGGTGCGAAGACCTCGGTCGACCTTCGCCACCAGCTTCGGGTAGGCTTGGACATGGTCGATCCCGTGAAGAAGCACGTCGACGAGCTGCTGAAGTTGCCGCCCGACGAGCGCTCCGAGGCCGCCGAGGTGTTGCTGCGGAGCTTGGAGCAGGAGCCCGAGGAGGACGAGATGGCGGTCGCGGCAGCATGGGCCGCAGAGATCGAGCGCCGGGTCGGCGAGAACGCGCCGGGCATCCCCGCCGAAACCGTGTTCGCCGAGGGCCGTGGACGACTTCAGAAGCGGTCGTGAAAATCGTCGAGTTCGCGCCGGCTGCACGCGCCGAGTTCGATGCTGCCGCCGATCGGTACGAGCAGGAGCGGCCCGGCCGAGGCCAGCGCTTCTACGCGGCCGTCGAACGCGCCGTGAAGCTCATCGCCGCGTTCCCGGCGGCCGGCCCGGCGTTCCCGGACATTCCCCCCGAGCACGGCGTGCGGCGTCGCATCGTGCGCAGCTTCCCGTTCGTGCTCGCGTACCGTGTGCTCGGCGACACCATTCGGATCGACGCGGTCGCGCACATGCGGCTGGCTACTGGCGCCGACGCGTTCGGTGACATCGGCCACGCGCTCGGATAGCGTGGGCATATGGCGATCTCTCAGCACCTCCTCCAGCATGCGCGGCGGGTGGTAGCGCCGATCGCGACGGCGGCGGTGCTCGTCGCCCCCCAGCTGTCGGTAATGAGGCGCCGTCGGCGATGACGCGCGGGCTGGTCGGTTGCTCGCCCGTGACGCCCAAGAGCTACAACTGGTCGAGCGCCCATGGCTCAACAGCCAGAACGGGCGTGGGAAGCTAGACCGTCTGGGCAGCAATTGGGCAGCAGCCGACGGATCGGTCTTGTAAGTACGTGAGGGCAGAAGGACTCGAACCTTCAACCAGCGGATTAAGAGTCCGGGCGGTCGACCCTCCGATGGTCACCCAAGACCGCGACTTCACAGGGTTATGCCGCGCACCGGACTCGCGCGGACGCCGCGTGTGCCACCGGTGTGCCAGAAGGAACCCGACAACTCGTCCAACTGATCCGCCGCTGCCCAGCGCCTCGATCCGCAGGCAGCCGGGTCGGCATCGTGGCGTGGGCGGATCGCCGGGACCGGCGATCCGCGAGCTGTGGCGCGTGCTCGCTGGCGAGCTGTTCCGCGAGCCACAGCTCGCCGAGATCGCCCACGCTCTCTTGGAGATCGTCGATACCGGCGTGGACCGCGGAATGGGCGACGACGAGCGCGAGAGGCCAGACGCGGCGCTCGACCACTCGATCACCCAAAGCCCCGATGCCGGCCAGTAGGAGCACAGGCTGGCGGACGCAGCGCAGGAGGGGCTTTATCGCCGGCTTACGGTTCAAGATCAGTAACGCCAGCAACCGGGACTGTCGTGAGCATAGAATTTAACGTCAGTATTAGATCCAAGGAAACTCTGTACGCGACTAAGAACTCTATGGCAGAATGCCTGCTGAATGGGGGCGGGTGCGCCCGTGTAAACCGACACGGCAATGGTGCTCGGTGGGGCGCTTTGCAATGCCTGGAGGATATGTTCATCGGTGTCAGAGAAGGACATGCCGTACACTGCTATGTTTTTCGATCCGAAGTTGCATAGCAACTGATTATAAACAGTCGACAAATATGGACTCCGGCGAATGGTGGCAAGCTTCTGATTCGCGCTACCCTCACTGACAAAAAGCGGAGTCAATGCTCCACTACTCCATTCCGTAAAGATTTCATCGAGCATCATACCGGTTGCTGATCTGACGATTTTCTGCTCAATTCCGGCAGCGTCACGCCCCAGAATGAGACTGCCATGTGCATAGAAAACCAACGTCGCTCCAGAGGCCCCACCGTAGGGGGCCATCAAGCGTGGCCAGTTAGCGTCGAATATATATGGCGGTCCTATGAAGCAATCTTTAAACCAAGTTCCCAGTGTGGAGTTAGCATGCATCATTATCCAGTATAGCGTCACATCGTAGTTGAATGTAACGATGATGGGAAAGTTTTTTAGAAAGCTTGCGATAGCATCGCGATAGAGAGTTATTGTACTCGGAGTGCAATGAACGGCGTACACAGTTTGTACTAACGCATTTTGGATGTCAGTGTATGCTTGCGATATTATGGGGGAAGGATTCCCCAAGCTGTGGTTGACAAGCTCTGCATGCCAGATAGCACGGAGAACCTGCTCAAAATCAGTCGTTTGTAGTGCAGCGAACACGCCCTGGCTTGCCCCTAGAGATCCCTTGCTTCTTGCTAGATCGTATAGAGATGGATACGAAAAGCCCCCGTGAAGCCCGATGCTAGAACCGTTACCTAACAGCAGCGCCTGAAACGAAAACTGGGAAGTAAGTTTGGCCCACAACTCGATCGGAACCTGTGTCATTGAGCTCGCTCCTCCTCTCCTGGGTCGATGTTGGCCGTTGCGTGAGGACTTGGCCACCACAAGTTGATGGCCGGGATCTGCACCGCCAGCTTGGACGCCTCGTGCTACTTCGCGTTCGCCCACAACGGGCTTTCGAGCCATTTCATCGGGAAGCCCATGTCAGCGATCTGCACGCGCGGGTGTTCGCCGAGCAACGTCGCGAGACGCTTGCCCCACGTCGACGAGCCGGCCGTCACGATCGTCAGGAGGTAATTGCAGATAGTGAGCGCGGCGTAGAGCTTGGTGCTGTCGAAGTGCGGCTGGTGCCACTCGGGCCGCGTCTTGTACGCGGGGATCGCCGGGATCTTGGCGAGCTTGCGGTTCCAGAGCCGATCGTGGTGCGCGCAGATGTTCCTGACGTTGAGCAGCGTCAGGAGCCACGACCCGAAGATCGCGTTGGAGACGCTCCCGACGTTCGTCGCGACGAGATCGCGGACGCCGTCGGTGCAGCCTTGGTACATGCTGGTGACGTTCCCGAGCGACATCAACTCGACCGCCATCCAGATCGGCAGGTGAGCGCTCGCCGTGTACTTGGTCCTGAAGTGGCGCACGAACGGTTTGTCGCCGTTCTGCTGGAGGTTCACGCGCAGCTTCTCGAGGAAAGCCGCATGGGTCCGAGGATCGGTGGCCGGGCCCGATACCAACCGCGGCAGCGATGCCGGGTTCGTCGCGTACGAGTCGGGCGTCCACGCGTGCGCGTGGTGGTACGCGAGTTGCGTACGCGTCGCGACCTCGATGCGCTCGATCGCCTCCATCACGAGCACCCGCAGTCGTTGATCGAACGCGTAGTGGTCCCACACCGTGGTGAAGTCGGTGCCCTCGATGAACTCGTCGAGCCGTTCGAGCGCCGTCGGACCGGGCTTGCGAAACGGCCACCAGTACGCGCTCAAGCGGTAGTAGTTGACGAAAGAGAGCCGCGCGATCAGCGTCGCGCGGTCCCCGATCATGCCGCGTTTCAGCAGCAGGTCGGCTTGCTCCTCGAAGGTCGTCGCGGGCTTCGCGTACCTCACCGACGTCGCCCGAAAAGTAAATGACCCGCCGAGATCTGCGGCTCCGAGGAACCGCAAACCCCGACGGGTTCTGTTGCTACCAAGCTAGCGTCGGGGATCGCCGGTATCAAGGGCTGATACGCACGTGCTTGCACTTTTCGCGTCCCGCCTGATCGACCAGCTACCTACATAACGAACATTCGCAGGGTTGTCACGCGCCAGACCGCGCCGCTCGGTCCCGCGCCGATCCCGTTCGCTGGCGCAGGCGGATGCCGGCCAGACCGTGCCTGCGGACGAGGTGTTCCGGGCGCTGCGCCAAGCAGGTAACCCGAGCTGCTCGCTGACATGGTCGCGACGGTCGAGTCCTCGGACGACGCCGAGCTGGGGCGCCTGCTCGCGCAAGTCAGCCTCGGAGATCGTCCTCGCCACCATCGGCATCCGGGTCCGCGAGGTCGAGGGTACCGGCATGTCGTCATCGGAAGCTCTCCGCCTGGCAAGCCTTGACCTGCTTGCGGATCCGACGCTGCTGCTCCTTGACGCCGATGAACCTGCGACCAACATACGGCCGTTCACGGTAGCCTTCGACTGTGGCGACCCCGGCCCAGGCGTTCGATCGACACCACGTGCCCCGCATGATCGAGGGGCTGTTCGTCGGCCCTGGTCAGACGGTAAGCGGCATGCCGAGCCGCTTGCTGAGTGCTGTCCTGCCGGTGCTGTCGGCCGACCCGGCGCGCGACTCCGCGTTCGTCTGCCTCGATCTGTACCAGCGGGTCATCGACGGCCCGCCCCGCGACTGGGAGTGGCACGTGGTCTCCGAGATCGGCAGGTACTCCTGGGATCACACCATCGGCGTGGACCTCGGGGAGATCTGGAAGTTCGTCACCTGGGCATACGGGGCTCCTCGCACGTACGCAGTCGTGTACGCTTTGCCGATCGAGCCGGGCGATCTTGCCGCCGCCTACGGCCCTGAGGCCATGCGCCGCGCCTGGCCTCAGGACAGGGCTATCCAGCTCATGCTGACCCGCATCCCGTGAGCCTCGACGGCGGCAACGGCCATCTTCCTCGCCCAGGAGCTGCTGTTCTGCATCGACGATGGCGGCGTGGACGTGCCCTGGTACCTGTCCGGCGGAACGCGGCAGCCAGTGCCAACGCCGATTCTGTCCGCGGTGCGGTCAGAATCTTCCGCGACCCGAGCGCGAACCCGCCTTCTACGAACTCGCGCCCTCCCTGCTCGATAACTGGTCGCTCTTCGCCGACCACTGCGTCACCCGATTCGCCCTGCGGCGTCTGAATACCGCCGGCTGCGCCTACGGCCGCCAGCTTGGCCTGCTGCCGCAGCGTTCAGGGTCGCATGATCAACCGCCGACCCCGCCGGAAGATCCGGCCCCTGTTTGATGGGCGAGATCGCGAGCGGAGCACCGCCCCCGCCCCATCGGCTTGCACCTGGAGCTGGGATGCCGAACCCGGCGAGGATCTCGAACACGATCCCGTCGCGCTGGCGCAAGACACTCACGGCGATCTCCGTCGCCTTCGGCGTACCGCTCGCCAACCGCGGCGACCTCGCAAGCGAGGCGGCGGCGTTCGAGTCCGACGCTCGTGGTCCGCCGGCAATGTTTGGTGACGGCAGACGCGGCACCGTCCGCGGCGTTTCGACTGCCGTGCCGTGACTGACCTACCTGCGCCGCCTCGACGATCTCATGCAGTAGTTCGGCGTCGTTTCTTGGCAAAAGGATCTGAACGCGAGCGACGCCCCGATCTTCGTCGGCCCGCGCTGCTCGCCACGATCCGCGCTCCCCCGAGCGCCAAGGAGACTGCCATGCAGATCAACGCCGGCACGTTGCGGCGTGCCCTCAAGAACCTTGTGCGGCTCGGGCCGATGCAGCCGAAGCGGTCGATGCTCGAGCACGTGTTGTTCGAGCCGACCCGGAACGATGTCGCCCTCACCGAGACGGATATCACCACGCAGACCGTGATCACGATGGCGGCGATCTCGCCGTTCATCTCGTGAACTGATCCACAAACATCGCGCCTTCGTCGGCGCGCGCAACCGCGCGCCGCGTGGGCCATGGGCCTCCGTGCGTGCGCATCCATGGAGGTTGGACATGCCCAAGCTCGCCCGGGTTCTCGACGAGAACCTGCTCCGCATTCAGTTCGACAAGAAAGTCCGAGACGGGATCTTCGATCCCGTGGCTCGTCGTCTTCCGGTCGACATCGCCGAGGAGAGGCTGCAGGACGCGATCTGCCAGACGTTTGAGATGGCCCGGCGCTACGCGCTCGAGAAGAACAAGGTGCTCCCCGACGCGATCCTCGTTCACTATTGCCGCCTGCGCGCCGTTGATCCGGGCCGCCACTTCATCCGCTGCGACGGTTCGCAGCGCCTCCGCGACGTGCTCGACTTTCGGAACTTCGCGAATGGCCGCGTCGAAGTGCTGCGCCTCGACGGCGTCGCGCAGGATGACGACGGCGAGCCGCCGCAAGATGGCGACAGCCAGCTGCTCGGGCTGGCCGAGGCGATGAGCTGCTCGATGGAGCGCAAGCTGAACTCCGCGATCGATCTCGAGGCATGGCTCCAGGGGCTCGACGGCGATGAACGACAGATGCTTGCCGCGCGCGCGGCCGGGTACACGCTCGGGGAGACCGCGACCGACCTCCGCTGCTGCCTCTCGACGGTGTTCGCGCGGACGAGACAGCTCGGCGAGGAGCTGGCAGCGCGTGTTGGCATGAAGCTGCACGAGCAGCGTCGCCGTCGTGTCGGCAGCGAGTGCAGTGCGCAGATTGGCGGTGGCTCGTGAAGAGGCGTGACGCCATGCGAGTTCGCGTCCCGAAGTTTGGAGACGCGTGGCGGCGCGTCAGTTCGACTCCGCCAGGACCAGAGTGGGCGCCTCGGTGCAGGACCTGCGCAAGCTGCTCGCGGATTTGCCCCGCGCGGTGATCGTCGCACAGCGCCTCACCGGCACAGAGTTGCGGTTGTTCGAGAACGAGCGCGGGGACTCGGACGCGGCGGTGCGCGGGGCCATCGTCAACAAGGAGGAGCTGCGGTTTCGGCGCCTTGGCGCGGGGTAGGAATGACTGATCGTCCCTGATCGTCGAGGGAAGAAGTCAACCAATACCCAACTCAAGCCACCTAGCCGAAGCGATGCTTACAGGGAGCGATGGGGGAACGCACCGGAGTTCCTTTTTTTGCTCCGGCAATCTGGCACAAGCTGCTGGCCAGTCAAGGCGAACCCCGGCTCGCCATCGCGATCCCAACGAACGGTTGCTCTTGGCGGTCTGTCATGGCGCCGGGCCATCCTGAGCGGATGAGACCCGACGAATGCCCGAGATGCGAGTCTCGGCATCTCCTTCGAGCAGGACGCGGAGACGTTTAAGGTTCCGCGATGAGCGCGCCGGCTTTAACGCACTGGATCGTCACATGCGTGATGATCGACTTCGACACGACCATCACCATGTCCAAGAACATGAACCACGGCCCGCTCCTGGTACTCGAGATAAAACGTGCGACGCAGCGGCAGCGTGGCTGACGATCACGTGCGACGAGGTCGGCGCCGTAAGCGTCACGTTCGACCACCAGTACGGCCGCGCTCGTCAGCTCACGCTCGCCGCCTTGGCTCCTGCCAACCATCAGCAACGAGCTATCTGTTCCCCTGCCTCAAGGGCTTCACTTTGCCCTGCTTCTCCTTCCTCTTGTTCGGCCTGAAGAGCCTCTTCTTCTTCACCTTCTGCGGGCGGTACTGCACCATAGGTTGGTCCGCCGCGCCGTTGCGCATGAGCAACTCGCCGAGGACACGCTCGACCGATGGCGGCATACCACTTCGATAGCGTCGCTTGAGCGCCTCGCTCAGCATCGCCGAGGCGGTGAACATCCGCGAGTCGCCGGTCACACCCACCGCGAACAGCCGGAAGTCGCCATTGGCACGCCAAGGCTGGTCCTCGTACGTCGTCAGCACGCGATTCGGTCCAATGGGGGTCCCACGGACCACGTAGGTCAGATCCTCCTCGTAATTGTATTCGTCGTCGTCCTCGTCGTCCTCATCCTCGAGGAAATCCTCATCGTCAGTAAAGAACACGACCTGGGTCGTATTCGCGGGGCAGCCCACCACGCGCAAGGCGAAAGCGTAGTGGCCGTCCTTGGCCGGTTTGATGTCATCCTCGAAGTCCGCCTCGAGCCGTGGCACCGGGTGCAGAATAACAGCCGAGGGATCGTTCCCTGGTGCGACAAAGATCTCGACGGTCGTGCGCTCATCCTCGAGAGCCTCGATCACCCCCTTCTGTGCCTCGAATGCATCGGCCACCGAGCACCCCGACAGCAAGCGATCGTAGAATGACACCGCACCCGCGCGGGCGGCACTGTTACTGATCGGTGCTGTCGTACCGATCGCAAACGGCACCCTGCCGACCAAGCGCCTCGCGAGCTCGTCCGAGTTGCAGGCGTTGATGTAAATCAACTGTGGTGGATATTCCGGATTCAGAAAGCTGAGCAACGTCTCGGCCTTGACCGCGACTTCAGATTCGTCCATGCCACGTCGCAGCGCCAGCGCCTCTCTGCTGCCGTGCGCCGAGAGATGCAATACGTC
>Ga0308176_10000801_pt1 | contig 19681 bp, 16 predicted proteins | sample PhyCR2_3_FD_203890 | JGI IMG/M metagenome (GOLD analysis project Ga0308176, IMG submission 203890) | Soil microbial communities from UC Gill Tract Community Farm, Albany, California, United States - DLSLS.C.R2 | ecosystem: Environmental > Terrestrial > Soil > Agricultural land | place: USA... | reverse complement strand
TAGGTTTTGGCGGGGGGGGGGGTGGGGGGCGCGTTTTGTGGCTGGGGTGCCTGGGGGTTTATGGTGGGTTTAATTTTTGGGGGGGGGTTGGGGCGCGACAAGCTGAGGGAAACCCGAAGCCCGAATGACGAAATGGGAAAGCGCCCATTCGTCATTCGGGTTTCGTACTTTGATTCGGGCGGTCTGGTTTCGGGGTTCGGGTTTTGCCGGCTACCGCTCGGCCGAGGCGGCCTGTTGTTGTTGTTGGGCGGCCTTTTGCTGCTCGATCTGCTTGTTGAGGTCCTGGAAATGGGGGTCGGCGCGGTCGGCGTCGGGGTCCTTGCGGACGAGCTTGCCGGAGGGGTCCATGAGGAGGACGTAAGGCTTGTCGCGGTCCCTGCGCACGTCAACGAGGGTCCAGCCGGTGGGCTCACCGTCGGTGAGGCCGACGATGTCGCCGGGCAGGACCTTGTTGGTGTCCTTCTTCATGGTGTTTCCGGCCTGCCACTTGTAGATGGAGAATTTTGCCGAGGCGGCGTTGCCGAAGTTGGAGGCTTGGACGACCTGGATTTCCAAAGCGGCGGGGATGGTGACCGGGGCGCTCCAGTCGCTGAATGGGCTCCAGACGCCGAGGTTCTCGGCGAGCTTGGGGTCCTTCAGGCCCTGCGCCGTGTACAGGGGGTTGAGCATCATGTAGCGGACCTTGTACTGGTAGGTCTTGCCGGGCTTGGGACCGTCTTCGTCGCTGGCGTCGTGGGCCCAGAAGAGGATGTCCTGCGCCTGCTGGAGGGGGTCGAACTGGTTGGGGACGGTCGGGATGTCGGCCTGCGGTCCCTGGGGCTGATCGGGGTTAGCGCCCTCGGCGGTGTTGGGGCGAACGGGGGCGGGGGCGGGGCGGTCGATGCCGGGGGTGGCGGCGCGTGAGGGAGGCTGGTAGGCCTGTGCGAGGCCGCCGAGGCGTTCGGGGTCGGCGGCGAGCTCGCTCTCGCGGCGGCCGCGGGTGCTGCCGTCGAGGCCCGCGCCGGTGGTGTCGTTCTGCTGGCCGCGGCGATCGGCCGCGCGGGCCTTTGCGTCTTCCTGGCGGCGCTTGTACTGCGCCTGGATAATCTGCTTGCGCTGGTCCTGTGTGAGCGTCTTGGGCCACTCCTGTGGCTTCTTGTCGATGTAGTCGTCCAGGCTGAATTGCGCCGGCTGGTCGCCGCCGTTTGCCTGCTGGTCGGCGTTGGCGATCTGCTCGGGTGTGACGCCGGGGAGGTGCCAGGGGTCGCCGGCGACAACGTCGTAGAACGGGGGCTGGAGGATTTTATCGGCGTTCTGGGCGGCCCAGTCCTTGTACGCGGCCAGGAGGCCCTTGTCGGTGCCGGGGGGGAAGTCGGGGAGGCGGGAGTTGGCGGGGGTCTTGACGACGGTTTCGGGTCCGAACTGTCCGTTGGGGAGGACTTCGCGGCGGACCAACTCGACGCGCAGGAACATGGCGGACATCATCTGCGGCGGGAGGTTGGAATTGGCATAGGCGCGGGCCAGTCCAAGGAGCGGCACCTTGGCTGAGAGGGTGACCCAGGAGAGGTCCCTGGGAATGCCGGTGGTGTTGTCCTGGCCGGTCTGGATGAGGCCGTCAACCGGCTGCTGGATCAAGCCGCCGGTGGCGTTCTGTTGGGGCTGGTTCTGGAGGAGCTTCAACGCCATGGGGACGTCGCCGGGCTGCGGCTGGTCAGTGCCGGGCGTCGCCATTCCTTCGCCGCCGCCGTTGGTATTGTCACCGCCGCCGGAGTTCGCGCCGAAGTTCTGCTTGTCGAATTGAATCTGTGCGAGCTGGTTCTGGTCGGGGTAGGAGACGACGGTCCGGCCGGCCGCCACCTGCACGGCCAGGGGGGCCGGGGGGGTGGGGATTTTGGGTTCACTGGCCAATACCGGTCCGGTCGTGGGCGGAGTTCCGGGCGGCGGAGGCTTCGGGCTACCCGGACCCGTCACAACTACCATCGGCTCGTTCTCCCGCGCGGCCGCGTACACCAGTGTAGGCGGGACGTAGGGCGCCTGACCGTCGCGGTGGACGTCCTGCTTGAAGTAGGCGACGAATTCCGGGACGGGGAAATCGATGGGGGTCTGGTCGGCCATCTTGCGGTCCAGGTCGCGGGCCGGGCCCTCGCTGATGCGCTTGTCGATCTCGTCGGGCATCACCGTTTCGGTCCCGAGCTTGGCGGTCACCGGCGGCTTGAGCAGGTAAGAGTACACCATCAGCAGCAGGTATATCCCGCCGACTGCGACCGCGATCCACTGCGAGTACTTCTCGAGGAATGCCGTTACTTTCTGCATAAGTCACCCTCTTGGTTGGGGCTTCCGCGTTGTGCGTCGTCGATGCGTATTCCGTGTGCCGGTTACGGCTGGGGCGCTTCGCCGCCCTCGGCGGGTGGGGCGACGGGTGCCGGCGCGTCCACCTGGAGGATCTTCTTGACGATGTCGGGCATGAGGGGCTTGGTCCACTGCCTCAGGAGCAGGTCCTCGCACTGGAGGTTCAACTGGACGATGGGCTTGTTGCCGTAGATGAACCCGGCCGCCTTCTGTTCCGCCGCGTCGATGGGCGTGACTTCCATTTCGGTCACGGTGACGAAGCGGTCCCTGGTCAGCTCGAGGAGGAAGGGCTCGACGTCGTCGCTCTCGACGTTGACCACGAGGTGGAAGGTGAGCACGTCGTACATGCTGTTGCTGACTCGCCCGGTGGCGGAGACCGCGACGGGGGCGGCGGTCCCGCCTTCGCCGCCGGCGGCGGGCTGCCCTGCCGTCACGAGCGTCGGGGGGACTTCGAGCTTGACGAGGTGCTTCACCGGCGAGGACTCCACGTTCTTGGAGCCGGCGTTGAGTTTGGCGATGGCGTTGACCACGTCCTCGGTCACCCACAACGTCATCTGGGCGGAGAAGATCTGGTCGGCGGTGGGCTGGCTCATGGGGGTGATGCCGGGATTGGGCACCAACGCGTCGGGCTCCATGTACATCTGGTAGGACTCTGCCTTCTGGAGGCGGAGCTGGTCGGGGAGGGTGGTCTGGACCTCGGTGGTCCACTGGGTTCGCAGGTCCTGCTCGTTGGAGCTGCCATTGGGCTGCTTATAGACCTGGTCCTTGTACTTCTTGTCCCAGAGCTCCTTGGCGGCGTCGTCGAGCTCCTTGGGGGTGGGCGGCCGCGAGGCGCGGAGCTTGTTGGGGAGGTCGCGCTCGAACATGCGGAGGTAGGCGGTGCGGAAATCGATGATGCGGGCGGCCTGCTTGGGCTCGGGGAGAACGCCGGCGACCAGTGGGTTGTGCTTGTTGATCCGCACGGCCTCGCTGGCGATCTGCTTGCTCTCGGTGGCCATTTTTGCCTTGGCCTTGTTTCCGGCCTCGATGACCGGGGCGCTGGGGAAGCGGTCGAGGGGCGCGGAGGAGGTGGCCTCCAGCTCGACGACCGGCTGGCTGCGGGGCTTGGTGAGCAGGCCCTGCATGGAGGCGACCATCTGCTCGCTGGCCTTGACCTTGGACTGGAGCTGGGTCTTGTAATTGCTCGCCGGCCAGAGGCCGATGATTGCGGCGATGGCCACGACGGCGCAGAGCACGCTCAGGATGTTGTTCTTCAGGATTCCAAGCAGCATTTTTACGTTCATCGCGGGTCCTCGGTGTTCGGTCGGTCGTTGCGCCTGGGTCCCCCCGTTGTGGAACCGGGCGTGCGGCTGGGCTACTGCGGCGGGGTCGCGGCGGGCGCGGGTGCGGGCGCGGCGGGCGCGGCGCCTTCGGGCTTGGCAGCGCCATCCGCGGGCGCGGTGGCGTCGGCGGGGGCGGGTGCCGAGCCGTCTGCGGGAGCGGCGGGGGCCCCTTCAGTCGGCGCCGGTGCGGGCTTGGGCACGGGGTCGAGCACGACGGCCATCACGATGGTGAACTCGTAGTCCTTGATGGTGTTCTCGCCGGTGAGGCGGTCGCGGAAGACGACCTCGTCGGGCAGGTCGCTGCCGCCGGGGGTGCCGGTGTCACTGCTGCTGGAGGCGGTGTCGAGGCCTGGGTTGGTGGGGCGGAAGAAACCGCCGGCGGGCATCATGGGGCGGGAGGGCTGGAAGAACCCGCCGGCGCCGGGGCGTGCGCCGGGGCTGCCGGCCTGCTCCGACTGCTGGCGCGCCTGCTCCATGCGCGCCAGTGCGGCGGAGTACTCTTGCGCCTTGGCGGCCTTGGCGTTGGGGTCGGCGTCGAACTGGTAACCGGCGGCGACGGCGACTTTGGCGATGTAGTAGTAGCGCTTTTTATAGACGTCGCGCGGGTCGGTGAGCTTGGCGTTCTCGTCGAGGACGTACTTGTCCGTCAGGGACTCGAGGCGTTGGATGAGGGACTGGTCCACGAGTTCCGGCCCCTTGGCGTTGGGCGTGGTGCAGCGGATGGTGACGACGTAGCCGCGGGTGCCGGGGGCTGCGGCGACGGGCGCGGCGCCCTCGGCGCCTTCGGGCGGCGGGGGTGCCTCGCCGCCGGCGGCGGCGTCGGTGCCGGGCGTGAGGATGGAGCCGGCGGCGCCGTCGGTGCTGCCGATTTCACCTCCTTCGCCGCCGAGCAACTGCTCGCCGGTGAGCGCCGGCGCGTGCAGGCGGAACTGCGGATCGGCCAGGATTGGGGCCATGTCCGCCTGGAATATGCTTTTGATGTGCTCGATTTTGATGACGTTGCGATCCCCGCGGGGGACCTTCTTGATCAGCGCGGCGCCTTGGGGGCCGCCCTTCTTCAGCCCCTCGGCCACTTCGGGCTGGGGCACGGGGAGGGACTGATAGATGTCGGCCAGGAGGTTCGGCCAGACGTTGCGGTACTTCTGGAGCTCCTTGATGGCGACGATCTGCTTTCGGTCGGCGTCGCCGGAGGATTCGATCTGGGCCCACTGCCCGTCGAGGTCGTTGGCGCGGGTGAGGATGGTGTTGTTCTTGACGCGCTCGGTGCTCTGCGCGTCGTACTGCTGGTCGTGCCAGTAAACGCTGCCGAAGGCGACGCCGGTCCCCACGACGAACAGGGCGGCGGCGGCGGCGAACCACTTGGTCTTCTCGCGCCAGACCTTGGCGCGGCGGATGGTGCTGGGCAGGAGCGAGCTGGTGATCTTCGCCTGGTCCATCGCCTGGATCGCCAGGCCGTAGGCGCTGGCCATCGAGAGGATGTTCTCCTGGAAGGCGGCGGCGTCCTTGGGGTCGGCGGGGGCGCCGGCGGCGAGGGTGTCGAGGCGCTCGACGTCGAGCTGGAGGTTCTGCTGGAGGTACTTCTGGAGGCCGGGCAGGCGGAAGGTGCCGCCGAGGGAGATGATCTTTCTGATGCGCGAGTCGCGGTGGACGGAGGCGTAGAAGCCGATGGACCGCTGGATTTCGGCGACCAGGTCGGCGAAGACCGGCCGCATCGCCTGGAAGATCTGCCGGGCGTACTTGCTGGTGGCGGCGTTGCGCTTGAGGTCCTCGGCCTTGGCGAAGTTGAGCTTGAAGCTCTTGACCAGCGCCTCGGTGAAGTTGTTGCCGCCGATGGGGATCGAGCGGAGCCAGACGCTCTCGCCTTCGGCGATCACCAGGTCGGTGTTCTCGGCGCCCAGGTCCACGATCATGGTGGTGCCGTCCACCTTCTCGTCGTGGTAGATGGCGTTGTACACGGCCAGCGGGTTCATCTGCACCTGCTGGACGTTGAGTCCGACGCCGGTGTAGTAAGCGATCTGCTGGTTCACCAGCTCCTTGCGCATGGCGAAGATGCCGACCTCGACGTCCGGCGAATCCGGCTGCTGGAAGAGCTGGTAGCTCCACTCGACGTCGTCGAGCGGGAAGGGGATCTGCTGGATGGCCTCGAAGCGGACGATCTCCGGGATCTTCTTGGTCTCGACGGGGGGGAGCTTGATGAAGCGGGCGAAGCTCGCCTGCCCGCTGACGCCGATGGCCACGGGCGTTTTCTTGACGTTGTGGCGCTGGACGAACGTCGCCAGGGCGTTCTGGATGAAGGTTTCCTTGTTGTCTCCTGCGTTACTGAGGACGGTTTCGTGCTCGATGACGTCGAAATCGTCCACGCGCAGTCCGTTGGCGTCGCGTACGAGCTTGATCGCCTTGAGGGCGCGGTTGCCGACGTCGATTCCCCATGCTGCTCGGGCGGTGGCCATGGTGTGCTCCTTAGGATGATCTCGCCAAGCCTTGGTGTTGTTTGCTTAATGCGTTTGACAGATCAGTAAATCCCAGGGCTGAAGCCCTGGGCTCAAGCGGGGGCTGCGGGGTGTTCGGTACGCCGCAGGGTGGTTTAACCTGAATGGCGCCGCAGTTCAATTTCGCCATCGCGATCCCCACACGGTCCTTAGGTAATATTCAGACGATTCCGACTGCCGCGGGTTCGGGTATCGTGCGGTGAAAGTCGATTCGGTTTCACGTACACTCCGCGACCGGTTTCGTGCGATTTCCGTTACAGCTATGCGGACGTTCTCGATTCAAACGCTCGGCTGCAAAGTCAACCAGTACGAGAGCGAGCAGCTCGCAGCGGTGCTGCGCGGCCACGGGCTGGTGCAAGTCGAAGACCCGGCGGAGGCGGACCTGCGCGTGGTGAACACGTGCAGCGTGACGGTCCAGGCCGCCAGCAAGAGCCGGCAACTGGTCCGCCGTAACCTCCGACAGGGCCGAGGCGGGGGGCGAACACCCCGCCGTCACCCGTTGCCTGTCATTCAGTCGTCCGTTCATACCCACCCAAACGACGCGCCTGAGCCATCCACGCTCAGCCGCACGAACCTCGCAGAACTCGCCGGGCCGCCCGGCGGCAACTCGGTCGGACAGCGGGTGCTGGTTACCGGTTGTTGGGCCACCAGCGACCGCGCCGAGGCGGTTCGAATCGCGGGAAGCGACGCCGTCCTGACACATCACGAGGACGTTGCGGTTCAGCTCAACCGGCTGCTGACCTCCTGGACCTCCGACTGTGACGACCGGTCCAAAAAGCCGAACGCCATTACCCGTTACCACACGTTAGAGCCGCCGCCGTCGGGACCACTCGGGAATGATGGATGGATGAATCAGGCGGGAATACCGGCGGGGCAACTCACGACGGATATTAAAGCATCCCCGGCGATTTCAGTCAACAATATTTCCGGCGGCGCGGTAGTAAGAAATTCCCCTAAAGTCGGCACGACTTCCCTGCCCCTCCTCGACGAACGACAGACCGGGCACCAGCGGGCGTTCCTGAAGATTCAGGACGGGTGTGATGCACGTTGCACGTACTGCATCATCCCGTCACTGCGACCGCGGCTGTGGAGCAAGCCGGTGGATGCCGCGGTCGAGGAGGCGAAGCGGCTCGTTGCGGCGGGGCACATGGAGATCGTGCTGACGGGGATTTTTCTGGGCGCATACGGGCGGGCGACGGCGCTGCGGCGACGGCAGGACGGTGCATCGGGCGCGCCCATTGCCGACCTGATCGACGCGCTTTGCACGCGCGTGCCGGGGCTGCGGCGGCTGCGGCTGTCCAGCCTCGAGCCCGGCGACCTCACGCCGGCGTTGGTCGCGGCGCTGAAGGCGCACGCGCAGGTGGTGCCGCACTTTCACCTGCCGTTGCAGAGCGGGTCGGACGCGATCCTCCGGCGGATGAACCGGCAGTACACGCGGGATGATTACCTTCGCATGATCGATCGCGTGGGCGAGGCGTTCGATCGGCCGGCGATGACGACGGATGTCATCGTCGCGTTCCCGGGGGAGACGGAGCGGGAGTTTCGCGAGACGATGGACGTGGTGGACCGGGCGCGGTTCGTTCACGTCCACGCGTTTCCGTTCTCGCCGCGTCCCGGCACCGCGGCGGCGCGGTGGAAGAAGGATTTTGTCCACGGGCCTGTGATCAACGAGCGGATCAACTTGCTGGCCGCCATGTCGGCCGGGCACGGGTACGCGTTCCGGCGACAGTTCGCGGGTGAAGTGGTCGAGGTGCTCGTGGAGCGGCCGGGCGGGCGGGACGGCGGATTACAGCACGGGCGGTGCGAGAGGTACTTCGCGGTTCATTTCGAACACCCGCAGGCGCTGGTCGGGCGGTCGGTTCGGGTGCGGGTGGAGCGCGTGACGCCGGCGCGGACCTTTGGGGTGGTGGTCGCATGATCGCGGTGGTTCAACGGGTACTAGAAGCGGCCGTGACGGTCGATGGGGAGACGGTCGGGCGGATCGGGCCGGGGCTGCTGGCGCTGGTGGCGGTGCGGAAGTCGGACACGGACGCGGAGGTGGCGTGGATGGCGGGGAAGCTGACTTCGCTGCGGATATTTCGCAGTACAGACGGGCTTAAGCATTTCGACATGGACGTGAAGGCGGCCGGTGGGGCCGTGCTGCTGGTGAGCAATTTCACGGTGGCGGGGCGGACCCGGCAGGGGAGGAGGCCTTCGCTGGACGACGCGGCGCCGCCGGAGAAGGCGCGGGAGTTGTTTGACGCGCTAGTAGCGGCGGTGCGTGCGACGGGTGTTGTCACGGAGACCGGGCGGTTCGCGGCGGATATGAAAGTCTCGCTGGTGAACGACGGACCGGTGACATTTATCGTGGACAGCTCGAATCGTTTCGACGGCTTGACAGTTGCACGCCGGCCCTTCCGTGCCACATAAGATCACGTATGCCGCTGCCGATTCTAAACGTGCGACCGACACCGAGCCCTGATGATCTCGTGCGGTATTTTCATCGCACGGAGCTCCATTACACGCAGCCGCTGGGGGAGGAGATGCAGCTTGAGGTGGGGACGGCGTTCACGAATCCTGATATCCCGGACGTCCACGATGCGAATCGGATTCTGGCGGCGGCGCTGCCGGCGGGGACTTCGCCGGCAGAGGGGTTCGCGGAGGTCGAATCCCATTTTGCGGCCAAGGGGACGCGATGCTGGCGGTGGATGCTGAATTCTTCGGCGCCGCCGGCGGAGACGGAGCCGTTGCGGGAGTATCTGCTGTCGCGCGGGTACGTGCCGGATGCCGTTGACGTGCTTTACCTGGCCTCGATGCCGACGGGGCCGATCGTGGAAGCGGGGGGGCTGACGATCATCCCGGCCCGCGCCAGCTTCCGGCACGCCCGCCAGCTCGCCGAGGAAGGCGAAGCCCGCCGCAAGTGCCCCAACCTGGCCGAGGCGCAGATGCTCCACCTCGACGACCCGCACTGGGACTGCCTGCTGGCGCTGCGGGAAGGTCGGCCGCTGGCGACGATCGGCGTACTAGCGGTGGGGGAACTGGGGAGGATCGAGGGGTTGTACGTTTCCGAATCGGCCCGGCGACAGGGGATCGGGCGGACGATGATCTCGCGGTCGATGGAGATTTGCGCCCGATCGTTATTCAAGCACGTGTTCCTGACATGCGCGCCCGAAAACGCCGCCGCCCGGGCGCTTTACCAGCAGTTCGGGTTCCAGAAGCTCGCCACGGTGACCAGTTACGGCCCACCCGACGCACGTGTCGCCTGAAATCATTTGTTGGAGTTCCAGGTGCTTCGCGGCTATGAGTGTGAGAACTCATGAAAACCGGCACCCGTGGTTTGCTCTGCGTCGCGTGTGTTTCGATCGTGTCTGTCGCATTGGCGGCCGAGCAGGACATTGCACCTCCCGCGCCGGTCCGGGTCGAGCTGCATTCGAAGGTGCTGAACGAGGACCGCGTCGTGTGGGTGCGCACCCCGCGCGACTATGCGGAAGGCAAAGGCGTTTACCCGGTCCTCTACCTGACCGACGGCGACGGGCACATCAACGAAATCGGCAGCACGATCGATTTCCTCGCCGCCAACGACCGGGCCCCGGAGATGATCGTCGTCGGGATCGCCAACACCGACCGCACCCGCGACCTGACGCCGACGCACCTTGATCAGGTGGAAGGTGTCAGCATCCCCCTCAAGACCAGCGGGGGGGCCGACGCGTTCCTGAAATTCATCGAGTCCGAAGTGATGCCGGAGGTCGAAAAGAAGTACCGGACGGCGCCATTCCGCGTGCTGGCGGGTCATTCGTTCGGCGGGCTGTTCGCGGTGCACGCGCTGTTCACCCGGCCGGACGCGTTCAACGCGTACGTCGCGGTCAGCCCGAGCCTGTGGTGGGACGAGCGGTCGGAAATACGCCGGGCCGAGGAGTTCCTGGGCAAGCGCAAGTCGCCGCTGAAGGTGACGCTGTTTTTTTCCGCGGCCGCCGAAGGGCCCAAGATGCGGGCCGGTTATGAGAAGCTCCGCCAGGTGCTGATGACGGCCGATCCGCCGCAGGATTTCGAGTGGGATTCGATCCTGCTGGAGGACGAGGACCACGGTTCCACGGTCTTGCGGGCGCACTACGCGGCGTTGCGCAAGGTCTTCGCCGAATACCCGGTCCCGTACGACCCGACCACGCACCTGGCGATCGGCGGGATGGCGGGCATCGAAGACCACTTCCGGGAACTCTCCCGCCGCTACGGATACACGATCGCCGTTCCGGAGCGCCTCATCGACCGGCTAGGCTACGGCTACCTGTTCTCGACGCCGCCGCGCACCGCCGAGGCCATTGCGGTGTTCGAGCGCTACGTCACGCTCTATCCCGACACGCCCAACGCCTACGACAGCCTCGCCGACGCGCACGAGAAGGCGGGGCAGCTTGAGTCCGCGAGAAAAGACTTCGAGAAGGCCGTCGCACTGGCGAAGGAGAAGACGGACCCCGAGGTCAAGGCGTACCAAAAGCACCTGGCCGATTTCGTTGCCAGGCGGCCGGCCGCGCCCGCGGAAAAACACCAAGGCGCGGACGTCCCGCCGGCGTCGAGCGGGCCGGGTCACGCCCGGCCGTGAAACCGCAACCCCGCGCCCGGGCGCTCTTCGGGCACTTCGACCTTTTCGCCGCGCGCGACCTGGCGATAGACGCCGCGCCACTGGTTGAGAAATCGCGTCATGGAGAAGTATTCGTACGCCTCGACGCGGGCGGCGTCGGCGATCGTCCATTGCAAGGCGGGGTCAGCCCGCAAATCCAGGATCCGCTGCGCCATCGCCCTTGGTGAAGGATTGCCCACCATCAGCGCCGTGTGCCTGTCTTCCAACAGCTCGCTGACCATGTAGGTGACGGTGGAGACGATGGGCAGGCCGGCGGCCATGGCGATCGCGATCGGCAGCGTGTCCACCGCGCCGGTGGCGGAGACGAGGACCAGGTCGGCGGCGGGTACCAGCTCCTCGAACTCGACCCGGCGGCCGAGGCGATGCTCGGCCGTGTTCACCAGGCCGGGCTGGTGCTGGCGTTCGGCGAGGCGCTTGACCTGCCGCGCGAGCGGGCCGCGGCCCCAGAGGAGCATTTTGTAGCGGGGGTCGAGGACGTGCAGGATCGCGCCGGTCCAGACCGCCAGGCGGTGGTCGGTGCCGCGGGTCGATTCGCCTGTGGCGAGCAGGACGTAGTCGGCGTCGGTGAAGCCCAGTTCCTCGCGCAGGCGCGGGTCGCGGCGGCGCTTCACTTTGGCGAATTCGACGGCGGGGCGAATGAGGTGGCAGCGGTCGGCGGGAGTGCCGCGCTCGATGAAGACGCGGCGCTGGGTGGCGGTGGCGCAGACGACCTGCACGTCGCGGTAGTCCATGACGGCTCGCGTCCAGCGGATGGTGGATGAGCGCGTATCCTCGGCGGGGGTGTAGAGGATCGGGGCAGTGGCGCCCATGGCGGCGGCGAACAGGGCTCGCTGGCCCCAGGCGTGGACGAGGTCGAAATCGCTTGCGTGGCGGCGGCGGGCGAGTAGGGCGGCGGGGAGGTTGTGGTATTCGCCGCCGCGGCCGATGGTTCGCACGTCGGTTTCGAAGCCGTCGCCGAGGTCGCGGCAGAGGTACGCGACGCCGCGCTGGGCGGCAAAGGACGCGTCGCTGTCAGCCAGATGGAGCACCCGGACGACCGCCATGGCGGCGGTACTGTATGGGAAAGTGCCGGCCGGGCAACTTCCGTCATTTGCCGGTTTTCACGGCCGCCTCTAGAATCCCGCCGCCGGGTAACGGGCGATGAGTTCAAATGGCTGACATCGATTCCCAACTTCAAATCCTTTCCCGGCGCTGCGAGCGGATCCTGACGGACCAGGACCTTCGCAAGAAGCTTGCCCGGGCCGAGCAGACCAGCCGGCCGCTGCGGATCAAATTCGGCATGGACCCGACGGCGCCGGACGTGACGCTCGGGCACGCGGTGCCGCTGAAGGTGATCCGGCAGTTTCAGGACTGGGGCCACAAGGCCGTCCTCATCATTGGCGATTACACGGCGCGCGTGGGAGATCCGACCGGCCGCAACAAGACCCGCCCGCAACTCACCGGTACGGAGATCGACGCGAACGCCAAGACGTACGTGGCGCAGGTCGGCAAGATCCTCCTCACCGACCCCGATCATCTCGAAATCCGCTACAACGGCGAGTGGTTGGCGCGGATGAACCTCGTGGACATCATCAAGCTCGCCAGCCGCAAGACGGTCGCCCAGACCCTCACCCGCGAGGACTTTGCCAAGCGCTACTCCGAGGGCGTGGACATCCGCCTTCACGAAATCCTTTACCCGCTGCTCCAGGGGTGGGACTCGGTGATGATCAACGCGGACGTGGAGATGGGCGGGTCGGACCAACTCTTCAACAATTTGGTCGGGCGCGAGTTTCAGCAGGAGGAGAAGCCGGACGATCCCCTGGCGGGGCAGGTGGTGATCGTGACGCCGCTGCTCGTGGGGACCGACGGGGTGGCGAAGATGTCCAAGTCGAAGGGGAACTACATCGCCGTCACCGACCCGCCCGGCGGGGACAACGGAATGTTCGGCAAGGTGATGAAGCTGCCGGACGGATTGATGGAGACGTATTACACGCTGCTGACGGATCTGCCGGCGGATGAATTCAAGCCGCTGATCCAGCAGAATCCGCGGGATGCAAAGGTGAAGCTGGCGAAGTACATCATTGCATGGCTGCACGCCCCGGCGGCGGCGGACGCGGCGGAGGCGGATTTCCTGAAGGCGACGCACGGGGAAATTCCGGACAACATTCCGGAGCTGTCGATCGGCCCGGGGCCGCACAAGCTGGCGCCGCTGCTGGTGAGGGCGGGGTTTGTGTCATCGAATTCCGAGGCGATGCGGAAGCTGAAGGAAGGGGCGGTGAGGCTGGACGGGGAGAAGGTTACGGATTTTCAGAGGGAGTACACGTTTCCTCAGCCGACCGTGGTGCAACTGGGCAGCCGCAAGTTCGCGCGGCTGGTCCCGTGAGCTACAATGGAAGAAAGACCCATCACCTCGAGCTTGTCCCGAAAGTCGCTTACTTCTCGTCCCCGACCCGCCTTAATTCCACCTGCCGCAAGTCCATCACCGCTTTCCCCGGCTTGCTCAGCGGCTTCACGCTCAGCGTGTACTTGCCTGGCTTCAACTCCACCACGCCGATCTCCCGTTCCTTAAAGTTCTGGAACCCGCCGGTGTCTTCCACCGTCATTTTCAGCACCTGGCCGGCAACTTCGAAGGCGACCTCGGCGCCGCCGGAGCCTTTGCCGCAGCCCTGCATTGGGACGACGGTGAACTTGCCGCCCTTGGTCACCTCGAAATCCCAACTGACCCAGTCCTCCTGCTTCGTCCAATAGCCGACCGTGTTTTTGTTGGGCTGGGGCTCGTAGCGGACGGTGGTGCCGTGAATGTTCACGTCGCGCGCGTGCAGGAGGATGTTGCCGTTATCCGCCTGCTTCACGACGATGGCCGGGCGCGTGCTCGGCGCGCCGGCTTCGGCGGCAATAGCAACGCCGTTCCACAACGCGAGGCTGGTCACAACGAGATGAACTGTCCGCATTCGCGTCATGCTACCGCCGCGCTCTCACGTAATCACGTATTCACGTAATCACGCCCTCCACTGGCGCCCCACGGGCTCCCTTGTCCCGCGCCCACACGTCCCTTACATTCGCCCGCTCGTAACGAGGAGTATTTCAATGCCCAAGCAATGGCGTGCCGCGGTCGTCGGCACCGGCGTCGTCGGGGGGTGGCACGTCGGTACCATCCCGCTCATCCCCAACTGCAAGCTCGTCGCGGTTTGCGACGCCGAGCCCGCCAAGACGCGCACTGCTTTGGAAAAGGCCAAGCTCACCGGCATCCCCGAATACACCGACCTCGCCGAGATGCTCCGCCGCCATCCGGACATCGACGTCGTCCACGTCTGCACCCCCTCCGGCGACCACCTCGGCCCCGCGACCCTCGCAATGAACTCGGGCAAGCACGTGATCTGCGAGAAGCCGCTGGAGATTCGGCTCGATCGCATCGACCAGATGATCGCCACAGCGAGGAAGAACGACGTGCGCCTCGCCGGCATTTTTCAGAACCGATGGAACCACGCCAACCGCGCCCTGCGCGACGCCTCCGCCGAGGGTCGCTTCGGCCGCCTCGCCTGGGCCGGCTGCTTCACCCCGTGGTACCGGCCCGACCAGTACTACCGGGAAGGCGGCTGGCGCGGCACGTGGAAGTACGACGGCGGCGGCGCCGTCATGAACCAGTCCGTCCACGCCATCGACCTGCTGCAATGGATCGCGGGGCCGGTGAAGTCGGTGTCGGCGTACGCGTCGAGCCGGATTCACCCGGACATTGAAGTGGAGGACACGCTCTCGGCCTCGCTCCAGTTCGAGAACGGCGCCTTCGGCACGATTATGGGCACGACGGCCATGTACCCCGGGTCGCCGGTCCGGATCGAGGTCGGCGGCGAGAACGGCACCGCCGTGTCGGAAAACGGCCTGAAGACCTTCAAATTCCGCGACGAGCGCCCCGCCGACAAGGAACTGCTCGCTTCGCTCGCCCCCAAAACCGGCGGCACCACCGGCGGGGGCGCGAGCAACACCGACGTCTCCCGCGAGCTTCACCTGCGCAACATCCAGCACATCCTCCAGTGCTGGGAGGAGGGCCGCGACGCCGAGACCACCGGCGCCGAGGCCCGCAAGGCCGTCGCGATCGTCCTGGCGATGTACGAATCCGCCCGCAACGGCGGCAACGCCGTCGCGGTGAAATAACACCCCACCGTGTCTCCCACCCGGGCAATTTCGCCCGCCGCGGATTCTTCATTTAGCGCCCCTGCCCCCTCGCCCGTTTCACAGGCCGGATTCGGCCCAAGCCGTCCCCGCGTACCTCCGACTCGTCCGCGACCCCGCCACCGCCGATTCCGCACTGGCCTCCATGGCGGCACTCCCCGACCCGCCCGTCGTCGCGCTGTTGGACCAGCTCGACTCGCCGTACTTCGAGACGCGCCTCGCCGCCGTCCGGGCGCTCGGCCAAATCGACGCCCGCCCCGTCACCCAGACGCTGGTGCGCAGGCTCGCCTCCATTGTAGAGTGCGATTTCCACCGGCAGGAGGCGATGGCGGTCCTTTTCGCCCTCTCGCCGCACTGCCCGCAGGCGGGGGATTGCGTGGCGGCCGCGTTGCGGTCCCCAGTCCTGCTGCCGGCGCTGCGCTCCGCCCGGGCACAGTTGCCCACCCCGACGGCCGCACTGACCTGGCACAGTCCCGCCATGAACGCCGGCCGCCCGACCGACCCGTCATCCGAACGTCACCCATTCGAACAGGAGCCATCATGACCCCGTATGCCCGTCCCACGGTCCTGGCACTGCTACTGGCCGTCACCCCGCCCGCCCGGGCGCAGGAGGCGCCGCGCCCCGCGCCCGCGCCCGCGCCGGCGGACACCGTCACCCGCGTCTATGAAATTCGCGACCTGGTCCAATCCGCCCGCAATTACGCGGACAGCAACGCCATCGTCCCGCCGACGCGAATGGGCGAGCCGCGCGGCAGGCAATTGGCCGAGTTGACCATGCAGATGGCCCAGAGCCAGCAAGCGCTGTTCGGCGGCAACGGCGGCGACCAGGCCGGCCGCAAGGTCCGCCGTGCGTCGCCGTACGACGACATCGTGCATCTCGTCACGGACACGATCGCCCCCGAAAGCTGGAAGGACAACGGCGGCGCCGTCGGCAGCGCCCGCGTGCTCAACGGCCAACTGGTCATCACCCAGTTGCCCGAGCATCAGAAAGAAATCGAAGCCCTCTTGAACGACCTGCGGGCGGCCTCCTCCCGCATGGTGACGACCGTCGCCCGCTGGGTCATGCTCCAACCCGAGGACCTGAAAACCGTCCTCAAAACCACTGCCGGGGCCGGCTCACCGGTGCAGGAGGTGGATCTCGCGGCTTTGCAAAAGCTGCCGAACGACCGCACCCAATACCGCGGGCAGACGACGTGCTTTAACGGCCAGACCGTCCAAATCGCCTCCGGCCGCGTCCGCACCGTCATCACGGACACGCAGCCCCTGGTGAGCGCAGGCGCCAGCGGGTACCAGCCCACAGTCTCCTTCGTCCAAGCCGGGGCGATGCTCGAGATCACACCGCTGCTGCTGCCGGACGGGTCGGCGGCGGTCCTGGACGTGCGCAGCGTTGCGAGCGAGTGGAACCGCGATCCGGTGGCCGAGGTGGTTTCCTCGCCGTCCTCGGCAACCACGCAGCCCGGCCGCGCCTCCGCCGGCGCGATCGACCGGATCGACATGGTCGTTCAACACTTTGGAACCACGGTAACGGTGCCCGTCGGCCGGCCGGCGCTGCTTGGCGGGATGACGTTCGAACCGGGGCAGCAGGGGAGCGGCTCCCGCCAGCTTTACCTCATCGTGGAGATCGTCGCCGCGATATCGCCGAAGTGATGGCGGGGGCCCTCGCACGTCGCATCGGATGGCACAACGTTTGCACCTCTACACGTATCTCTAACCGTAAGGAGGCTCCGATGGGTCGTGAAGATGTGGTGGCCGGCAAGACCAAACAGGTCAAGGGCAAGGCCAACGACGTGATGGGCGCCATCAAGGGCGACAGCGGCCAACAGCTCAAGGGCAAAGCCCAGAAGGCCGTCGGCAAGGTCCAGTCCAAGCTGGGCAAGTCGGCTCGGTAGCTGTCCCGGTCTGATTGTTTTGGATCCCCCGTATTCCCCGCCGGCGGCGTTGCACGCTTCCGGCGGGTCTTTTCTGCGCCTCAGGTGTTCGCGACCGGCGCGTGAGGAGGCGAGGGGGTATGTTTCGTGAACAGCCCTATGCGGCAGCCCGCGATCGCGTACCCGCGCCTACGCCCGCCCGTAGATGTAATCATTGAGGAAGTGGATCTGCGACTGCTGGTGGGTCGCGTAGGCGGCGTTTACGTCGCCGATGGAGATCATCCCGTGGAGCTTGCCGTCGTCGTCGCAGACCGGGACGTGGCGGATGCGGCGGTCCTTCATGACGGCCGCGACTTCGTCAAGGTCCATCTCCGGCTGGCAGCAGATCACGTCTTCGGTCATGACGTTGGCCACGATCGTCTTGGAGGGCGCCTTTTCCTCCGTCACCACCCGGCGCAGCACGTCGCGCTCCGTGAACATGCCCACGACGCGCCCCTCGTTGGTGACGACCAGCGCGCCGATCTTGTGTTCGTTCATTTTCCGGGTGGCCTCCAGCACCGTCGAAGAGGCTTCAATGCAGTAGATGTGCTCACCCTTTTCCGCAAGAACGTCGCTGACGGTAGGCATGTCCAACTCCTGAGCGAGGGGTCCGAAAGACGTGTGTGCCCGTTTATACGAAATCCCGCCGCACCATTGCAACATTGTGAAAACTTTACCGGAGTCGCAGCAGGCAGTATGCAGTAGGCACGGACGAGCGGCAGCTTCTTTTCTGCCTACCGCCTACTGCCTTCTGCCTACTATCTGACCCCCCATGCCGCAGCTCCCTCTCATCGCCATCGTCGGCCGGCCTAACGTCGGGAAATCCTCCCTCCTCAACGCGCTGGTCGGCAAGCGCATCTCCATCGTGCAGGACATGCCCGGCGTTACGCGCGATCGCGTCTCATACCCGTTGCGGATCGACGGCCGATACGTCGAACTCGTGGACACCGGCGGCTACGGCTACATAGATCCGGACCAGCTCACCGAGCACATCAAGCACCAGATCGAGCTGGCGATGGGCCGGGCGGACCTGGTCCTGTTCCTTGTGGACGCGCAGGCCGGGCGCACCACCGCCGACGAGGAAATCGCCGCAATGCTCCGCCGGCTGGACCGCAAGGTCATCCTCGTCGCCAACAAGGCCGACGGGCCGAGCGTGGACGTGATCCTCGGGGATTTCGCCCGGCTGGGCTTTGGGACGCCAATCGGCGTGTCGGCCATGAACGACCGCAACCTCGACCAACTCGTCGCCGCCGTCCGCAGCAACGTGGACCTCTCCGCCGCCCCGCAGGAAATCCCCGATCCCCAGCTCCTGCTGGCGATCGTCGGCAAGCGCAACGCCGGCAAGAGCACGCTGGTCAACAGCATCGCCCGCCTTTACGAGGACGACCCCGCGGCGGCGGCGGGCGCCGGGGACCGCGTGATCGTCTCGGAGGTCCCCGGCACCACGCGCGATTCGGTCGACGTCCGTATCGAGAAAGAGGGAAAGACGCTCGTCGTGATCGACACCGCCGGCGTTCGCAAGAAGCGGCACATGGTGACCAACGACATCGAGTTTTACTCGTTTCACCGGGCGCAGCGGTCGATCCGCCGGGCCGACGTCGTGATGCTGCTCGTGGACGGCACCGAGCCGGTCTCTGAGCCGGACAAGAAGCTCTCGCAGTACGTGGCCGAGCAGTACAAGCCGGTCGTGCTCGTGGTAAACAAATGGGACCTGGCGCGCGAGAAGGTGCGCGAGCTGCACGCCGACGAGAAGGACGTGCCGAGCGACACCGAGTTGATGGAGCAGTTCCGGGAGTACCTCGACGCCGAGCTGCCGCACGTGGACTTCGCACCGATCGCCTTCGTGACGGCCAAGGACGGGAAGAACATCCAATCCGTGCTCGACCTCGCCCAGCACCTGTTCAAACAGGCGAACATCCGCCTCGGGACGGGGCCGCTGAACCGGGCCGTCCGGCAGATCCTCCAGGAGCGCACGCCGCCGACGCCCGGCGGGCGGCGTGCCCGCGTGTATTACGCCACGCAGATCGACGTCTCCCCGCCGACGCTCGTGCTGTTCGTGAACAATCCGGAGTTTATTGACGAGGCGTACCAGCGGTACATGATCAACCGGTTCCGCGAGCTGCTGCCGTACGCGGAGGTGCCGATCCGGCTGGTCGTCCGCCCGCGCTCGGAAAGGGGAGCAGGCGCCGGGGTGGAAGATGACCACAACGAGGATCGCGCGAAGGGGCTAGCGCCTCGCCGTGCAAAGCGCCCAAAGGCCGCGGCCGCTCGAGCCCGCCCGCAACGCGCGGCCAAGAGCAAGTCCGGCCCCAAGCCCCACCCCAAACCCGCCGGTCGCAAGGGGCCTCGCCGCGGCACCCGTCCGCACTAAATGCCTCGACCAAATTCCAATCCCTCTCCGAACCGTCATCTGACGATCCCGTATTCCTAATGTCGCCGCCATTTGGAGGCCGAAAAAAACCTCCAGATGATGGTTGACAGCGGGAGCGATGTTCGCAATAATCCCCCGCGTTGGCCACCTACCCCCGGGACCAGTCGGCTGCGGTGCCTGAACCGCGGTCGTTTTGGCTGGTGCCGCACGTTGCATTTGCAACACCCTTAAAAATCTCGTCAAACCCGTTTGACAAGGGTTGACAAGGGCGGAATGGACGGTAAGATTCCGCTCCCCACTGGGAAAAGCCAGTGGTCACGACGACGGTAACGAAAGTTGCCACAGTCGTTTGCGACGAAAGTCGCGCGCTTCGATGACGAACCCCGACAAGGGGCGAGTCGTAGAAGATAGATATGCTCTTTGACAAGTGAATGAGTCGGATAGCCGCGAGGATGTGGGTCCAGAAGCGCTGGTGTACAGCGTGGTCTGGACGATCCAAGTGC
>Ga0308176_10000799_pt1 | contig 19697 bp, 25 predicted proteins | sample PhyCR2_3_FD_203890 | JGI IMG/M metagenome (GOLD analysis project Ga0308176, IMG submission 203890) | Soil microbial communities from UC Gill Tract Community Farm, Albany, California, United States - DLSLS.C.R2 | ecosystem: Environmental > Terrestrial > Soil > Agricultural land | place: USA... | reverse complement strand
GCCGTATTGTTCAGCGCCGCTGTGCCGAGTCCGAGATTCGTCCGCGCCGTGGCCGCGTTCGCCAGGTCTGAGAGATTCGAGGTTTTCTGGAGCGAGGCCGCGCTCACCGCCGCCGCAGCCCCGGCCGCGTCGAAGTCCGCCGTATTGTTCAGCGCCGCTGTGCCGAGTCCGAGATTCGTCCGCGCCGTGGCCGCGTTCGCCAGGTCTGAGAGATTCGAGGTTTTCTGGAGCGAGGCCGCGCTCACCGCCGCCGCCGAGCCCGCCGGATCGGAGGCCGCGATCGCCGCCGCTTGTGCGGCAGCAGCAGCCCCGGCCGCGTCGAAGTCCGAGGCCGCATGGACCGCCGCGGACCCGAGGCCGAGCGCCAGGCGCGCCCCGGCTTCATCGGTGAAACTGATCCCGCCGCCGAATAGCACCATTCCGGCAAAGGCCGCGTCGCCGGTAATCGTTGCGCCGTCCACATCGAGGCCCCCGGCCCCAATGACTACCCCGGAATTGCTCTTTTGCAGCCCGACCAGGTACGCGAACCAAGGCGCAGTGACGCGGCCGCGCGCGTCCGTGAGTGGCGTTTCCTTCGGAGGCGCGCCGTTGACGTAGGAATACGAAAGCGGCATTAGCTCAGGCCTTGGTCGATCCGGAGCTCCGCGCCAATGAGAACGAGATCCGGAAGCGGATCAGCGCCGTTTACCTCAAACACGCGCGAGCGCGCCGAGCCGAGTTGACGCCACATCACGCGCCGCGAGTAGTCGCCGAGCGCGCCCGCGGCCGCCGCCGCCCCTTCATCGCCCGACCACGTAACGCCGCCATCGTTCGACCAGCGGAGGAAGACTTGCGGATTCGAGCCCGGAGCCGCGTCAAAGCCGGTGTTCATCACGAGCTCAAAGCGCCGATAGAAGAGTTTTCGCCGTCCGGCTTTATCGTCGATGTGAGGCGCGCGCCGCATCCAGCGGAGCGGATTCCCGGCATCGTCGTAATAGGCGAGCGATTGATCGTAGAGCTTGCCATCCGTGGCGCTCAACACGAGATGGCGGCCGAAACAAAACGCATGGTAGCGGCCCGGATGCGCCACGTAAGCGCCCGTCGCCGTGTTCCAGTACCCGCGCTCATGCCACGCCTTTGTCGCCACGTCGTAAACCCACGTCGCGCCCGCCGTTGGAAAATCGAGGCGATAGAACAGATGCCCGCGCTCCTCATAGGTCGAAGCGATCGCATCCGAGACCGTCGAGTAACTCTGGAGCGCGGCCTCGAGCGCGTGCGTCGAAATGCGAGACGGGAGAAAACCATCCGCCCGATAGACAACGGCAGGACCGCGCGAGCTCGAGCCGAGCCAGAAAATCGAGTTATCCAATTTGACGAGCGAGAGCGCCGCGCCGAGCCCTTGCTCGATCTTGCTCCCCGGAACTCTTTGGAAAGGAAAACTCGCGCTTCCGGTGTCCTGATAAACGACGATCGTATTCTCGCCGAAGATCCACAAGTAACCATGGAGCTCCTCGAGCGCGACAATCGCGTCCGCTTCTTGCGTGCTCCCGAAGTCGATCGCGGACCAGGTTGAACCGTCGAGAGGAGCGGAGATTTGAAATTGGTTTGAGTCCGCGTTCACCGCGACAAAGTACGTATCCACCACAGCCAGGCCGGAGCGATTCCAGTTAAAGCCCAGAAAGCCGAGATTCGTGAGCGTGTTTGTTCCCATGTTGAAGAGGTACGCCGTCAGACTCCCCAGGATGAGCAGCTGCACGCCGTTGGTTTGAATCCGGAGCGGGTTGATCGCACCCGAGGCCGAGACCGTCCCGCGTTGCGCCGCCACGTAACTATAGGGAGGCGCCGCGCCCGTTTGCGTGATCTCATAGAAACGATCCGCGACGATGGCGAACACGCGGCCGCTCACCGAGAACAGCGCGCGCCCGACCCCCGGCCCCATCTGATCGTTGAGCAGCAGGAGGCCCGGAGTCCGCACGAGGACAGCTTTCTCCGACGAGGAGCCGCCATCCGGAGCGATGAACTCCGGATACAGGTTCACGCTCCGCTGTGCATCGACCTGGACGGCCGGAGTCTGATAGGACGGACCTATGAAGCCATCGAAACGCATCAGTCACCCCGATAAAAACTGAGGCGCTCCGCCGGAACGCGCCCGCGGCCGCGGCCGGTGAGCGCGGGATCACAGCGCGACTCGAGCGCCTGATAGTTTCGCTCTTTGATGCGCGTCCGCGCTTCGCGCCAGGCCGGAGGCACCCACTCAGGAAGCGCCGCGCCAAACTTCGACGCGGATTTAATCACGAGGTCATAGGTTAGAAACTCCTGATACCCAGGAGGGAGAACGATCGAATCGGTTGAGGCCGTGAACGTCGGCACCTGCTGTAAGGTGTAGAGCTTCACCGCGAGGACCGTCGAAGGCACCGGCCAGAAATAGAGCGTATGCGAGACCGCCCCGTACTGAGGCCAGGCCGCGCTTACGATCGAGCTCTGTAGAGTCTTGAGCGCGAACCCGGCCCACTGTTGCGCGTTGATGATCTCGATCGGGAGCTCCATCCCGTTCGAGACGACGCCTATCCGCACGATCTCAGAGGGAGCCGCGGCCGTTGTAATCCAATCGTTCCCCACATCCGGCCCGAGCGTGTAACTCTGTTTCGCGGCCGTCGTGTTGTACGAGAGAATCCCATCTGAGTAGATCGCGAGCGGTTCGCCGCCGAGCCCGTCGATCGCGCCGCCGAGCGTGAATAGAAGGCTCGAAACTGAGGCCGCGTCGAGAGCTTCGCCCGGAGCATACTCGCCCATGATGGAGAGCGCCTCCGTTATGAGATCGAGGACTGAGATCGAGCCCGCCATCGCTTACTTACCCGCTCTCTTGACCGGAGCCGGTTTCGGAACTCGAGCCGGTTCCGCTTCCGGTTCCTCGAATCCTTCCTCGCCGTCGTTCTGTTCGAGCTCCGCCGGATCTTTCGCGCCTTGATTACCAGCGAGGCGCGTCTTCTCTTGCTCTATCTGAGAGACGATCGCGGGCTCGCGAGTTGGATCGCTGTTTTGATGAGCGACGGGATCGGCGGCCGCGCTTTCGGTTTCGCTCGACTCCTCCGGAAATTGCGACGGAGCCTGATTTCTGAAGCCCTGCCCTTTGAGCTTCGATTCATGCTCCGCATCTTTCGCCACCTGCGGAGCTTTCTTATCGTGGTAGAGCATTTTCGGAAACTCTTGAAATTCAGCCATAATTCTCCTCTGAAATGTGAGCGAGGAGCCCGGCCGCGGCCGAGCCCCTCAGTTAGTTACTAAGTGTTCGACCCGTACAGGCGAACGCCCATCTGAGGCCGCGGAGTTGCCCATCCATATAAAATATCCAGGCGACAAGGAACGGTGTCAGACCCGATAGCGTACTGTCTGACGGCGCGCATGGAGATGCCGAGTTGATCGTCGGAAACTCGAGCGCCCCATGCTCCATACTTTGAAACGTCTTCGAGATCGACCGTCGCAAATGCGAAAGCGTCGCGATGGAAAGCCAGGCCCACCGGAGTTACAGCGTTAGCCGCGCCACTCGTAAAGGTGAGCGCCGCCGAGTTTGCCGGAGAGTTACTCGCGTTCTGCCCGGTTCCCGTCGTCGTGATCGCGGGAGAGATCGGAATCGAGGCATTACCCGAGCCATCGCTCGAGACCGGCCCGGTAACTGTGAACGACAGGAGTTTTCCCGTGTTCTGTTTGCTCATCGGGTTGATTTCATAGACGAGCGGAAGCGTGAAGGTTTCACCGCCGAGCAGCCGAGACGCGGCCGCGGCCGTCCAGCCCGAAACCGTGAGCGTCGCGCCGGTTTGACCCGCGCCGGAAACGACCGGAGTCCCGCCCATAGGCCCGACCGTCAAAGTGTTCACGTTCTGATCCATGCCCCACTTGAAGCCCAAAGCCTTACCCATCGTGCCGTTGATGTACTGCTTCCCGACCGTATCCTGATCGTTGAAACTCGTCGCGAATTGGCCTCCAACCGCGTCCGCTTGACCCTGCGGAGAGAGGATGATCGCGCGTTGACCGTCGCGCGGAGTGCTCGAGTTATCGAGCGCCACACCCGCGGCCAGGAACGGAGCAAACGTCGTGTTAGCCGTTCCAGGGATGCCGACAGACTTGTAAATGTTGACGTACTGAGCGAGTCCGTCCTGATCGACTTGATTGGCTAATTGTGCAATTTGCGGAGCGAGAACGCGCTCCGAGAAGTCCTGAATCGAGAGCGTGAGCTCCGCGCTCGAAAACGAAACGTCGATGTGTTTCTGTTGATTGACAGTCAACGGAAATTGCGTTTCGGTGTAGTTCTGGATTGAGAGGTTAGGCCCCGAGGAGACCGCGAAAACAGGCGGTATCCGGAGGTTGATTGTCGCGCCGATCTTAGCGCCCGAGACCGCAAAGCGATCATCATATTTCCGCTTCACTTGTTTGGTGAAAGTGAGCGAATTTTCCAACAGCATGAGCGCCTCACGAGTAATCATCGTGGGCGTCAGAATGGTATTAGCCAAGTGATTTTAAGGGATGCCGCGCGAGCCGCGGCCGGTAATTCAGCGGAGCTTTCCGGATTCGCGGAGCGCCCGATACTCAGCCTGAGAAATGCTTTCGAGGTTCCTAGCCGGATTCGGTTTTCCCGGTGAGCCGTTCGGCCGCGGGATCGGCGGAGGAGCTTTGCTGATGGCTTGTTTTTGGGGAGGTTCTTCGTCAGTAACGGTAGCCGTTGACGACGCGCCCTCCGGCGAGAGCGTGAGCTCGAGTTTCCCGATCTCTTTAATCTGTGAGATCGGATCGAGCTTCGATATGCGAGCGGCCACGTCCGGATGCGAGCCGAGATGATAGAGAATCTCCGGACCCACTTCCGAGACCATGATCGCGTCGCCCATCGTTTTTGATACGGGTAGCGATGGCTTAAAAGCTACTTCCTGAAAGTTCGCGAGCTCCGGTTTCTCCGCGGCCGAAGCTAATCGCCCCTGCCAGGTTTCGACCTTTGACCGCTCCGCGCGTTCGACCTGTTCGCGTTGCACACGTTCGGACTCTTTCGCCCGCTCCTGTTTCAACGTTTGCCGAGTTTGCCAGCCGACCAGATCGCCTAAGTACTTGTTGTAATCCGAGTACTTGTTTACATCCGGTTCCAGATCATCCGCGGCCGCCGCCGCCGGTTTCGCAGCTTCGACCGGCGGAGCCGGTGTCTGTTGCACCTGCGGAGGAGGAGCGATCCGAGTTTTGAGTTCGCGATTCTCGCGCCGTAGCTTTACAACTTCATCCACTAACCCGCGCTTCGCGGGAGGTTTGTCGCCTTGACCTTGACCGTCTTCGGAGGTTCGCTCCTCGACATTTTCATCCACCGTTTCCGATTCGGTAGCGGTTCCAGCTTCACCGGCGGCCGGAGGATCGGCGGCCGGAGGCGCTTCGGAGTTTGGTTTTTCCTCGATCGCAACTTTCGCCACTTCGCGACCCTCACGCATAGCGCGGTAGTCGGTGAGAGGTAGATCAGGAGCATCGAGCGCGGGTTGTACTGCTGTATCTGCCATTGGTTAAACCTTTGGTGAGTCTCCGGCGAGAGGCAGCCGGGATGCCTTTTCACACTCCGAGCGGAGCGTTCAAACTTGAGAGATGCGCGGCGACTGAAGGAGCGCGACCAGGCGCGCCACGCGCGCGGCCGCTTGCCCGTTCAGTTTCGAGTCCTGAAGATGGACGGCCGCGAGATGATAGTCGCCCGTCGCGATCGCGGCGAGCATGTTTCGGAACTGGAGAGCGCCCTCGACTCCTGCGTTAAAGGCGATATTTGCGATGACACGTTGACGCGGATCGTCGAGCGCGGACCAGGACGGGAGCCGCGAGGCGAGATCGAGCTCGACTCGCTGTATATCGTTCTTTGCGAGATACACCGACTCCGAGCCGCTGATTCCATGAACGTCGAGCGCGCGCCCGATCCCGATCGTCGGATGCCCTTTGAGGCGATAGCCAGGCACGACCGGCGAGGCCGTCGCGTCGTCATAGCAAAATAGAACGTTGTTCTCATCGCGGATCAGATCCGCGAGAAATGCGTCGCGGTTCATTGTGTCGGTTGATCCGGAGCCGGAGGAGGCGCGATCGCGCGTTGATGGCTCGAGAGCATTACATCGTGTATGTGAGCCTTATCCGCGAGCGCGTGATCGTGTACGGCCGTGAAGTGTTGATCCGCGGCCCGCGTCAGTATCGCCGCTTGCGCCTTGACCCGCTCCGCATCCGTCCGCGCCGCGGCCGAGATTTGAACGGCCCGGAGCTTCATCGCTTCGACCCGTTCGCGCGATTGCCCCTCGACGGTTTTCATCTGAACCATTTGCGAGAGTTGCTGAACTTGCGCCATGAGTTTCTGATTCTGTTGCATCAGTTGACTGTTCGAGGCCGCGAGTTGGTTCGGATCGTTCGGTTTCCCTTGATCCTGGAGGCCCGGAGGTAAGGCGCGCTGCAATCTATCGACAAACGCTTTCTTATTCGGGAAATTCATTTCCGACACGATGAGATCGGCGAGCACAGGAGCGAGCGCCGGATTGATCTCGACGAGCGAGAGCATCATCTGGACGGTTTCCTGTTGCATCGAATCGTAGTTTTTGTTTATCGAGACCGTCGAGCTATAGCGCCCGGCCGAGAGGTCGATCACGCTTTGAACGCCATCCGGCAAGTAAGCCGGAACGGTTTCCGGCCGCCCCGCGTGGACGACGATCTGTTTCTGTTGCTGATCTTTGCCGGTAATCCGCATCACGCGGCCGGTGTCATAGATGACCGGGAAGTACTTCAGCAGAATATCCGCGGTTCGCTTGACTCCGGTCGCGAGGTGTTTCGTCCAGTTGACCGAGCCCGTCGATGTTTGCCACCGGCGCGCGAGGATCGCTTTCCCGGACTCCGGCGACATTGTAGGAGATTGCGCCGTCGCGTCATAGACTCCGGAGATCGAGCGGAGATCCGACTCGCTCTGAGCGCGCGCCGCGCTCATGCCCTGTATCGGAGGTTCCGTCGTGATCTTGTTCGGAGGGTTGACTCCTGGGATGTTGTGATACGGAAGTACGGATATGTTTCGGGAGTTTGCTTGAGCCCACAAATCCATGAAAGGCTCGATTTGTTCCACCGTGGCGAGCCAGTTCGCCTTAGCCCCGAGCGCCATCGTTTCAGCGATCGCGCTCGAGTTGTAATTAAACATCCTCTGCGCTTCGACGAGATCGGCGACGAGGCCTTTCACGCGAAAGCGGCCGTCGATATACAGGCGCTCGCCGAGCACCGTCACGACCGGGATCTCATCCGTTGGTAGCTTCTCTTTTTTGCGAATCCACTCGACGCCGTTACTATGCGCGCAATAAGCCACGCGGCGAGTTTCTTTCCTCCGGATCGGTTCGCCGTCATCGTCGAGCGCGATCCGCGCGCCGTCCGGAATCTCATCGTCGAAGACCACGCGGCCATCGGTGAGCCGCACGATCGCGCCCTCCTCCGTCTCGATCCAGTAGTACTCGACGACGCGGCAGCCGTCGCGAGATACCCACCCCGGCGCGCGATCGCCGAAGCCCTCGAACGACTTCAGCCCGGCGAGCTCAGAGTCCGGATACTGTTGATGGAAGTCATCCGCGGAGAGATCGAGCGCGATGAAACAGAAACGCGCGTCCGACTTGTCAGGCTCGAGCGCCGAAGGGTCCCAATAGACGGAAAAGGGATTCCAGATCGGTTTAATGTAGAGCTCTTGATCGAATGAGCGCGGGATGTAATCATGGCACACGCGCCAGGAGGCGAAGCCCCCGAGCACCATATACGTGAAAGCGTTCGAGTACGCGAGCTCCGCTTGAGAATGTAATTCGACGTGTTTCGCGAGGCCCTGTTGAGCTTCGGCCGTGTCATCGTTCGCGCCGTCGCCCTCCGGCGCGATCTCGATCGAAGGCGGATTTTGTAACTCTTCGTTGAGGACTTGCCTCACGATCGACGGGAGCTTATTCAGCGTGAAACACGGCCGCCCGTCCGCGCGCCGTTGCCGTTCGATTTCATCCGACCATTGATGACCGAAGTAAAACTCGATCGCCTCCATCGCGGCCACGCGATCGAGCGTTTCCGCTTCCTCCGCGTCTTTGAAGCGCCGCCGCATAAACGCGAGATCGTCGAGCTCCTCGACAATTCCCGAGGCCGTCATGATTTCATTTGCCATCAGTGCTTAACCCGCCCATCCCGCGCCGGTGAGATTCGGCCGGAGCCAGTTATCGACGTTTACTTTCGCTGGTTTCGTCCTGCGTACTTGCGGCCCGCTCATGCAGCCATAGCGGAGAGCATCGGGACCGTGATCGAATTTCTTGACGATGCGGCCTTTCTCGTCTCTGCGGTACATCTTGAGTTGTTTCAGCAGGTGTGAACAGTGAGCCGCGATCTTGAGTTGACCCGTCGAGAGCAGGTTGAAAACTAACGTCGTTCCGGCCGTGACTGCGTTATCAGCAGGTGTGAGCCGGAGGCCGAGCTCGATGTATTGCTCGATGAGTTTCTCGCCGTCCTTCTGCGAGCTCGCCACCGCGGCCGGATCGACCGCGCCCGGAATCCAGTCACCTTTAGCGCGGATCGCGGCCGCGTGTACCGCCGGTTCCGCTTGAGCGCGAAAGTACTCGTCGTAAGCGATCGCAAACGAGGCCTCCGTATCCCAGGCGAGCCACACGGCCGCGGTTTCCTGCCATCCCACGTCGAGACCATACGCGCGCGGCCAGAGCGGATCAGGCCTCCGTTCTGTGATGTATTGACTCTGAGCGATCGGATAGACCGCGCCCGAGCCCATATCCGGGATTCCGCGAGAGCGTGAATCGCGCTGATACGGAGGGATAGCGGCGAGCATCTCCGCCTTTGCTTCCTCCGACAAATGCGGAACGTCATCCCATCCCGCTTGTATGGTGATCTTTGACATGGACGATCAGAAACTATCGGTTGAACTCAGCCCGGACACTTGGACGTTGATTTTCTTTCTCGTCAAACGCGGACTCATTCACGAGCTCGAGAACGCGATTTATCACACGCCCGGATGCGGATGTATTCGATCATTCGCCGACGCAAAAGAGGAGCTTTCCAACCTGCTACCCGCGGAGATCAGGACGCCTCCGCGACCGCTCCGAGGAACTCTTCCACCACATCCGACCAGCCCGACAACGGAGTAAACGTGAGGAGCGCCAGGCCGCGCTTAACCATCGTTCGCATGAGACTCTCGACCCAAATCTCGAGCGGAGGTTCTTCGTCGCACAGAAGAACATCTACGTCGGTAGCCTGAAATGCTTTCCGACCTTCCTCATAGCTTTTGAATCTCAGCGAGGAGAGCCCGCCGCTCGAGTGTTGGATCGAGAGCGTGTCGATCGCGTCCGCGAGGCCGCTCTTTCGCGTCGCCCGCACGATCGAGTCTCCAGGTATCAAACCCGTTCCGAGATCGCTCAGAGGCCCGAGGAGCTTTAATTGAAGGCTATCCCGCACGACGGAGTTCTTCTCGCCGACCGCCCAAATCGTGACCGGCCGCGGAAAGCGCCGCCCGTCCCACCAGTGCGGATACCGGCCGGTGAGCCAGGCCGCCAGGCAGTAACAGCCGAGCTCGCTCTTTCCGACCTTGTTCCCGGCGATAAACGCGACCTGATTCGAGATCGCCGTCGAGCGGACGACCTGCATGTGTTTCGGCCAGAGCTCCCGGCGATACGGCCCCTCATCCGGAAACATGCGATCGAACTTGTTTCTCGAGCGCCGCCGCTGTTCGGAGACCAGATCCGAGAGCGGAGGGAGCGATCGCGGGAGGAGAGCGCGCGCGTTAGCGATGGAAGCGGCCGAGGCCATTATGTCAATAATTCGGAGGTGTCAGGATGCCGCATTATCGGCAGAATTGGGAGAGGCGAAGACGGAGCGAAAGAGCGGATCAAAACACGATCAAACTTTGAGTACAAAAATCCTGTACAGATAATTTCGATTCTCGTATCGCGTTCACTTTCAGCGACTTCCGAAAATTGCCCTGTACAGAGCGCCCGGCCGCGGGATCAGTTAAGCCCGCACTCGACAAACAGGCGCGAGCCACACGCGAGACGATGACCGAAACGGAGGAAGCGGCCGCGCGCCGCATAGCGGAAAATCGCGACACTCCAGAGGTCAACCATTGGATTTCAAGAGCGGAAGTGAATCGTAATCGGGGAGCCCGGCGGCCGGATTCTCGCGACGGATTCGACGATAATCGCTCGCCGCGAGAAAACCGGAGCCAGTGTGAACAAATCCGTCGAAGTCACGCGCCAGAGTTGAATGAACAGAGGAGGACTTTCCCGGCGCGCGAGTTGAGGTTCGACGTTTGCTTTTAAGTGCGTTGCGCTTTCGCATTGTCTCGAGCGATCGGCCGCGGACCTTCCGGCCAGGTGAACTCGTCGAGCGAGGCCTCCGGATGCGCGTCAAGCCATCGCTTGAACTCGTCGAGCGAATCGTCGATAAGCCCACACGAGAACGCATCCATCGGTTTATCCGGAGGCCCGCCCGCCATCGCTTAAACCTTAAACCGTGAGCTTTTGAGGCCCTTGCGTGTTCGGTTCGCGTTGCGGTTCCGGCCCCGCTTGCGCGAAAGGCTGATCCGTTTCGTCCGGTTGAATCTGATGCGGAGCTTCACCGGCGAACGCGGAGCCATCTTTCGTCATCGAGCTTGACGTGTCGATGAGCTTCGGAGGAGGAGGAACTTCCTCCGTATCCACTCCGGCCGCTTCTTTCGCCGTATCGAGGAGCGCGCGAAAGTTCGAGTCGAGTTGATGGACAGTCGTGAACAGACCGCCGAGCGCCATCGTCGGATGATCGTTTTGTATGTTCTGGAGGCCGACGTTCAAATCCCGGAGTTGCCCGTCGATGTTGTTCTGAATCACCCGGACGTTATCGGTATGCCGCCGGAGTTTTTGCTCCGGTGTCTGCGTTTGCGTTGAAATCGAGTCGATCATTAGAGCTCCTATGTGTTGATTTATTGCCCTGAGTTGGAAGAGAATCTCGAGGAGCACTTCGGCGAGCACTCCGGCCGGATCGTCGAACGGTTCGCACTCCTCAAGCCGCGCCCGTTCCAGCCGCCGCGGCCCGCACACCCGCGGCCAGTGGCGCGCCTCATTTGCCATTTCGTAGCGACTGGAAAAACTGTAGATCGTGCGTAACGCTCCGGATGTCGGAGTCCATTCTCGCGAGCCGTTCCGTGAGCGCCCGATCCCGTTCGTTCCGTTCTTTCTCGATTTCCGCGAGCCGCCGATCGACGCCCTCATCATGTTTGAGCATCACGGACTGATTCGTGTATAGGCTGAAGATCCAGAACGTCGCCCCGAGAAGCACCGGCCCGAGCTTGAGCGTCCACTCCAACACGACCCCGACCGAAGGCCCGCGCCTGTAATCGTCGGTTTCGGACATTTACCACCAGTGCCAGAGGCGCGTGAACCATCGCCGCCGCTTCACCGGCCGCGGGATAATTTCGACCTGGGGAGGCCCGGCCGGTTTCTCCGGACTCATCACGACCGGAGGAGGCACGTTGACGGTAATCGGAGCTTTCGAGGTATCCTCCGGCGCGCTCACCGGCGAATCACCGGCGGCCGCTTGAATCGCTTCGGAGGTCTTATCGAGCGCCTTTGTAACCGCGATCGTCGCCGCTTTCGCTTGCACCGTCGCCGCGTGAGTCGATTCCTCGGAGCTCTGTTTCACCTGCGCGCGTATCTTCGTGAGCAGGTTCCCCAAGTCGAGCCGCGCGGCCGCCGCGATCTCGAGCGCCGTGTCCGCTTTCCAGCGAAACGCATCTATCCGGACCAAAATCTCCCGGCGCGTTTCGACCGTCGCGGCCGCCACATCGACGCGCGTCTGATGAATGTCGAACGTGATCGAGAGAGCGCACAGCACGAAGACGCAAGCGCCCAGGATAAAAGCCATTGCCGCGGATTCGAGCAGCGCCGTTAATCGTGGAGTCATTCGGCCGCCGGTTCCAGTTTCCGCGCCAGGTTTACAAACGTCTCGAGCTCCTCATCGGTGAGCTCCGCGAGCCGCGGATCGGAGACCGGGATCGCGCCGCCGCCAGGCCCCGAGAGCTCGACGGAGGAGTTTTCCCGGTACTTCTGAGGCATGAAGCCGCGGAGGAGCATTTGCAGGAGCCCATCGGAGTACTTTCGGATCGCGAGCGGCGAGCCGTAATCTTCGTACACGACGCGATCGCCGATCTTGATCGGATGACCGTCCGCGTCTTTCTTAGGCCGTTGCCGGTATTGAAACCGGCCCTTATAGACGAGAGGCTCGAGCACGCCCTCATGCGCGCGCCGGATCGCTTCATCCTCGAGAATTTGCGCCGCCTCACGTTGCGCGCCCTCGAATTGCTTCGGATACTCGGGATCATCGGCGAGCCAGCGATAGTGCAATTGCCGCTCGACTTGAGCAGCCCGCGCCGCTTTCGTGATCGAGGCCGTCCGGATGTAGGCCGCGAGGAAAGCGCCTTTCTTCGGGAGGCCGCGCCGTTTCTTGTGAGTCTTTACCGCCATGAGTGACAGGCGGCCGCGTCGAGCTCGACTTCCACCGCGCGCTTGAAAATCTCGATATTCACGGTAAGCCGGAATTTATTCCGCACCTGCGAGACCACGCCCGAGACTCCGGCGAGCGGCCCGTCCTGAATCGTGACCGTTTGCCCCCGCTTATACTCCGCGGCCATGAGCGGGAGCTCCGAGCCGCACAGCTTGACGAGCGTTTCGACTTCGGTATCCGCCACAATCACCGGAGCCAGATTCGACGGAAGGAATTGAACCCGCGTCGAGGCCACGATCGAGGCCATCCCGCCGAGCTCCGGATCGAGCCGCACGAAGATGTATCCGGGAAAGAGCGGCCGCTCGAGCACTTTCACCCGATCGGACCAGCGCGCCTTAACCGTGAACGTCGGAAGAAATTCCTCGATCGAGGCCCGGCGGAGGCCCTCACGGATCATAAACTCGAAATTCCCGCGGATCACGCGGAGCGCATACCAATTAACCAAGCCGAGCAAACCGCGGGCTTTGTCTGTCCCATGAGGAGCCGCCGCACACCTTCATCTGAGGAGGTAGTCGCCAAACGCGCGGAAATGGCGACTACCTCCGCATGAAGACGTGGCACAAGATTTTAGTCGGAGTGTTCGGAGCGGCCGTCGCTGTGCTCCCTCTGTTCGTGAAGAACACGGACAGCAGGAAGAAACTCGACGCGATCGAGGATGCGGCCGGAACGGCCATCGGCGAGGTAATGGACGCTAGGAGTTAGAGGAAACTTTGAAGAAGTTTGAAAAAGCGTGAGACCGCCGGAGCGGCGAGCGGAGCGATCAGCAGGAGCGCGAACGCGCAAAACGTCCCGGCGAAAATAGCGCCGACGTTATCCATCAGGAGGCGAGCTCCGCTTCGGAGCAAACCGCGTATTTTGCCGCCTCCAGGATGCGCGCCCAGGACGTTTTAACGCCGAGCATCGCGGTTACGTAGCGTTCCCGGCGGAGCTCCCGATCGTAGCGAGCGAGTTTCCGGCCCATCTCGCGGAACGCGATCCCCTCGCGGTAACGTTTCGGATGCGCGTCGAGCCAGGCCGCGCGCTCGACGACGGAATCCGGTTTCCGGAGCGGCCGCTCCGTCTCACAGGCCCGGATCGCGAGCACACGGAGAGCCGGAGCGCCCCGCTCCGCCAGGAGCCGCGCTTTCATCTCCGCTTGTCGCCGCTCGAGGTTCGCTTTCTTCATCCGCCCGCCTATCGAGAAGTACACGCGCGCCGCGGATCGTCGCCGCCGGATTACTCCTCCGCGGCCGCCGGAGCCGGAACGATCGTTATCATCCGCGGCCCGATTTGTTCCAGCGAGACGACGGCCCCGAGCACGTCCGGAGTACATTTCTCCTCAAGCGCCTTGAGCGAGATCGTCGCAATATCCGCGAACTTTGCCGCCCCGACCAGCTTCAACAGTTGCGGTTTATCGACCAGTGAGAGATTCCCCTGTTTCCCGAGAAGGACCATCCACCGCTCGCCCGCGGGTTGATAGCTTCGCCCCGGATCGGCCCGCGCGTAGACTCCGCGGATCGCGGCCCGGAGTTGGTCGATGCGCGCGAACTTCGGTTTATAGGGCTCGAGCTCCTGTTCGAGATCCCCGAGCTCATCGACCATTTTCGCGAGCGCCGCCTGTTGCGCTTCTTTCTTCGTCACGTTGAGATAGTCGCCAGGCCCGCCCGATCGGCTACGCGCGCGGGATCGTTTCCGGCGGATGGTGCTCACCGATATAGGCCGCTTCGGCCGTAATCAGGCGCGCTTTCGCCTCCGCGAGCGTGTAGCCGTGAAGCGCCCGCGAGCCGACCTTCCAGCGATGACCGCCCGCGAACGTGAGGCCGCATTTCTTACACTTGCCCCATTTCGCCTCCGCTTGCACTTGCGCCCGGTAAGCGCGCGACATTAACCGATGTTGTTCCTCGAGCCACGCATCCGGCGGCCCGCCAAATCCGGCCCACTCGACGGCCGCGCCGCCGTTCTTGTGTCCATCCGGACAAATCACCTCAAGTAAGAAAACCACGCGAGCCATTTTCCCAAACCCGCGGCCCCCTACCTGGTAAGAAAACGTGTAACCCGCTTTACGGCCTCTGGTATTTTCAAAGTAGGGCTCGACAAGCGAAGCGAGCTCCCAATCCAGCAGCAACCCAAACCAACAGGCGGCCAGGCCCCAAACTTGCGCCGCCGCTCCCCCTCCAGAGTCCCTATCATGGGGAAAGTGCTCGAGCTCCTCCAAACCGCGCTTTGGTGCAGTTGCGGAAACTCCCGAATTACAGCGAATGGAAAGTGCGACACCTGCGAGCGCCGCGATCGGTTGAGCCGCGAGAAGTTCGGCGGCCTCCGCGTCGAAGTACTCGAGCGCGACGGTTTCCGCGGCCAGTGTTGCGGAGCGATCGAGGATCTTATCGTGCATCACCGGCGGCCAGGCCGGAACGTCCGGAGACTCTTAATTACCCTTTGCCGCGGATGCCACGCGCGCATTGAGCGGACCATCCGCCCGCGGTATTCATTCCCGGACCAGCTTCGGGAGCTATGGCGCGAAGTGCACCCGGAGCGCGCGGAGCAACTTTGTTTGCAGTTGTCCGCTCAATTCGGACGACTCGAGGCCGAGCAGCCGACGCTATTCGAGGCCGCCGCGTGAATCAATTCGTCGGAAAACGGAGCGGCCGCCACTTTCTCGAGCTCCGACTCGAGCCCGGAAACCTCGAGCGCCTCAAGGCCGGAGACCCGATCCTAAAGCGGATCGAGGATATGTTTCCGGATGGAATCCCCGAGCGACTGGACCTTTACATTTCATTCAGCGAGACGCCGATCGCGGACGCGCGCGAGCTCGAGAAGCACGCGGAAGTTACGCTCGACGAGCGGAGCCACGTTTCGCAGATGAAGCGCCCGCACTGCCCGGAGTGCTATAGCACCGTCGAGCAGTTAGCCGCGCTGAAGAATCCCCACGCGCCGACCGTGTACTGCTGTGCCACCTGCGGATGCGTTCTCGGAGTGGCCCCGATCGAATGAGCGAGCCGACGTACACGATCACGATCGTAATTGAGAGGACCGACGCGCCCGGCGCGAAGTTTACGGCCGTGTGTTCGCAGATCCCGCGCGAGAGCGCGGAGCGCGCCGACTATCCCCACTCCGGAGCCGTTCAAACGTTCCGCGCTTACGTTCTAAACGAATTGGACGCGCCGCCGCCGCCGGAGCTCGAGCCGCCGCAGACGAAGCCATGAGCGAGCCCGCCGTCCGCGTTCATCTTGTGCAGTGTCTTTGCCCGGCGCGTCATTGCCTGATGGCCTCCGCGGCCCAGGAGCCGCCCGGATCGAAGGACGAGGCGCTCGAGATCGTGAAAGCCACGATCGAGGCCGCGATCGCGTCGAAGCGGATCAATCCCTGGTGTGGAATCTGCAAAGCGCCGCGGGAGCAATGGACCTTTGAAGTCGCCACCCTGCCCGGCCGTACACTCGACGAGCTCTTACCCGAAATTCAGCGCCAGGAGCGCCAGCAGATCGCGACCGCGGCCGCCATCGCGGCGACTCAGCGCGCGATGAATAATTGAGCGGCGAGCGGACACGATTCGGCGACTCGAGGAGAGCTTAGAAGCCCCGCGCCGACGTGTCGAGAATCCACAGAAACCCTATCAAAATAGTACTCCCGGCCGTTTCGGCGACCCCGTATAAAGGCCTATCATGCTGTTGTGTTGAACCATAAACACGGCCGAGCGGCCGGAGAGATTCCCGCGGGAGATCCATCCCCCTAAAACAGAAAAGCGGCCGATTACCAGTCAGCCGCTCCCGTTTCGTTTTTTGAGCTCACTTGAAGCCCGGAAGCGCGTCACCGCCGCCGGAAGTGAGTCTCGAGTGTTTTTGGCCCCTACAAAGTGAACCGGAACACCTCCATTAGAACGTGTTCCGCGGTAGGAAAACCACACCGGCGGCCGGATTTTTAAGGCCTCCGAGGGTGCAGTCGTACTAGACCCAGGAACATGGAAACCCCAAACTTTCGACCCCTTTCCTTTACCGGCGCTTCGGCGCTCTCCTCATCGTGCGGAGGCCAACAATGAGCGCCGCCGCCGTCGCCACCGGCGACAAGAATCTCGCCCTCATCCTCGAAATGGGAGGCGATCGGGAGCAGGGTTACGACCCCATCCCGCCCGACCAATATCTCGCGCCGCTCGAGATGGAAATCCAGCTATCGCCGAGCGGCCAGAAAGGCCTCGCATGGATGCGGAAACACACCCTCCGCGCGAAGCGATGCGGCCGCACGTCCTACGCGGCCACGGACGGCCGCCGCGCCCTCAAACTCTCCGATATGGCGACTGAGTGTAAGTTCACCGCGCCGCAAGCGTCGCGAGTGTGGCGCGAGCTCGAGGAGTGCGGATTTGTGAGGCGCGACGAGTCCGATCGGCTGTGTCTAAACGGCCGTGTTCGCCCTAGGCGAAACTCCGGCGAAGACGAGGAATTGAGTGAAGCGGAAAAATTCTGTACAGATAATTTGCCGCGCTACTTATACGAGCAGTTTCAACGACTTCCGGAAAACGACTATCACAGAGCCACCACGGCATACTTTCAGGCGACGAAGTACCTCAAACGGCTGAAAGCGGACGCGATCGCGAGCGCCCGAGACGTTGAGGAGGAGTATCTCGCGACCATCCTCGCGAGCTTCGGAATCACCTTCCGGCGACACGAGCGCGAGGAGCCCGCCGCGGACCTGCTACCCGAGGAAAAACGGCCCGTCGTCAAAGTGAAATTCGAGGCGATCGCGCCGCCGCCGATACCCGAGCCAGTACCCGAGAAATTATCTGTACAGGATTTTTCGACCGATCCCGTACAGGCCACAAATCCGACCGTGTACAACGTCGAAAACGAGCCTGTACCGGATTCACATCCTTATAGAGAAAAGTACATACCCAACAAAGTAAGTAAGTGCGAGGACACCGGAGCGCCGGAGGCCATCAGCGGCGACGACTTACCTACTCCTCAAGGCGAGGAAACGGAGACGGAAACGCAAACGCCGAGCGAGCCCGCGGCCCCCGTCACGATCGAAGAGAAAACCCTTCCTGTTGAAAGCGGAAAACGCACGTCAGAGCCCAAATCGACCGCCAGAGGCGCAAGCGCACCGCAGACCGGCGAGGCCGTCGCCTTTGTCGAGAGGATGTTCGGGAAAAACGCGCTCACTCCGAAAATCCGGAGCGGATTCGACGACTTAGCGCCCGAGAACGGGATCACGCAAGCCGCGGCCGCCCGGTTTCTGTTCCAGAAATGGGAGGAGCTACTCGAGCGCAAATACGACCTCCGGAACGCGGGAGCGTTTCTCGACTTCGCTCAGACTGATATAAAACTCTGGATCGCGAAAAATCGCGACGTTCTCGCGCGCACAGCGGAGCGTGAGGCGGCCGCGGCCGTTCCCCCGGCCCCGATGGACCCGAAAGACAAACTAGCCGACCTGGAGCGCCTATTTGCCGATATGCCGACCCACGCACAGGCCGAGCAGTGGAAACAGGAGGCCGCGGAGCTCCGCGCGCAATTAGGAGCCGACGCGCCGCCGCCCTACCAGCCGGAAACGCTCGACGAGGAGCTCGCCAGGCTCGAGGCCCAATTCGCGGAGCTCCCGGCCGGAGAACATGCGAGTTTCAGGCGCTCGCTCAAAGTCCGGATTATGGCAGTCCGCGACCTACTCGCCGCGGAGCTCGCCGCCGCGCTCGATTACGTCGCCTTGAATCCAGATCCAGACGACGCGAAAACCGATCAGGCCCTCGCGCGGATCGAGAAACTACAAGCCGCACTCAAAAAGGGAAAGGCGGCCGGAGCCTAAGCCCGCCGCCGCTTCGGTTTCGGCGCGATCGAGCTCCGCGAGCCCGCGGCCAGAGGCGCGAACTTGCGGAGAATCGCCTCCGCGCTGCCGATCATAATCTGATCCGCTTCGGTGAAGGTAACGCGGCACTCGCGGTATGCGTTCCGGAGCCCGGCGATCGCACCGCGAGCCGCGGCCGCTTGCAAATTCCCGGCCGCGCCGTTCTGCCGTTCGTAGTACTCGACGGCCGCGCGAACCTCGCGTATCTTCTCGCGCGTCTCGAGTGCAAACTCGATCAGAGTCGCGCGCGAGTGATCGGAAAACGGACACTTAACGCGCCCGCCTGTAAAGCTGTTTTGATTCAAAGAACCCTCCAGAAAGCAACCATGCAAACCAAACCCAAGACCCGAAGCAAATCCCCAAAAAACGCGCGAAAGAACCGGGAGCGGCCCGGTTGTTTCGCATGATAGACCTTTTCGGGGAATCTGTGTAAATGATCGAATTGCGCGAGTTCTCGCTCGAGAATGTTTGGAGCGCGTTGCTACACGAGCTCCCACACGCGGAGCGCGACGAGCTCCGGGAGCGCGCTCAAGGCTTTATCGCGATCGCGGATCAGTCCCGCGTTCCGATCGAGGAGCTACTCCAGTGGATACACGCGGACGCGAGCGAGAAGGAGTACTCGCTCCGGGAATGGCGCGCGTACTGCGCTCAGAGGCCCGTCCCGAAGCAAGAGCCCCTATTTTGCAGCGACTACGAGCCGGAGCCGCCGCCGGATGCGTTCGACCCGCGGCCCCGCAGGTGAGCGAGCCGCGGACCCTGCTAACAGTGGGAGGCCTCCGCGGATGGTACACGGAAACGGAGCGCCAGGCGGCCGAGGCGATCGCGCTCGAGCTCGCCTCAGTACCGGCGGCCATTGTGCCAATTTCCGCACCGTTGGAAAATTGTCACGATGCCCGACGAAGACTTAACCCAATGGCCCACGATCGACCAGGCGGCCGCGTTACTCCAAACGTCGATCCGCTCGATATGGAGACACAACGAAAACGGAAAGCTGGAGATGCGAAAGCGGCCGCGGCCCGGTAAGAAGCCGGAGAACGTCGTCCGACCCGAAGACCTCGAGAAGCTAAAGCCGCAGCCGTACCCGGTGAGGATGCCGCCGCCCGGCCCGGCCGCCGGTGAGATCGCGCCGCCGCTCCAATTCCATCCGGACGCTTTCGCGTTCACGGTTCCGGCGCTCAAAGGCGAGCAGATCGACCGATTTCTCGACGCGCTCCGCGATATGACCGCTCCGCGACTGCTACCGCCGCCGCCGGAGCCCGCGGCCCGGCCCGAGCCCGCGGCCGTCGCCCTCGAGCGGAAACTCTGTCTCACGATCCCGGAGGCCGCCGTTTACTCCGGAGTCTCGAGCGGAAAGATCCGCCAGGCCATCAAAGACGGCCGCT
>Ga0308176_10000798_pt1 | contig 19704 bp, 27 predicted proteins | sample PhyCR2_3_FD_203890 | JGI IMG/M metagenome (GOLD analysis project Ga0308176, IMG submission 203890) | Soil microbial communities from UC Gill Tract Community Farm, Albany, California, United States - DLSLS.C.R2 | ecosystem: Environmental > Terrestrial > Soil > Agricultural land | place: USA... | reverse complement strand
ACCCAGAGGCCGTACTCGACCACCCGGGCCCGCCCGTAGCGGTCGCCGATCCTGCCGCTGGCCAGGGCGCCGAGGAGGATGACGGCGGCGACCGCGCCGATGATCAGCGAGGCCTGGCCGAGGCTGTAGCCCAGGCCCGCGGTCACGTAGAGGACGACGAAGGTCTTGACCGCCCCCAGCGAGAGCTCCCAGAGGGCGTTGGCGAGGAGAAACAGCCGCAGCGACCGGTCGTGGCGCAGCAGCCACCACACCCGCGCGTAGCCCTCGGCCTTGCCGGCGTCCGCGTCGCCCTCCTCCTCGTCGCGGCCGTCGAGCCGCTCGCGGTAGCCGTGGCTGAGGAGGAGGCCGACGAAGGCGATCACGCTGACCACCAGCAGGACCGCCGCGGCGGCGAAGGGGACCGCGACCCCGAGGCTCAGCAAGGCGCCGCCGCTGACCAGGGCGAGGCCGGTGCCGAGGCCGCGGCAGCCCGCCTGGACGCTCTGCGAGCGGCCCGCCATCTCGTCGGCGACCAGATCCGGATAGAGAGCGCGGTAGGGCTCGTAGGCGACGAAGTAGCCGACGAAGAAGAGGGCGACCAGCAACCCCATCGCCGGAACCGAGTGCAGCAGGCCAAGCGCCAGCAGGCAGGCGGCCATCACCGGAGTGCCGGCGAGGACGAACGGCAGGCGCCCCCCGAGCGGGGTGCGCAGCCGGTCCGACCAGGAGCCGGCGAGGACCGGCAGCCAGAGCGCCATCAGCCCCTCTGCGCCGATGATCAGGCCGATCACGGTGGTCGAGCCGCCCTCTCCCCTGGCCACCACGGGCAGGTAGGTGGAGACGACGGTGACCCCGAGCGCCATGCCGAAGGTCGGCAGGCCGAGCCGGAGCATGCGCGCGAGCTCGCCCGGTTTCATCCGTCCCCCCTACCCGGGAGGGCGCGAGGACGGCTCCGCCCGCGCGGGCGGAGCCGTTGGATCAGCGTCGGCAGGGCGTCACTGCCCCATGCGCACGCCGGGCTCCTGGTGCTCGAACTGGATCGGCCGGGTCACCCGCGCCCCCGGCACGTTGGCGTCTCGGTCGGTCTTGCCCAGCGGCAGGACCACCCGACCCCAGGCCGCCTCGAGCATCATCGCCCCGGCGGTGTAGGTGGCGGCGACGGCGGAGGCGATCAGGATCCAGCCGCCGGCGGTTTCCCACCAGCCCGCGCCGGTCAGGTAGTGCAGCGCCAGGAATCCGGCTCCGACCGCCAGCGTCGTCAGCACCGTGGTCAGGCCGAGGCTCTCGGCCACCGCTGCCAGGGCCCCCAGCGCCGTGATCACCGCCAGCGCGATGAACCAAAATCCCAGCTCGGGGAACGTGCCGGCCGGCAGCGCGTACACGCCGACCGCCACCAGCAGGTTGAGGATCCCGTAGGCGAGCCAGAAGGACCCCCACATGCCGTGCATCGCGGTTGCGATGCCGTCGCGGGCCTTGAACGCCCACATCCCGGCGAGGAATTGCGCCAGGCCGCCGAACATCGCCGCGAACGGGAAGAGGAACTCCCCCGATGCGTCGGTGCCGTACCAGCCGGCGAGGTGCGCGGCGACGATGAAGGTCGCCCCCGCGAACCCGAACAGGCCGAGGATCGAAGGCGCCGCGATCGGCTGCAGGACCACTCTCGTGTGCTCGCGGACCTCAGCTAATTCGCCGTGTCCGTTGCTCCCTTCCATTTCCTTACCTCCTCACTTGTTGTCTTTTCCCTGCTACCCGCGCTGTGGAGCCGGACCCGAGCCGCGTCCGCGCGCTGACAGCGGTGTCGGGACCCCCCGGCGCCGGGTAGCCGCGAGGGACGGAAACAAGCGAAAGGAGCGCGAGCATGTTCGAGCGCCTGAACACGCCCGAGGAGGTCTACGAGCACAAGCTCGGTGCGACCCTGAAGATGGAGAGCAAGGTCCTGGAGATCCTCGACGACAGCATCGAGCACTCCCAGGACGCCAAGGTCAAGGAGGTCCTGCGGGCGCACCGGCACGAGTCCGAGGCCCACCTGCAGAACGTCGAGGAGGTCTTCGGCATCTTCGGCTGGGCAGCCGACGACTCCGCCTGCCCCGCGATCGAGGGGCTGCAGAAAGAGGCGAAGGCGACCGTGAAGAAGACCGACGACGCGCTGGTCGACGCCGTCATTTTGCAGGGAGCCGTCGAGGTCGAGCACCACGAGATCGGCGTCTACGAAAACCTGATCATCAATGCCACCGCGATGGGCCGCGACGACGTCGTCGAACGGCTGCGACGCAACCTCGACTCCGAGCAGTCGGCGCTGGAGAAAGTGAAGTCGCTGCAAGCCGAGCTCGCCGCGCGGGCCGGGCAGCCCGCATAGATCAGCCGCGGTTGCCGCCGCCGTGGTGCCTAGGGTGGCTCCATGGCGGAGCCGCCCGACGGGATCGACGTCTCCCGCCACCGGGACTTCGAGGGACGGCGGCTGGGCCAGCTGCTGCGTCACGGCTTTCTGATCCTGCTCCTGGCCCTGGTCGTCGCCGGGCTGCTCAACGTCTTCGGCCAGGGCTCGACGACCTCCAGCGCCGAGGGGGCGGCGGCGACCCTCACGCTGACGGCGCCGAGCCGCGTGCGCGGCGGGCTGCTCTACCAGGCCACCTTCCGGATCCACGCCAGGCGGGCGATCGGAGCGCCGACGCTGGTGCTCGCCCGCGGCTGGCTCGAACAGACGACCGTCAACACGGTCGAACCGGAACCGGTCTCCACCACCAGCGACGAAGCCCACGTGAAGCTGCGCTTCGCGCCGATGGCGCCGGGCCGCACGCTGACGGTCTACGTCGACCTCCAGGTCAACCCCACCAACCTCGGCAGCCACGACGGCGACGTCGCCCTCTTCGACGCCGACCGGCCGCTCGTGGCGATCGACCGCACGCAGCTGGACTTCCCCTGATGGACATCGTCATCCGCGCAGCCGTCGTCTTCTTCTTCCTCTACGTGATGATGCGGATGCTGGGCCGCCGCGAGCTGAGCTCGATGGAGCCCTTCGACATCATCCTCCTGGTCGTGATCGGCGACCTCGTCCAGCAGGGCGTGACCCAGAGCGACTACTCGGTCACCGGGGCGATCCTGGCGGTGTCGACGATCGCCCTGCTCACGGTCCTTCTCTCCTGGGTGAGCTTCCGCTCGAAGCGGCTGCGGCCGATCATCGCCGGCGAACCGATCGTCCTGATCGAGGACGGGGAGCTGATCGAGCGCAACCTGCGGCGCCAGCGCCTCACCGTCGAGGAGATCGAAACCGAGGCGCGCCTGGAACAGATCACCTCGCTGCGGGACGTCCGCTGGGCGATCCTCGAGACCAACGGCGACGTCAGCTTCGTCTCCAAGTCCGACTGAGCCGTTTCCGACGGCCCCGCCGAGGGGTAGAGCCGGCGCATGGCAGCCGCCTCGACCGCCGTCCCGCCACCGCTGTGCGCGGGCAACGTCCTCGCCCAGACGGTCGCCTTCCACCGCGACCCGCTCGGCTTCCTGCGGGCCCGGCAGCGCGAGCTGGGCGACGTCTTCGCGATCCGCCTGCTCAGCGTTCGGCCGCTCTTCGTGCTGGCCGACCCCGAGGCCGTGCCGGAGCTGCTGGCGTCCGACCCCGAGCGTGCAGGCGCCGGCGAGGCCCGCCGCGCGATCCTCCCCTTCGCCTCGGCCCGCTCGGCCTTCGGCGGCGACGGCGAGGCCCATCGCTCCGCCCGCGCCCGGATCGCCCCGGCGATGGCGGCGGAGGCGCTCGAGCCGCGCCGCGCGGCGATGGCAGCGATCGCCGCGCGCCACGCCGAGGGCTGGCCGCGGCGGCGGCCGTTCCGCCTGCTCTCCCGCGTCCGCACTCTCTGCGACGAGATCTTCGTCCGCCTCGTCCTCGGCGTCCGCGACGAGCAGATCGCCGCCGAGCTGACGGCGGCCGTGGGCCGCATGCTGCGCACGCCCGGCAACCCGCCGGTGACCCTCCCGGGCGAAGGAGACGGGCTGGCGGGCGCCGGCGGCCAGGCGCTCTTCGAGCGCCGCCAGGCACCGGTCGCGAAGGCGCTCGCCCGCGGGGTCGAGGCCCGGCGCTCGGAAGGAGGGGACGAGCTGGACGTGCTCGGCTCGATGGTGGCGGCGGGGCTCGGCACCCAACAGATCGTCGAAGAGCTGGTCTCGCTGCTGATGGCCGCGCAGGAGCCGCCATCGATCGCGCTCACCTGGCTGCTCGACCGGCTCGCCCGCGAGCCGGGCCTCGCCGGCGCGGTCCTCGGCGACCCGCGCTCCCCCCGAGCCGAGGCCTTCGTCCGCGAGACGCTGCGCCTGCGGCCGCCGGCCTCCGGCTCGCTGCGGCGTCTGCGGGAGCCGGTCCGGGCGGGCGGCTACGAGCTGGCGCCGGGTGCCACCGTCCTCGTCCCCACCGCCCTGCTCCACGCCGACGCCCGCGGCTTCCGCGACCCCGACCGCTTCGAGCCCGAGCGCTGGCTCGCGGATCCAGAGCCAGGCTGGCCCTTCTTCCCGTTCGGCGGCGGCGCTCGCCGCTGCGTCGGCGAAGCGCTTGCCCGTGCGGAGATCGAAGCGGTCCTCCCCGCGATCCTGGGCACGGTCCGGCTGCAGCCGCTCGCGCCCGAGCCCGAGCCGATGGTCCAGCGGGCGACGGTCCTCGTGCCGCGGCGCAGCCTGCTCTGCCGGGCTGAGCCGGTCCCTAGCGCTGGTTCTTGACGGCAGCCAGGGCCTGGTCCTCGCTGTCGAAGACGAGGCCGTTGGCGGTGAGGCCGGTCATCGAGAGCACCCGCAGCACCTGGGCCGTAGGCGAGCAGACGGCCAGCTTGCCGCCCGCGGCGCCGATCCGCTGCTGGGCCCGGAGGATCACCGCGATCCCGGAGGAATCGATGAACTCGCAGCCGGCGAGGTCGACCACGACCAGCGGCGACTCCGCGGCGAGCCGCGTCAGCAGCTCGTCCAGCTCGCCGGCGACTGCCAGGTCCAGCTCGCCGCTCACGGCCAGCACCTTGCAGCCCTCGCGGAGCTCTCGCTCGCTCAACTCAAAGCGCCGCATCGGCGAACCGCCCTTCCAATCCGAATCGAGTCAACGGTCTTCCCGGTTCTGAATCTTCTGTCGGTCCGCAGACCCGCTGGTGGCTCGGGCTGCGTGCCTCTCTCTAGCAAAACGTCCCGGCGCTCCGCACCGGAATGTCGTCTTCATCTTATCGACACGGCGCGGCCGCCCGCAACGGCCGTAACCTCTCGCGGTGCCCCGCCACGGCCAGATTCCGAGCGCCGAGGACGTGCTCCGGGCGGTGGTCGCGCTGGCCGACGACGGCTTCTGCCGGCGGCGCGAGCTTCGCTCCCGCTTCCCGAAGCTGGGCGAGCGGGAGCTGCGCCAAGCGGCAAAGCGGGCCGTGGCGGCCGGCCTCGTGCTCGAGCGGCGCGACCGCGAGGGCGTCTCCCACCTGGCGGCCAGCAGCGAGGGCTGGAGCCTGCTGCGCGGGACGACCGAGAGGCCGTCCCCGGCGAGGTTCCCTGGCCGGGGGGCCGGGTACTAGCCGACGGTGGCACCAGCCTCCCACCCGCCCGCCGGCCTGCGCGAGGTCCCCGACCCGACCGCGGGCTACGCCGACCCCGAGGAGCGTCCGCCGCTCCTCCACTACCTGGTCGTGATGGGGATCTTCAACTCGCTGCTCGCGACGGCGCTGGTGCTGGCCAAGCGCAGCGGCCGCGAGCTCCCCGATCGGGTCGACCCCGCCGACCTGGCGCTTGTCGGAACCGCCTCGCACAAGCTCTCCCGCCTCATCTCCAAGGACAAGGTGACCAGCCCCCTGCGGGCGCCCTTCACCGAACTGGAAGGCTCGGGAGGCCCGGCCGAGCTGGAGGAGAGCTCGCGTGGAAGCGGTGCTCGCAAAGCGCTCGGCGAGCTGCTGGTCTGCCCCTACTGCATCGGCCTGTGGGTGGTCGCCGCCTTCTCGGTCGGCTTGCTCTTCGCCCCCCGCCTCACCCGCTTCCTAGCCTCGCTCTTCGCCGCGCTGACCATTTCCGACTTCTTCCAGATCGCCTACAAGGCGGCAGAGGAGAAGGGCCTGGGCTGAGCGCGGTGCCGCGGCCCCTGGAGGAGGCGGTGGTCGTCGTCACCGGCGCCTCGAGCGGCATCGGACGGGCGAGCGCCCTGCGCCTGGCCCGGCGAGGGGCCTCCCTGGCCCTCTGCGCGCGCTCGCCGGCGCCGCTGGCCGAGGCGGCGGCGCGGTGCGAGGCGGCTGGCGCCGAAGTCATTCACCGGCCGCTCGACGTGGCCGACGAGGAGGCCGTCGAGGCCCTCGCCGCCGCCGCCGAGGAGCGGTTCGGGCGGATCGACGTCTGGGTCAACTGCGCCGCGGTGATGGCCTACGGCAGGTTCTCGCAGGTCCCGTCGGACGTCTTCCGGCGCATCATCGAGGTCAACCTGATGGGGCAGGTGCACGGGGCGCGGGCCGCGCTGCGGCGCTTCGAAGCGCAGCGCTCGGGGGTGCTGATCAACGTCTCCTCGGTGTGGGGGCGCGTCAGCAGCCCGGAGGTCAGTCCCTACGTCGTCTCCAAGAACGCCGTCCGCGCCCTCTCGGAGTGCCTCAGCGGCGAGCTCGCCGGCAGCGGCATCCACGTCGCCACGGTCGTCCCGGAGGCGGTCGACACGCCGATCTTCGAGCACGCCGGCAACTACACCGGCCACCAGATCCGGGCGATCCCGCCGGTGATCGATCCGGAGGAGGTCGCCCGCGGGATCGAGGCCTGCGCGGAGCGGCCCCGGCAGGAGGTCAACTACGGCCGCGCGGGACGGGTGCTGGAGGTGCTCTACGCCGTCGCGCCGTCGCTCTTCCGGCGCCTCGCCCATCCCGCCTTCGTAAGGGGCAGCCGCGGCCGCCACGCGGCCGAGCCGGCCCCGGGCAACGTCCTCTCCCCGAGCGATCCGCACGCGGTCGAAGGCGGCTGGCGCGGCCGCCGGCACCCGACCCTGCGGCGGGCGCTGATCGCCGCCGGCGGCGGCGCGGCGGCCGGCCTGTTTGCCAGGAACTCCTGAGGTTTCGCCAAGGGCCGCGGCGGGGTACCGTCCCCCCAACATGCAGGAAGATCGTCTCGTCTGGATCTTCGGTTCCTCACGCAGCGGCAGCACCTGGCTGCTGAAGATGCTGGCGGACCTGCGGGGCGTCGTCCCGATCGACGATCCCCACCTCGGCCACCACCTCGGCGTTTGGCGGCCGATCCCGCTGGCATGGGCCGCCTGCGAGGACCCGCCCGCTCTGCGCACCCTGCTGGACCTGAAGGCCACGGAGCCCGGCTACTTCTTCTCCGAGCACCACCGCGACGCCTGGTGGGAGCCGCTGCGCCAACTGATCGCCGCGCGCTTCGAGGCCCAGGCCGCCGAGGTGCTCGGCGATCACGCCGTGGCCCGGGCCTTCGTCGTCAAGGAGCCCGGCTCCCAGGTGGCCCCGCTGCTGGGGGAGCTGTTCCCCGCTTCGAAGCTGATCTTCCTGCTGCGCGACGGCCGCGACGTAGTCGACTCCTGGCTCGACGCCTACAGCGAGGGCTCCTGGGCGATCCCCGGCGGCGCGTTCCCGGTCTCCGAGGCGGGCCGCATCCCACTGATCCGTTGGCTCTCCGCCGTCTGGGCGCACCGCAGCCAAGCCGTCCTCGAGGCCTACGAAGCCCGCCCGGAGCGCGATCGGATCATGATCCGCTACGAGGACCTGCGCGGCGAGACGGAGCGCTGCATGACGAGCATCTGCGAGATCGCGCGACTCGACCCCGGCCCGGTGGCCGAGGTGGTCGCCGCCCACCGCTTCGAGCGGGTGCCGGGCAGCGTGCGGGGCCGGCTGCAGGCGGTACGCCGCGCCCGTCCGGGCGGCTGGCGGACCAACCTCAGCGCCGCCGAGCAGGCCGTCATGCACGAGGAGCTCGGCGAGACCCTCGCCCGCTTCGGCTACGGCGGCGGCGACAGCCGGCTCGCCGCCGCCGGCTGAGGGGCCCGCGGCCGGGCGAGCCGCTCGCCGCTCCCTCGCGCCCCCCACTCGACGGTGTGGCAGTCATTTCAGTCCCTATGGGGCGGAAATGACTGCCACGGCGGAGGGAGCCTCACCGCGGGAGGAGCCTCGGCGGCCGCCGCGTTTCGGGGCCGCGACAATGAGGCCTTGATCGCGATCCTCGCCGACACCCATATGCCGAAGGGGCGCCGGGCCCTGCCGCAGCGCTGCCTGGAGTTGGTGGGCGCCGCAGAGGCGACGATCCACGCAGGCGATTTCTCCACCGCCTCGGTGCTGGAGGGGCTGCGGCGGCACTGCCCCGTGGTCCACGCCGTCCACGGCAACGTCGACGAGCCGGCGCTGCGCGAGGCGCTGCCGGAGACCCTGGAGGTGGCGCTGGGCGCCTGTCGGGTCGGGCTGATCCACGACGCGGGGCCCGCGAAGGGGCGGCAGGAGCGCCTGCGTCGCCGCTTCCCCGGGGTCGAGGCCGTGATCTTCGGCCACAGCCACATGCCCCTGCACGAGGCGGCGGCGGGCTTCCAGATCTTCAACCCCGGCAGCCCCACCGAGCGCCGCCGCGCGCCCCGCCCCTCGATGGGGATCCTGCACCCGGGCCCCGACGGCCTGCGCTTCGAGCACGTCTGGCTGTAGCCGTTTGGCCGCTTCGGTGGCGGGGATAGGTGGAGCCCGTTCCAAACCGACGCAGGAGGAAGACGATGGCTGAGTTGACGACCCTCGAGGAGAAGCTCGCGGAGGTGCTCGGCCTGGCCCAGGCGGCGCAGAAAGCGACCCAGAAGATCGAGGGGCTGGTCGAGGACGACTCGGCGACCGCCACCCTGCGGCGGATGCGCGAGGAGGCCGAGGAGACCGAGCGGCGCTGCACCGAGGCGGCGGAGGAGCGCGACGGGCGCAAGACGGCGATCCTCGAGAAGGCCAGGGAGACCAAGGGCGAGGCGACCGAGATGATGGAGACCTATCTCGGCGACGATGCCGACGGCCTCGACGGGTTCGAGTTCCTGACCATGGCCGAGGCAGGCGAGGTGGGTCACTGGACTGTCCTCAGGAAGCTCAACGAGGCGGCCGGCGAGGAGCGGATCGCGGAGCTGACCGAGTGGGCCCTGCCGATCCAGGAACGCCACTTCAGCGAGGCCAAGGAGTGCTCGGTCTCCCTCGCGGGCCAGAAGGACCCCTACGAGGAGTCCTGAGCCGCCGATGGCCGCCGACACCGAGCGCAGGCGGTTCCTCGCCATCTACCTCGAGGATCACCTGGCGGTGGCGACCGTCGGCGTGGCGCTGGCGCGGCGGCTGCGCGGCAGCAACGAAGGAGACGGCGAGATGGGTGAGCCTCTGACGCGGATCTGCGAGCAGCTCGAAGCAGAGCGGAAGGCGCTGGTCGAGGCGATGACTGCCCTCGGCGTCAAGCCCTCCCGGTTCAAGAACCTCGCCGCCGTCGCCGGCGAGCGGCTGGGACGGCTGAAGCTGAACGGCCGGCTGACCGGCTACTCGCCGCTTAGCCGGGTGGTCGAGCTGGAGGTGCTGGGCGCCCACGTCGGTGCCAGCCGGTCCCTGTGGCGTGCGCTGGCTCAGAGCGTCGGCGAGGAGCTGGCCGGGAATCGTCCCGGCGATCTCGCCGAGCGCGCCGAGTCCCGGCTCGCCGAAATCGAGAAGCTGCACCGCCTCGCGGTCGAGCGGGCGCTCCCCGGCCGCGGCCAGACCCTCTAAGCGGCGGCCATCGCGGCGCTCCACTGCGCGGAGACCAGCTCCGCGGCCTGCCGCTCCTCGGCCAGCGCCTTCTCGGCCAGCGCCTCGGACTCGGCGTCGCCGGCCCGCCGCGCGACCCGCGCCAGCAGCTCGTAGCCGGCGACCTCGAGGTTCTCGAGCGCGTAGGCGAAGCCGGCGAGCTTCGCGGGGGTGTCCGGTTGGGCGGCCATGAACGCGCCCAGGTTGTAGGCGCCGAGCCGCAGGCCGGCGTCCTTCAGCATCGAGGTCGAGCCGCCGCGCTCCTCCAGCCGGCGCTCGAGGCGGCCTTCCTGCTCGACCGTCTCTTCCAGGTGGCGGCTGAAGACTTCCCGCAGCGAGGGCGGGACCTCCATCTCCCGGCCTTTTTCGAGCATCTTCCGCGACTGGCCCTCGAGCGCGTGGGCGTCGGCGAGGTAGGTGTCGAGGGTAGAGCCGAGGTCGTCGGGACCGACCTCCCGTAGCGCCTGGTCGACCGCCTCGTCGAAGAGCGCGGCGAGTCGACCTGCCATCTCCCGCTCCTCGCCGGCGATCTCCCTCGCCATCGCTGCCGTCTCCTCGTCGCCGCCCGCGCGGGCGGCGATCGCCAGCAGCTCGTATGCGGCGACCTCCATGTGCTCGTAGGAGAAGGCATGGAAGACGAGCTTGCCCGGCGTGTCGGGCTGGGAGCGGGCGAAGAGGACCATTCCGTAGCCGCCGGCCTTGCCGGCCAGGTCCTTGGTGGTCGAAGGCGAGGCGTCGTAGGCCTCCAGCCGCCCGCGCACGCGTCGCTCCTGGGATGCGGTCTCCTCCAGGTGGCGCTGGAAGGCCTCGGCAAGGCCGCCCTGCACCAGGTCGGGGGCCCGGCGCAGCTGGGTCAGCGCCTGCTCCTCGATCGAGTGGACGTCGGTGAGGTACTTGACTAGCTGGGTCTGGGAATCGTTCATGGCGGGCAGCTACCCCGGGCAACCGCGCGCCAACCCGCTCAGGCCAGGACGTGCAGGCGGACGGTGGTGCCGCCGGCCCCGGAGCGGATCTGGACGAGGTCGCAGAGCCGATTCGCGAGCCACAGACCGCGCCCGCCCTCCTGGCTGAGGCCCGGCCGCAGCCTGCCCGCCAGCGGCTGGTCGAGCAGTCCGTGGTCGGTGACCTCGACCAGCAACCGGTCGTCCTCACGCCAGAGGCGCAGCTCGCCGTTGCCGCCGCCGTGCATGACGCTGTTCGCCGCCAGCTCGCTGGCGGCGGTGACGAGGGCGCTGGTGGCATCGGCGGCCAAGCCCGCGGTCTCGGCAGTGGCCCTCACCCGCCGCCGCACCTCGGCGAGGTCCTCGAGGGCGAAGCTGACTGCTTGGGCGGGCGCCCGCGGCGGCGGCAGCTCCCCCGCCAGCGCGTCCCGTTCGCCGTCGAAGCTGGGGCTTTCCTCGACCCTGCCGTCGCGCCAGATAAGCCGGTGGGAGGCCGCCACCTCCTCGATCGCCTCCCCGGGAAGACCGGCTGCGTCGTAGGGGCACAGCAGAGTCCACGCCGGCTGCGGCGCGAAGGCGACGTTGAGCAGCGACTCGTGCCGCTGGCACTCCTCGACGGCGGCCGGGTCGCGGCCCGGCCAAACCGCTTCGCCGATGCCCCGGACCGAGCGGCCGCCGCTTTCGTCGACGAAGTCCTTCCACAGCGCGAGGATGCCGGCGGGATTGTGGGCTGCCTCCTCGACGGCGGCGAAGCGGACCTGGCCGGCGTCGCCCCCGAGCTCGGACTGCAGCAGCGCGCGCCGCGGCTCGCTGACAGCGACGAGAACCGGTTCCCCGGCCTCGAGCCCGGCCCGCAGGAACGGCAGCGCCCCGCCGAGCAGCTCTTCGGCGTCCCGGTAGATCAGGGCGTCGTGCCGGAACCCACCATGAGCGTCGTGTCGGGAACCACCGTGTTCCATAGCGCCTCTCGGAGGTTGGTTTCCCGGCTGGGGCCGAGTCGAAACGGACCGCCGCCGTTCTTCGCGGCCGGGGCCGGAGAACCGGCGTTTGCCGACGCCCGCTGACGGGTAGATCCCACCTGCAACTGACGAGCGCGGGGAGCAAGAGAGCGATGGGTAGCGTGAAGAGTGCAGGACCAGTCGAAAGCAAGCGGGCCGGACGCGCCCGCAACCGGCGCGAGGGCCGCGCCCAGATCCGCGAGAGCATGCTCGAGCGGGCCCGCATGGCCCGAAAGCGCCTGCCGGCGGTCCCCCGGGCCGCCTAGGAAGGCCGGGCTCGGGCGCGGCGCCTGAGCTCGGCTTCGGAGTTCGCCGCCTTCGGGATCACCGCCCCGGCGTAGCGCACGCCGCCCAGCCGCAGGCGCTGGCCGACGGCCAGCCAGGCGCAGACGCCGCGCTCCAGCACCCACACCGGAGCAAGCAGCGAGGCGGTCGCGGGAAAGAAGGCCTTGCCGCGGGCGCGGCGGCGGCCGGCCTCGGCGGCTGCCGCCGCCAGGGCCGCGCAGATGGCCACCGGCCCCGGCCGGCGCCGCAGCAGGGCAATCGCCAGCAGTGGCAGGACCGCCAGCCAGGCGGCCATCCGACCCGGCAGGGCGAAATCGTCGTAGGCCTGGCGCACGCGCTGGCCCCAGAAGTGGCTCGCGCTCGGCGGCACCCGCGCCACGTAGAGGTCGAGCGGCGCGGCGACCCGCCCGCCGGCAGCGCGGACGGTGCGGATCAGCTCCAGGTTCTCGAAGAGGACGTCCCCGTCGTAGCCGCCCAGGGCCAACAGGAACGGGCGCGCCACCGCCAGCGTGCCGGGATAGTCGCGGCCCAGGCTGCGGTTGAGCAGCGTCCGAGCGGTGTCCCAGCGGGCGTGCCAGGGCAGCGGGTCGAAGTAGTTCTGCGGCTGGACGAGGTCGTAGCCGTCGAGCAGCTCGAGGGTGCGCCGCAGGCTCGCCGGGTCGTAGCGGACGTCGTCGTCGGCGACCAGCAGCCGCCGGTGGCGAGCCCGGCGGGCCCCGGTCATCACCCCGGCCACCTTGCCGTTCAGGCAGCTCGCCGCCTGGTCAGGGCGAAGGTGGACGACGCGGCCGCTCCAGGCCGCCGCGTTGCCCGCGAAGACCGGCTCGGGGGAGCCGTCGACGACGATCACGTCGTCGCAGCGCCGAGCCAGCCACTCGAGGTAGGCAGTCAACCCGTCGCGCTCGGCCCCGTCGCTCCAGCGGACGGGCACCACGTAGGAGAAGCCGCCGCCCCCGCTCACGCCGCGGCGGCGACCCGCAGCGAGGTGCGCAACGACGTCTTCCCCTCCTGCCAGCGGTCCAGCAGGTGCCGCGCCCAGCGCTCCTCCAGCTCCAACAGGGCCCGGGCTCCGAAGAGGATGTCGGCGGCGACGTCGGGTTCGGCCGCGGCGAGGCCGCCTGCCAGGTCCCAGGCGGCGATGTTCTCGTGAACCGCGTCGGCCTCGACGTGCTCGTCGTAGAAGCGGGTCGCCTCACGGCCATGGCCGAGCCGGCGCAGGGCGTTGCCGTAGCGCCGGTTTGGCACCGAGGAGGTCATCTCGAAGGCGGCGAGGTGGCCGACCAGGGCGCCGCGGCGGCGGCGGTGCAGCCCGAAGCCGGACATCAGGTTGACCCCGGCGAGCGTCAACCCCGGCAGCCACTCCAGGTAGGCGCCGTAGCTGCAGTCCAGGCCCAGCGCCCGCATCGTGTCCTCGAAGAGCACGGAGTGCATCCGCTCCACCCGGCCGCCACCGTACTCGTCCGTCTGAACCTCGAGGAGCGCGGCCTTCGGGCCCGGCGGCAGGCGCGGGATCGCCCACGAGTGCGGATCTGCCTCCTTCAGCTGGTAGGCGGAGCGGTGGACGACGTGCTCGAGCATCTGCTCGCGGGTGCCGCGCGCCTCCATGTAGCGGGAGAGCGACGGACCATCCTCGGCGGCCACGATCCGCTGCAGCGACTCGCCGACGGCCGCCGCCTCCTCCGGCTCGGCCATCGGCACGGCTTCGGCGACGGCGCGCTCAAAGCAGCGCTCCAGCGGAGCCGCGAAGGCGAGCAGGGAAGGAGCCCACTCCCAGCGCTCGTCGACGCCTCGAAACGAGGCGTAGTGGAGCTCGTAGACGACGTAGAGGGCCAGCTGCAGGTCTTCGTCGGCGATCGGGTCCAGCGGTTCGAGCCGCTCCGGCGGCCGCAGCGGAGTGCCCGGCTGCCCCCGCAGCGCGGCGAAGAGCCGCTCGCTCAGCGGCCCGCGGGGCTGCGGCAGCTCTAGCCGGCGTCCGGCCATGGCTCGGGGCCACTCGGAGCCTTGAAGCCGACGAGCTTGTGGGTGCCGTCGCAGAACGGGCGCATCCGCGACCTGCCGCAACGGCAGAGGGCGATCGTCCGGCGCTCCAGCGTCAGCTCGTTCCCGTCTTGGTCCTGGACGACGAAGCTGCCGCGGACCAGGTAGGGCCCGTCGCGATAGGGGGTGATCGTGACCGCGTTCTCCTCTCGCGAGCTCGAGTCCCCGGGATGCTCGCTCATGCCGCCGGTGTACCCCGCGCCGCGCCGCCGGAAACGGCGCGCGCTGCCGCGGTCCAACCGTCTCAGCCTGCCGGGGGCGAGGCCAGGCGGGAGCGGATCGCGTGCACGAGCTCGGGGTCGAGCGGCTCCACCGCGACCAGCCGCTGGGGGTGGATCAGGAGCGCACCCTCGTCGGCGTCGAGGTCGAGGTCGTCGCTGAGCGGCCCCTCCAGCTCCACCACCACCTTGCCGTCGACGTCGGCGTCTTTCCCGGCGAGGTAGCGGTAGAGCCCCTCCCGGCTGGGGAAGACGGCGACGCCGTGGCGCTCGGTGCGGTGGATCTCGCCGCTCCCCTGGCAGGTCGGGCAGGTCTGCTCGAAGCGGACCCTCCCCTGACAGGCGGGGCAGCCGGAGTCGGGCCCGGCCTGGACGCAGGAGAGGCATTCGTAGAGGGTGGCGCCCGAGCCGCCGCACTTGTCGCAGCGGCCGTGGTCCGGCGATCCCCACGGCTGGCTCACCTGCCGGCCGGGGTCGAGCAGCTCCCCGGGGTCCCGTGCGGCGGGGTGGCAGTGGAAATAGGTTCGCGAGCTGCCGGGGGACACGGCGTCCCGGTCAGCTCGCGTCGCCGTTCTTGCGGGACCGCTTGGCCTCTGCCGCGGCCTCTGAGACCCGCTCGGATCGGCGCTCCTTGGCCGCCGCCTCCTCCTTGGCCTCGATGCTCTCCTCTTTGGCCTCGACCTTCTCCAGCTGGGCGGCCCGGTTGGCTTTCTCCTCCGCCCGCTTGGCTTTGGCGGCGGCTTTTGCCGCTTTCTGCTTCTTCGCCGCCGCGGCTTTCCTCGCCCGCGCCTCGCGTTCGCGCTTGCGCCGGTCCGCTTTTCGCCGGTCCTCCTCGGCCTTGCGCCTGGCCTGCTCGATCGTCTCACCGGCCTCCTCCGCCGCCCCGCCCAGCGCCTCGGAGCCTTGCCGCTGGCGCGCCTCGGCCTGTCCGCGCAGCCGCTCGGCCCGTTCCCGCTCCTTGGTGGCCGGCAAGGCGCTGCGGCCCTCTGCGCGCAGCCCCTCGTCGGCGAAGATGACGCCGGTGGCGCTGCGGGCGCCGGCCTCGGCCCGGTCGAGCAGGTGCCTGGCCTGCGAGCCGGAGTCGCCGAAGAGGCCGAAGGCGGCGTCGAAGGGCGCCCGGGCCAGCTTCACCGAGCCGTTGAAGATCGCCTTTGGCACCGGGTGCAGGGACATCAGCTCTCCTCCTTAGGGTCGATCGCGGCCGCGGCCTTCTCCGCCTGTCGCGCTTCGCGCTCCAGCCCTGCCGCCTCACGATCGGCTCGGCGCTTCTGCTCGGCTGCCTCGGAGCAATCCGCCTCGGCGCGAGCCTCCCGCGCCCGGCGCTCGCGCTCGGCGGCCGCCTTCTCGGCCTCGGCCTGGCGGGCGGCCTGCTCCCGCTCGGCGGCCAGCTGGCTCTCGGCCCGCTCCTCTGCGGCCGCTTCGGCGCTTTCGCGCTCCAGGCGGCGCCGCTCGGCCTCGGTCTCGGCCCGCTCCCCCTTGAGCTCGGCTTCCCGCTCGCGCTTGCGCGCCGCGGCGGCCTCTTCGGCCGCCTCGCGCTCGGTCTCCGACTGGACCTGCTGCAAGCGGCCCTCGCGGTGGAGGTCCTGGCGGCCCAGCGCCGCCCCGGCCAGCTCCTTGGCCCGGCCGACCAGCTTGCCGACGGCCCCCCCGGCGGTCTCCTCGCGCTCGCTCATGCTCCACCCTCCTTCCTCGTCGTGCTCTCGTTCACCGGCCGGTTACCCACCGGCGGCAGGGCGCGAACCGGAGCCTGGTCACACTTTTCGCTCAGTAGCGGAGGATCGCGGCCACGCCGCCGGAGGGGGCCAGCGGCTCGGCAGCCTCGTCGCGCACCACGGTGATCGCGGCGCTGCCGGCGAGGGCGCCGCGAACCAGCGGCTCGGCGGCCCCGCCGATCGCGGCGTCGAAGACGAGCCTGTCGACGCGCCCTTCGGTAAGCGCCTCGGCGGTCTCCTGCAGGCCGGCGGCGCCCCGGCTGCCGCCGAAGGCCTCCTCCACTGCCCGTTCGACGACGGCACGATCGCGATCGCGGCTGAGCCGCTCGACCGCCTCGGAAACGGTGTCCGCCAGCTTCGCCCGCGGTGCCGAGATCAGGTCGGCGTCGCCGCCGTGAAGCAGCCTGCCGTTGCTGGAGCCGAAGCCGGCGTTGAAGCTCTCGACGTCGCCGGTCGGGCCGAAGACGACCAGCTCGTCCAGCCCGTTCTCCTCGATCGCCCGCGCGGCCAGGCCGCCGCACTCGGTGAGGAACCGCTGGCGGTTGTGGTCGAGCCGTTCGCCGAACTGGTCGTGCCCCGAGGAGCTCACCCCCTGTCCGCGGGCGGGGTTGTTGGTGCTCTGAGCCTTGCGCTCGCGCCAGTCGAGGCTGAAGATGCTCAGCTCCCATTCCTCCAGCTCGCTGAGGGCGCCCTCGCAGCAGCTCAGCAGCCGCACCCGCTCCTTGGACAGGAGCGCCACGCCGCTCGCCTGGCCCCGGCAGGCGAGGTCGATCAGGGGAGCGACCACCGGCTCCGGGCCGAGCTCGACGCAGGTCCCCGCCGGAGGCTCCACGCCGGTCCCGAACCAGCGCTCGACACCGGCCTTCTCGCCCACCTCGACGAAGCCGGCTTCGCCCCGCGGCGGCGGTCGCAGATCACCGTCCTCGAAGCGCTCCATCACCCGCCTGGCGGTGGCCTTGAGCGCCACCTTGGCCTCGTGATCGGCGTCCTTGGCGGCCTCCAGCACAGCGTCCAGGCCGTTGCGCAGCTCGGTCCGCCAGCCGCCGCCGCGATCGGCGGGGTCGAAGCCGAGGTAGACGGATAGGACGCCGAGCGGCGGTCGCCATTCCGACAGGGCGCGTGCATCCTGCAGGGTCGGTTGCGTCATCGAGTGGCTCCTCCTTGCTCGGGTGCGGTTCCCGCTACCCGCCGCGCCGCCCGGCGAACCCCGTCCGCAGGCGGTCGCCGGGCGACGCGTCAGCACGCCGACACCCCCGCCGCTCAGGCGTCCGCGTAGCGCAGCGAGCCGGGGGTGTCGAGGTCCTCGCCGGTCTCCAGCAGCGTCTTCAGGCCGGAGAGGATCATCGGCCAGCCGCCGAACAGCTCGCTGTCGGCCGACTCGGAGAGCTGGTCGTGGGTCACGCGGAGCCGGCAGGAGCCGCCCACCGGCTCGATCTCCCAGGTCACCCGCGAGGTTCCCTCGCGCTGGACCTCCTCACTCCACAGCGCGTTGAAGCTCTGCACCAGCCGCCGCGGCGGGTCCACCTCGAGGTTTTCGCCCGAGGCGATCTCGATCACTCCCGGCACCGAGGAGCTGTACGAAGACCCCTGCGTCCACTCCGAGGCCGTCTCCACGCCGAAGCTGTAGCGCTTGCGCATCTGCGGATCGGTTATCGCCTCCCAAAGCCGCTCCGGCGACGTCTTGACGTAGATCTCGAACACCGTCATCGTGCCGCGGCCACCGACCACGGCGTAGGCCTGCTCGCTCATCGCTCTTCCTCCTCGATCTCCTTCTTCAGCTCGCTGAGCGCGGAGGCCCAGGGCTCTGCGTACTTACCGACCCAGCGGTCGTGGACGAGCCGGATCGGGACGGGATTCAGGTAGTGCAGCTTCTCCCGCCCGCTCCGCCTGGTGATCACCAAGCCTGCGTCCTCCAGCACCCGCAGGTGCTTCATCACGCCGAAGCGCGAGAGGGGGAACCGCGCCGCCAGGGCGCCGAGGCTCTGCCCGTCGCGCTCGAACAGCTCGTCGAGCAGCTCGCGGCGGGTCGGGTCCGCCAGCGCCTTGAAGACCTCGTCCACGCCGCGACTATAGGTGACCAATTAGTCACGTGTCAAGACCAGGGCGTCGCGCTCGCCACCGAGCGCAGCCATCGTCGCCACCACGGAGGCGGCGAGGGCGCCGAGGTCATAGCCGCCCTCGAGCACGGCGCCCACCGGCGCGCCCCACCCGGCGGCAGCCTCGCGGAGCCGGAGGCCCATGCGGGCGAACGAGGAGGCCTCGAGCAGGCAACCCGCGAGGGGGTCGTCCCGGTGGGCGTCGAAACCGGCCGAGATCAGCACCAGCTGCGGGCGGAACTCGCTCGCGGCGGGCAGCACGGCCTGCTCCAGCAGGGACAGCCACAGCTGCTCCCCGCTCCCCGCCGGCACCGGGAGGTTGATCGTGAACCCCTCGCCGGGGCCCGAGCCGACGTCCTCCCGCGCGCCGGTGCCCGGGAAGATGCCGGCCTGGTGGATGCTGGCGAAGAGGACGTCGTCGCGGCGGCGGAAGATCTCGGCGGTGCCGTTGCCGTGGTGGACGTCCCAGTCGAGGATGAAGACGCGCTCGATTCCCTGCTCGCCGAGCGCCCTCTCCGCGGCGATTGCCACGTTGTCGAAGAGGCAAAAGCCCATCGCCCTCGCAGGCTCGGCGTGATGGCCGGGAGGGCGGCCGGCGGCGAAGCCGGCGGCGTGCTCCCCCGCGAGCAGGGCCCGGGTCATCTCGCAGGCGGCGCCGGCGGAGTGCAGGGCCGCTCGATAGGAGGCCTCGCCGGCGTAGGTGTCGGCGTCGATCGAGCCGCCACCGCCGCGGCACAGCCGGCGGATCGCCTCCACGTGGGAGGCGGGGTGGACCCGCTCCAGGTCGGCCTCGGAGGCCGACGGCGCCTCGCGCCGCTCCCAGCCCAGCCAGTCCCGCCGCGCCAGCTCGCGCTCGATCGCCCGCAGCCGCTCGGGCGACTCCGGGTGCCCCGCCATCCCCTGCCGCGGATCGTGATCCAGGCAAGCCGGGTGGCTGACGTACAGCATCGCTTGACTGTAGATGGTCGATTCCACGACTCGCCACGCCTGGATGACGCGCCTGGCGCCCTGCGCGCCTCTGCCTACTCAGGACCCGATCCGATCTCGGCATTGCGCTGGCGGTCCCACGGGCGTAGGTTCTCTGCATGGCCGGCAAATGCCCCCGCTGCGGCCAGGTCTCCTCCGGCGCCGGCCGCCGCCCCCCTCACTGCACAGCGTGCGGCGCCCCGCTGGCCTCGGCCAGGAGCCCGAGCGAGGCTGACGTCCGCGCCTACCTCTACGGCAGCCAGCGGCTCCACCTGCGCCGGCCGGCTCCCTCGCCGCGCGGTCCGGCGACGCTGCCTTAGGCCTCGGCCCAGACCTCCGCGAGGAAGTCCTCGAGCTCGTCGTTCAGCCGCTCCGGGCTGAGCCGCCACTCCAGCGGCGAGCTGGCTTCGATCAGCCGCGCGCCGGGCAGCTCTTCGGCGAGCATCCCGGAGTCGCTGAAAGGGTGCAGCGGGTCGCGCGGGTGGCCGACGATCAGCGCCGGCTGGGCGATCTTCATGCGCTCCTCCCGGTGCGGCGCCGTCTCCCCCAGCAGCAGGCCCTCGAGCACGGCGCGGGAGGGGCCGGGCCGCTGGCGCACCCAGTCGAGGCCGATGTCGAGGAGGTAGGTGGTGCGGGGGATCGCCGAGGTCAGCAGCGAGAGGCCCTCGAAGAGCGGGCGGCCGACGCGCAGGCCGAGCAGGATCGGCGCGAAGAGGGCGGCAACCGCCGAGAGGGCGTTGTCGAGCACCGGCATCTCGACGAGCA
>Ga0308176_10000795_pt1 | contig 19733 bp, 14 predicted proteins | sample PhyCR2_3_FD_203890 | JGI IMG/M metagenome (GOLD analysis project Ga0308176, IMG submission 203890) | Soil microbial communities from UC Gill Tract Community Farm, Albany, California, United States - DLSLS.C.R2 | ecosystem: Environmental > Terrestrial > Soil > Agricultural land | place: USA... | reverse complement strand
CGGGGTATGGTGGGGACCGAACGGCGAGGAATGGAAGCGATTTAGCTTCGCCGACATAATGGGCGTGTCTCGCGCCCGAAAAGCGGGTTACGTACTGGCGCTCATCTCCGGCGAGGACAGTCCGCTCGTCGATCGGTTCGCACAAAAGCTCGGCATCACCTACATCGAGAAGAACTGTAAAGACAAAGAAACTGCTCTGCGCCGTTTCTCCGAATCCGCGGCAGTACCTCTCAACCAAATCTGCTTCATGGGCGACGACGTCAACGATGCAGGTGCGATGAGCATCGCCGGTTTGGCCGCGGTTCCGGCCAACGCACAGCTCGCGGTTCGCGAGAAGGCTGCATTCGTATCGACTCAAAACGGGGGAAACGGCGCCGTTCGTGAGTTGGTGGAGGCGCTGCTAGCTTCCAAGGCCTCCGGTCTATAGCCGGGGTCTTCTTCCATGCCCAAACTTTCTGATTACATCTTTGATTTTGTCGCCCGACAGGGCGTGAAGCACGTTTTTCTTGTCACGGGCGGTGGCGCCATGCATCTCAACGAGTCACTGGCGCGGCACACTGACATCGAACCCGTTTGTAATTCGCACGAACAAGCCAGTGCGATCGGGGCGGAAAACTACGGAAAAGCAACCAATCGGCTGGGTGTTTGCCTGGTCACCACAGGGCCGGGCGGAACCAATGCGGTCACGGGTGTCACGGGCGCGTGGCTCGATTCGACGCCCACTCTCTTTATCTCCGGCCAGGTGAAACGTCCCGACCGGATGTTCGATGCCGAAGGTCATCCGTTGGGAATGCGGCAGCTTGGGGTCCAGGAGGTCGATATTGTTTCGATCGTCAAGCCGATCACCAAGTATGCCGTCACGGTGCTCGATCCGTCACGCATTCGTTATGAGATGGAGAAAGCGGTGCACATCGCCACGACGGGACGCCCCGGACCTGTTTGGATCGATATCCCGTTGGATGTGCAAGCATCGCCCATCGAAGCGGATCAACTGCAGGGATACAACCCGGAAGAACAGGCAGCCGTCGCTCCCGCCGATCTCGCGGAGCAGGTCCGGTCTGTCATCCAAGCACTGAATGCTGCAGAAAGGCCGTTGTTGTTTGCCGGCAATGGCATTCGCCTTGCCCGTGCCGAGAAGGAGTTTGCGGATCTTGTGCAGCTACTCGGCATCCCCGTTGTGGCTACGTGGTGCGCCGCGGATCTTATCGCGAGCGACAATCCGCTGTACGTGGGCCGGCCCGGGTCCGTCGCCACGCGCGGTGCGAACTTTGCCCTGCAGAACTGCGATTTGCTGCTGGCCATCGGCGTGCGCCTCGACTTTGCCATCACAGGTTATGCTCCGGACAAGCTGGCACGCGCTGCGCATAAGGTGATGGTGGACATTGACGCGGCTGAGCTCGGCAAGTTGAAGGGATTCGTTCAACAGCCAATTCAATGCGATGCAGGCTTATTCCTCCGCGAGCTTCTCAATCAGAGATCCGCGATCCAATGCCGGAAGCGAACTGCCTGGGATCAGCGCTGCGCGGACTGGAAGACCCGTTATCCGGTCGTTACGGAAGAGCATCGAAAGCCCGAAGGGCAGGTTAGTATCTACAATCTGGCCGAGGTGATCGGCACTGAATCGAAGCCGGACGATCTTCTCATCAGCGGCAGCTCCGGTGCAGGTATCGAGATCTTTCTGCTCGCTTGTCCGACTCGAACCGGCCAGCGCATCTTCCATACGGCCGGTCTGGGCTCCATGGGTTTCGGGCTGCCGGGAAGCATCGGCGTATGCCTGGCCGGCGGTAGAAAGCGAACCATCTGTGTGGACGGTGATGGCGGGTTCCAGTTCAATATTCAAGAGCTCGAAACCGTTGCGCGTTTGAATCTTCCCATCAAGTTTTTCGTCTTGAACAACGATGGATACGCCTCCATTCGCGCCTCGCAAGCGAACTACTTCGGAAAGGCCAGCATCGGTTGCGATTCCCGAACCGGACTTACGGTTCCGGACCTCTCGAAAGTCGCGGCCTCGTACGGCATCAAAGCCGCCGTCATCCGGGAACAAACGAATCTGCGCGACGAAGTGCGTAAAGTGCTCGACACGCCGGGACCCGTCGTTTGCGATGTTCACGTCATCCCGGATGAGAGCCGCTCTCCGCGTTTATCGAGCTTCCAGAAGCCAGATGGCTCGTTCGTGTCGAAACCGCTTGAGGATCTGTGGCCGTTCCTGCCGCGAGAAGAGTTCTACGCCAATATGATCGTTGAGCCGTTACCGGAGTGATACCGAACCTGCATGACGTCTGAGCGGATCCGCCCCCTGCGCGATCGATTGGATCACTTGCTACGTGAGACAGTCGCGGAAGCGGTCGAGCGACAGGAATCTGCGTTCGACGAGTTCACCGGCCCTCGACGCGACCGAATCGTCTTATTCGGTGCTCGTAAACTTGGCCGCAAGGCCTTAGCGGGTTTGCGAACCGTTGGAGTGGAACCATTAGCGTTCAGCGATAACGACCCGCGGACTTGGGGAACCAGCATCGATGGACTTGCGGTCTGCCCGCCCGAAGAGGCCGCGAAGCGGTTCGGAAAGGATGCAGCATTCGTCATCACTATTTGGGGTCGCGGTTCTGCCGACACCATGGCACAACGCCGCCAGACACTCGAGGCCTTAGGCTGCGACCGCGTGCTGCCTTTTGTGCCACTGTTCTGGAAATACGCAGGTACTTTCCTGCCCCACGGTGCGTTGGATGTTCCCCACCGGGTGATCGAGAGCGCAGCGGACGTGAAGCGCTGCTTCGAGATCCTCGCCGATGAGCCCTCGAAAGTGGGATTAGTCGAGCAGATCAGGTGGCGTGTTGAAGGGGACTTCGACGCTCTTTCGGACCCGGTGTCGGACGAGATTTATTTCCCCGAATTTATCGATTCGCTCCAGGCACCCGAAACGTTCGTCGATTGCGGCGCGTACGACGGAGACACGGTGTTGCGCTTCCTTATTCGCAATGATCACCGGTTCGCTCAGATATTCGCCTTTGAACCTGATCCTGAAAACTTCAGGGCGCTGGAAGAGAATATCGCCCGCCTGGCCGAAGATGTTCGAGAGCGGATTGAGATCTCGCGCTGCGCCATTGGCGAGCAGAAAGTGAAAGTCTCTTTTGCCGCCACTGGCACCGTCGGCGCGTCCTTCGGAGAAGGGAACGTCACCGTGCAGTGCATCTCGTTAGACGAGGTACTGCGGCACGAGAATCCGACCTACATCAAAATGGATATCGAGGGCGCGGAACCGTCTGCGATTCGCGGCGCTAAAAGTCTGATCAGGGATCATCAGCCGGTGGTGGCAGCCTGTAGCTATCACGTTCAGGATCATCTCTGGACCATTCCATTAGTGCTGTTCGACGCCAATCCCGACTTTGCAATTGTGCAACGGCAGCACATCCAGATGGTGGAGGACCTGGTCACGTATGGCGTGCCGTATGGCCGACTGATCGATAGCAACGAGACTTGATGAAGACCATCAGCATAATCACGCCTTGTTACAACGAAGAGGAAAATGTACGCGAGTTATACAACCGTGTACGGGCAGCGATGGTCAGCGTTGGCCGCTATCGCTACGAGCACATCTTTATCGATAACTCCTCGCAGGATAGGACAGTCGCGATTCTGAAGGAAATCGCCCGCGAAGATCAGAACATCAAGGTCATCGTGAATGCCCGGAATTTCGGGCACATACGCTCACCATTTCACGCGTTTCTTCAGACGTGCGGCGATGCGGTGATCGGGTTGGTTGCGGATTTGCAGGATCCGCCCGAGATGATCCCTGAGATGATCGCGAAATGGGAAGAAGGCTATTCGATGGTCCTCTGCCTGAAAACGGCAAGCCAGGAAAATAAGCTGATGTTTTGGGTTCGTACGCAGTATTATCGGCTGGTCCAACGTTTGTCCGATATCAACACCTTCGAGAACTTCACCGGCTTTGGTTTGTACGACCGCCAGGTGGTTGATTCTATTCACTCTTTTCCCGACGCTTATCCGTATTTCCGGGGTATGATCGCCGAAATCGGGCTGCCGTACTACACATTAACGTTCAATCAGCCCCGGCGGATCCGCGGCATCACGAAAAACAACTTCTACACGCTGTACGACATGGCGATGCTCGGCATCACCAATCTTTCGAAAGTGCCGTTGCGCCTGGTAACTTTCCTGGGTTTCATAAGTGGTGCCTTGTCGCTATTCGCTGCGTTAGCGTACTTCATCTACAAGTTGGTGTTCTGGAGCAATTTCACGGTGGGCGTAGCGCCCCTGGTCATAGGCTTGTTCTTCCTGGGCTCGGTTCAACTGGTCTCGATGGGAATCCTGGGTGAATACATTGGCGCGATTCATACTCAAGTCCTGAAGCGTCCATTGGTCATCGAGAAAGAACGGATCAATTTCCAATACCCTCCCGGCGAACCACTGCGGGGGATTTAGCTTTCTAGCTTCAAATGCGACCATGGGGTTTGGCAGTTGAGCACCCGGATGAGTGAACTGGACGGAAGGAAAACATCTTCAAGCAAAAAGGGCCTGTATTGGCTTATTGCGCTGGTTCTGGCCGGCATTTTGCTTTATTTCTCGCTGCGGGGTATCGACTGGGCGGAAGTTTGGCGAATCGTTTCCAAAGCCTACCTCCCTTATGTCTTCCTGGGGGTGCTGATTTCCACTTTCTCGCTTCTCCTGCGGGCTTACCGCTGGCGCATTCTGTTGCAGGCCCGATCTCCGGTTCCCCTTAGCACCGCATTCTGGGCGACGTCAGCCGGCTATTTCGGTAATAATTTTCTTCCCGCCCGGGCCGGGGAACTTGTGCGGACCATGATGGTGAGTTCGGCGACAGGACTGGGCAAAACGTTCGTCCTGACAACTGCTCTCACCGAGCGCCTTGCAGATGCGATCGCCCTTGTGCTGATCAGTTCTATCGTGCTGCTTACGCTTCCTTTCCGGCCCGGCTGGTTCGACAATGCGGCGCGGCCGTTCGCGATTATTGGCTTTTGCGGCGCTTTAGCAATCCTGATCGTGCCGAAACTCGAAAAGGTATGGCACGGGCTTCTCATGCGATTGCCCATTCCGAAGCCCATTGGGGAAAAGCTCGCGGAAACGTTGACACACATTCATGCGGGATTGCGCGCATTTCACGACTGGGCACGATTATTAGGATTCTTATCGCTCACGGTTGTGATCTGGTTTTCGGATGCCTTCTCCACGCTGGTCGGCATGCATGCCTTGGGGATGAGCACCACGCTTCCCGTAGCGCTCTTGCTGATCACCGGTCTGGGGCTAGGGAGCGCTCTCCCCTCTACGCCCGGGTATGTAGGTATCTACCAGTTTGTTGCCGTGGGTGTGCTCGTGCCGTTCGGGTTCAGCAAAACGAATGCCATCGCCTACATTCTTCTCGCCCAGGCGATGCAGTACGTCTACATCACTTTCTGGGGTTTGCTTGCGTTGGCCCGATCACGTGGGCTGAGCTTCCGGTCGCGGTCGACCGCCAGACAGCCGGCGACTCTGGAGCCAAAAGAAATCGCGGAATAACAGATCCTCCGGGCTGGCGTCCAGATCAGGTGCGGCCGCTGTTTTCTACCCTGGTCCCGGGAGCCGCAACACTCACGCGAGTCTCCTTCCACAAGCGCTGAGCAGGTAGAAAGAAGACCGCCGTGGCACAGAGTGCTGCAGCTACGAGCACCGAGAAGGCACGGATGACCCCGGTCAACCTTTTGAGTCCCGTTCGCTCCGGCACGAGGGGGTCGACGAGCGCTGCTCCGTAGAAAAGCGCCTGACCCGTTGCGGCCAGGATCATCAGTGGTTGCGGCAGGAACAACGTCGATAAGAGCGCGGCCCACATCGCGAACGGCAACAGCAATCGCCCTAGCTTGTGCGATAGGAAATGGATGAAGCGGCGATTGCCCGGCCACAGAAGTTGGGGAAAGCGTGCAAGGATCTGATAAATCCCCGCCTGCGTTCTTACCTTCCTCCTGAATTCTGATTGCAAGGATGTCGGAAAGTCATACGCTTTCGCATCGTCTTCGAAATAGATCCTGTAGCCTTTCAGAGCAGCAACAAAGGGAAGATAGACGTCGTCAAGCAGAATGTCCGAGGGAATCGATTCTGTCAAGTTCGCCCGGATCGCATAGATCGCGCCCGTTGCGCCCAGCATCGCGTCAATCTCGTTGAGATTGCGCCGGATCCATTTCTCGTACTTCCAATACAAACCGGTGTTGTACTCTTCATGACTTTCACCTTCCCGAATGACCAGTTCGCCGGTGACGACTCCGACACTCGGGTCCGCAAAACAACTGACCAGCTTAGAAATGGCGTCCCGTTCAAATGTTTGCCGGACGTCGGTGAGGACGGTAATCTCGCCGGATACGGCTTTTAGTCCCTGGCTGACGGCAATCGCTTTGCCGCCCGGCGGTAATGAAAGCAGCCGGACCCGTTCGTCTCCGAATTCGCTGACGATTGCCTCCGTTCTGTCGGTGGAACCATCCGAGACCACGAGGATATCGGTGAGATCGCCCGGGTAGTCCGAGGCCAAGATCGAGCGGAGCTTCGCTTCAATCCAGCGCTCGCCGTTCTTCACCGGGATCACGACTGAGATCCGGACCGGTTCAAGTCTCTTGCGAATTGGTTTGGAGAAGAGCCGTGCGTAAACCGCAAGGAGGAATGGATATCCGATCAGAACGTAGAGGATGAACCCGATAACAGCGAAGAAGATGAGAGCCGCTAGAGTCATGCGCTCCGCAGTGCTGAGGGATTTTTGATTGCGGGCAATGCACGCTCAAACTTCCTCGTCACTTGCTCCCACGAGAAATTCTCAACAACAAGTTGCTTGGCTCGTTGAGCTACGTTTTGAGCCGCAGCGGGATTCGCCAGGAGCTCAAGGCAGTGCTGGGCGAACTGCTCGGCGGAGTCACCAATGCGAATCGTGTCGCCGTTCTGGAGCGGGAGACCTTCGGCGCCGATCGCGGTAGACACCACAGGCGCACTCGCGGCCATGGCCTCAAAAATCTTGAGCCGGGTGCCGCCACCAATTCGCAGCGGAACAATCGACACGGCGCATTGCCAAAGATACGGGCGAACGTCGGGTACAGTTCCGGTGACGGTGATCCCCGGGGTGTTAGCAGCTTCAAGGATGGAGGGAGGCGGTGTGCGGCCTACAACCGCGAGCGTGCAATCGGGCTTTTGAGCTCGGATTCGCGGGAACACATCGCTCAGGAACCAGCGCATGCCGTCAATGTTGGGCATCCAGTCCATCGAGCCGACAAACACCAGATCGTGTGCGAGCGAAGCAGATGTGGGTCTTTCAAAGTAATCCAAGTCGACGCCGGTGGGAACGGACGAGATACTCTTTACTCCGAAGCGGGAACGCATCATCTCCTCATCGACGTCGGAGACGGCGACGACGTGGGCCACTGCCCGGCAGACGTCCCGTTCCCAATTCAGCATCTTCTCCGCCTGGCCCGCGAAGTAGGCACGATGTGCGAATGTTCTCCCGGCTTGAGCGTGCCGCTCCCAGATCATCGATTCCACGTTGTGTTGAAACAGTGTCCACGAGCTGAGATCGTCGATATTGATCGCGGGAAACAGGAAATCGCAGATCTTCGCGTCGAAGTCGTGTTCGCCCGTCAGCTTGCGAATGGCCTGCCGCATCGCCTCCGAGCGATAACGCATACCGGCGACTGGGATTGGAGAAACCAGACCATGCGCCAGCTGAAGTGCGAAGGCGGGAGATGTCTTCGACACGACTTTGTGCGCGACCGGGTAGGCACAGGACGAGTATTCGGGGGCACGGCGCAGACCTTCAGGATTCGCCGGGTCGTCGAACGCCAGATAGTGGACTTCGTGGTTCTTATGAAGCTGCCGGACCATCTCGAGCGTGCGGATCTGGCCGCCGCGCGTGGTCGGGTGCAGAAAGTCGGTTTTGACCCAGAGGATCTTCATACGGTCACCCGTGCTGGCGCAGTAGCTAAAAGGCCGTCCCAGTACTCTTCCTGACGACCGGCGAACATCATCTCGCCCCAGACCTGCAAGTTCAAGAGGCGCCACAGACGGTCTGTTGCGTCCTCGACTCCACCTCGTTGTTTAGCAACCAGCTCCTCGACGTAGTTCAGATTCACGTATTCCGAAAGGAATGACTTACGGCGCAGCAGAAGCGAGATGATCGAATCATTCTCTTTGTCCCGGAACCACTGCCGCAGCGGGGTAGGGAAGCCCATCTTGGTGCGATAGATGATGTCGTGCGGCAGCAGATCTTCCGCAGCCTTTTTCATGATGTACTTGCCTGACTTGTTCCGAATCTTCAGGTTGTCGGGAACGCGCGCGGCAAACTCCACAAACGGGTGATCGAGGAAGGGCACTCGGCTCTCGATAGAGCACGCCATGCTCATCTGATCCTGTTTCATGAGAAGCTCGACCAGGTAAGTCTTTGCATCCGCATACAGCATCTGCGCGAGCGTGGATCCTGATCTTGAGTTCCAGTAATTGAGGTAAGACTCGTATGGATTCGATCCGTTCGCTTTGAGGAGCATGGCGTTGCGCTCGGATGCCGAAAACGCGCCATAGAAGTTGTCGAGTTGTAGCGATTCGACCGAAGAGTCTCTTCCGAGAAACGTATGCTGCAGCTTCCTTCGCAGGTCGCGAGGAATGCGGGTCGAAGAGTCGATCGTGTTTCGCACGCCGTTGCGCAAGAACGCAGGTGCGATTTTGTAGAGATCGGCCCACCGGCGATTGAAGAGATAGTGCTGGTAGCGGTGATACCCAGCGAATAACTCGTCGCTTCCTTCGCCTGTCAGAACGACCGTTACATGCTCGGCCGCAAGTTTCGAAACAAAGTAGAGCGAAACGCTCGATGGCCAGGCGATCGGCTCGTCCTCATGCCAGATCAGACGCGGTAATGCGTTAAAGAAATCATCGGAGGTGATAACCACCTCGTGATGATCCGTACCGATTGCCTCAGAGACATGCCGCGCGTAGCTAAGTTCGCTGTACGCTGCTTCCTTGTAACCCACGGCAAAGGTCTTGACCGGCTCAGAACGCATCCGCTTCATGAGAGCGGCGATCGCGCTGGAATCCAGTCCTCCGCTCAGAAACATGCCCAGGGGCACGTCGCTCATGAGGCGCATGCGAACGGTTTCTTCGAGGCGCTCGCGGCACTCGCGTATCCACTCGTCGTCAGATTTCGTTTCGAGCGAGCCCGGGGGCGGGACATCCCAGTATTGCCGGATGCTGATCGAACCCGTACGCGCGTCGAGTGTCAACGTATGCCCCGGCATCAGCTTGCGAATGCCACGGTAAAGCGTCTGCTCGCTGCTGACGTATCCGAAAGTCAGATACTCGGGCAGAAGCTCTTCCGCAAAGGACGAGCGGATCTCCGGATGGCGCAGCAGGGCTTTGATCTCAGAAGCAAACGCGAAGATCCGGTCGTTTTGGAAATAATAGAAAGGCTTGATGCCAAGCCGGTCGCGCGCGCAAAAGAGAGTCTGGCGATTGCTATCCCAGATCGCGAACGCGAACATGCCGCGGAACTTCTCAACGCACGCAGGGCCATACTGCTCGTACGCATGGACGATTGTTTCGGTGTCGCAGCGCGTTACGTAATGGTGGCCGGCAACCTCGAGTTCGGGCCGGATGGACGCGTGGTTGAAGATCTCGCCGTTGAATGTGATCCATTGCGTGCCATCTTCGTTCGACATCGGCTGATGGCCGCCGGCAACGTCGATGATGCTGAGCCGGCGATGGCCGAGGAATGCCGGGCCATCTTCGTGAATGCCATGACCATCCGGTCCACGGTGCTGGATGGCTTCCAACATGTGCCGCAGGTCCGCGGCCGAACCCGTGACCGGCTTAAGTTTTACAAACCCGCTGATTCCACACATTGAGCCGAATTCCTAGGGAGTAGGTCGTTTCGCAAAGTAGCTATTGGCCAGCCCATGACGGAACCGTCGCGGACGTGGACGTTGAGGACGAACTGCGGTGCCCCAGTGAACACCGGGGCGCCGTGTTGGGACAGGAGGAGATGCGAGTTGCCGAGTGCCGCCCGGCGTAACATCTGCGGTTGCTAACGCCCGTTCGTGCACCAGTCGTATCGCGGCCGCCAAGGCAAAGAAGGTCGCCAGGATATGGGTGTATCCAACGCTGAGGAAGAAGATTCCGGAGAACAACGCGCCCGACGAATAGAGCAGATATCGCGCACAGGCATATACTCCTGGATCAGTTTGTGCGCTTTCCCGATAAGTGCGATAGGCGTAGCCGAACGACAATGCGAGTGAAGCGGCAAAGAAGAGAAATCCGGGCACTCCGGTCTCACTCGAGATCTGGGTATACGTGTTGTGGGAGACAAGGCTTTCGCCGCCTGCTCCCGTTGCCGCTTTCCGTTCGTCCCAACTGACGAATGAGAAATCACCCGGTCCGACGCCGAAGATCGGATGGTGAAGCGTCATCTGCAGACTTTGAATCAGGAGCGCTCGGCGTTCCTCGCTGGAGGCGATGTCAGCTCCCAGACGTCTGCTGGTCGCCTTGTCGTACTCCCCATCGTGAGAGAAGAAGGTCATGTAACGGGCCTTCAGGTAATCGGGAAGGAGAACAGACGAGGCCGCAAGCGCGACCATTGCCCCCACAAGAATCATGACTTTCTGATTACCCTTCGCAAAAATGAACGCAATGATCAACAGGACCATCATGGCCAGCAGTCCGGAACGGGATCCTGCCCGGGCAAATGCGCCATACAACGGGATCGTCGCGAGTAGGAAAGCAAACTTCTTGAACCCGGATGCCCGGCTCGCTTTGAACCACCAGAAGGGCAGACCGGCCACCATTGTGAGCGCAAACTCATTCGGGTCGCCCAGCGTTCCGCCCGGCAAAGCCACCCGCCCCTGCACATTCACTCCGATATAGAAGCTCAGGAGGGCAGCGGTTAACGTGGCATACGCATAGGCGCCTCCGATCTTCTGCCAGTCGCTCACTGACCTGATCATCTGGACCATGATCAGGAAGATCGCGAATGACTGCAGCTGCCATTGCACATACGGAATGCTACCCGCACGCCAGTAACTGAACGGAAAACAAACCACTACCCAAACCGTAAAAGCGAGGAAGTACTTCGAGATGCTCGAAGACATCGCGCGCTTCAGGTTTCCACCTGCGATCGTCATGATGATCAGGACGATCAGCATAATCATCGGGATGTGGAGGAACCAGATTGGAGAGACGTCCAGGGCGCGCCCGGTGACAAGATAGACGTAGAACGCAAGCAGCTTCAGACCCAGCCTTGCAGGCGGATCGCTGTTGGCATTTACCGCGGACGCATTGAAACTGGGGAGGGGAAGCGGCCGCGTTCCCAACTGTGGCCGGGCGAAAGTACTCATGGGCGTTTACGAACGAATAAGTCTGGCCTTAGCAACTCACAGACCATGCTCATGACTGGGCATGTGTAGGCAAACTCGGTCAGTCTCAACGAAGGTACACAGCCGTTTTAGCCATTGTCGCATGATTTGGAGTGGGGCCGAAACGTACTTTCTCCCCATACTTCTTACTATCGGCGACTTCACGCTCAAAACTACCGTTTGTCTTTGGCCAGAAAATTCTGAAGCCCTAAGAGTAGGCTCAACAACTATATGCGTTCTTTTGCGGAACTCTCCTTCCGCGCCCGCCAGGAGGCGGCAAACCTCTTTCTCCTTACCACGCAACCGCGCTTCTCAGACAAAAGCGCGGAAGCGCTCGCGCTCCCCGACCCGGTTCAGGCAGCCGAGGCGCTGCGCGGCTCCGAGTATGCGTCCGACGTGATCGCACGAGCAGAGCAGATCCTCGGGCACCGGTTTCCGATCCTCGCCGTAGAGATTGAAACGGGGCCGGAGATCCAATGGAGGCGCGACTATCGTCACGGAAGAGAGTCCGGAACCGCTTACTTCCGCCGCATTCCCTATCTGGACTTCTCCGCCGTTGGTGATCACAAATTCGTCTGGGAATTGAACCGGCATCAGCATCTGGTTCTGCTGTCGCAGGCATATCTCATGACGAAGGATGACAGGTATCTGCGCGAGGTATTCCGGGAACTCGACGGATGGCTGGAGCAAAACCCGTTTCAGAGAGGAATCAACTGGACAAGTGCGCTTGAGGTGGCCTTCAGGGCGCTTTCCTGGATCTGGGTCTATCATCTCGTCGGATCGGAGATGTCTGATCGCTTGCGCCAGAGTTTTCTGACGGGTCTTTACCGTCATGGCCGGCATCTTTACGAAAACCTGTCCGTCTACTTCTCCCCTAATACCCATCTCCTGGGCGAGGCTGTAGCATTACACGCCTTGGGCGTTCTCTTCCCGACTTTCGGTGGCGCTGAGCAATGGAGGAGGCGGGGAAGCGACATCGTTCTAGCTCAACTGGATTTCCAGATGCGGCCGGACGGGTCTCACTTCGAGCAGTCAACCTACTATCACGTCTACGCTGTCGATCTTTTCATCCTGTTCTACTTGTTGTCCGGCCGCCCCGCCGGCATGGAGCCTTCGTTGGTACGTATGGCGGATTACCTGTACGCACTGTTGGGTTCGAATCGCAAATTGGCGTTTCAGGGAGATGATGACGGAGGACGGCTGTTCCATCCATACGGCCCGCGAGATCAGTTTGGACGCGCAACCCTGGCCACGTGCGGCGTTTTGCTGAAGCGGGAGGAGTGGGTTGGCACCCGGAGCGAACTCGCCGAACAAGCCGCGTGGTGGATTGGCGCCGAAGCCCTGGAAAACGCGAACGAAACGCCTGAAGGCAGCGAGGCTTCCAGATTTTTCCCGGACTGTGGTTCCCTTTTTCTTCGGAACAGTGCGCTTGCGCTTCAGATGGATTGTGGACCGTTCGGATACGGTGGTGCGGGACACAGCCATTCGGATACCCTGAGTCTGCTGCTCGAATCGAAGGGCGAGCGCGTTCTCATCGATCCTGGCACTTACGCCTATATGGGCGATTCTGGTGAGCGCGATTGGTTTAGAGGTTCCGAGGCTCACAACACGGTCCGAGTCAACGGGAAAGACCAGGGTATGCCGGCTGGCCCGTTCCGTTGGTCTTCAAAACCCGCAGTAACCATGCGGGGCTGGGCGGTTACCCCGGACGGCGGCGCCGTCGATGCCGAGTGTAATTACGAGGGTGTCGCTCACCGCCGGCGCGTATTGCTGGAGGACAGCCGATTGGTGATTCTTGACGACATCGAGGGTCAGGGCGCTATGGAATGCGAGCAGATCTGGCAATTGGGACCGGGAGCCTCTGGTTTCACATTCGACTCTTCCGGCACCTTGGGCGAGCGAAGCTCCTGGTATTCACCGGGTTACGGGCTGAAGCTTCCCGGAAAAGCCTTTGTTGTACAAGCGACGGGAGAGTCCCGCGTACAAATTGCCACGTGTATTACGGCGGGTACCGATAGAGCAGTACCGTCATTCGCGGAAGCCGAGCTGGAAGTAGAGCGGGTGCTCTCGTTTTCCCCGGGCGGTTCCAGCCGATAAGATAGTGGGAGCCGGCCTAAACCGGCAAAGGATTATCAGGGTCTTGAAGGATTTCTTTCCGTCTACTAAAGTCGCTGTTGTCGGTCTGGGTTATGTGGGATGCGTTACAGGCGCCTGCCTGAGTAGCTTGGGACACACGGTCATCGGTGTCGATCGCGACGAGCACAAAGTGAACTCGGTTCTGCGGGGTCAGGCTCCGTTCTTCGAGCCCGGGCTCGAAGAAATGATCCAGGCAAACGTGGCCGCTGGCCGATACACGGCGAGCACGTCGTTAGCAGACGCGATCGCTGATGCGGATGTCGCCCTGATCTGTGTCGGTACGCCATCGGAGAAGAACGGCAACTTAGGCCTTGATCAGCTCCGCCGCGTGGTGACCGAAATCGCCGGATCGCTCGTTGGCCGGAAAAAATCGCTGATCGTTGCCATTCGCAGCACCGTTTTCCCCGGGACATGCGAAGAACTCGTCATGCCGGTTCTCGGAAAAGAGGTGAAGGTCGTTTCGAATCCTGAGTTTTTGCGTGAGGGTGTCGCCGTTAGAGATTTCATGGAGCCGTCGCTCGTGGTGGTCGGCGGCGATGATCCTGCCGCGGTCCAAAGAGTCGCTGGCCTCTACAGCGCCTTAAATGTGCCGGCCTCGCTCGTATCGCTCCGCACCGCCGAAATGATCAAGTACGCATGCAATGCGTTCCACGCGACAAAGATTGCATTTGCAAATGAGATCGGAGCGCTCAGCACGAAGCTCGGGGTGGATGCGACGGAAGTGATGGATACGGTATGCGCTGACGTGAAACTGAACGCGTCTGCGGCTTACCTGAAGCCGGGTTTCGCGTTCGGCGGCTCCTGTCTGCCGAAGGATTTGCGTGCGCTTGTGTACCGCGCCGGACGGTTGGATTTGCGGCTGCCTCTGCTCCAATCCGTCTTGCCGAGCAACGAGGATCATCTGTCGCGGGCTCTTGCTTCTGTGCTTGACCTGCCGGCAAAGCGGCTCGGTGTGATCGGACTGGCGTTCAAGGAAAACACGGACGATCTTCGGGAGAGCCCCGTCGTTTCCATGCTCGAGCAACTGATCGGAAAGGGCCGCGACGTGCGAGTGTTTGATCCGCATATCCAACTGGAGACGATCTACGGAAGCAATCGCAACTTCATCCTGGAATCAATTCCGCACATCGGGCGGCTCATGGAGGCCCGGTTGGATGGAGTGCTTGGGTGGGCTGATCACCTGATCATCGCGCAAAAGCAGAACGAAGCCACCGTGGCGCAGATTCGCAACTCGGGTCTTCCGGTTCTCGATCTGGTTCGAAGCTCCAGCTTTACTCCGCAGATGGCGCTCGTTTAAGGCTCAAAGCACCTCAAGAATGCCGCCTAGCTGTAACACATTCGTCCTCAGTGCGCCCGCCGCCTCTTCATCATGAGCACAACTCCTGACCAGACGGTGTGCTTCTCACAGGCTGATCTCGATTTGTTCCGGGATGCCTCTGGTGATCGCAATCCGCTTCATCTGTCTCGCGACTACGCTTCGAAAACGGCTTACGGGCAGCAGGTAGTCTTCGGTGCGCTCGGCGGGGTGGCATGTCTCGGGCGCCTCCGTCAGCTTTCGGAGTCCGCCAACATTGCAAAATTGACGGCAGACTTTCATCGCCCCATGTTCCTTGGCGTGAATTATACGGTTCGGGCGTCCGGGCAGGGTGGATCGGAGACGGTGCGCTTACAGGACGGCACGGTTCCGGTCCTGACGCTTTCGGTTCAATACGGCGAAAAAACGCAAGGTTCTCGGCAGGTTGCACGTCCGGCGCACTTCGAGCGAACGGAAGCAAACGAACTACGGTTCCAGGATTTACCTTCCGGAACCGAAGTGAATGGAACGTGGGCAGCCGAGAGTGAGAAGACAGGCGAGTTGTGCCGCCGCTGGGGTGTACAAAACGCAGGTAGGGTGGTGGCCGAGGCTCTGCTCTGGAGCAGTTACGCGGTCGGCATGGAATTGCCAGGCAAGAGCGCGTTGTTCTTTCGCGTGGCGCTCGAGTTCGAAGCGGCGCCGATCACCGGCGGTGCAGTCGCGTACTCATTGAAAGTCACGGGCGTTAACAAAACCATCTCGCAGCTGAAGGTCAGCGCTGAACTCGCGCGGAGTGGGCAGCTGTATGCGCACGGACAGCTCGTCGCGTTCGTTCGTCCCGAGATGCCTCCAGTGAACTTCAGCGAGATCGGGTCGACCGATCGACAACCGTTCGCGGGAAAAGTTGCGGTGGTCGTTGGCGCAAGCCGCGGACTTGGTGCGGCCATCGCCGCATCTCTTGCCGCGGGAGGTGCGCATGTGGTCGGGCTTTCCCGTTCTGACCCGTCCTGGAGAGCTGGCCTGCCTAACGAAGTGCAGCCACGAATTTTGACGGAAGCCGCGGACGCGTCCGACGAGCAGGCTTTGGGCGCGCTAAGTTTGCGGATTCGGGACCGCTTCGGACGTTTGGATTTTCTGATCTGCAGTGCGTTTCCGGCAATTCCTTCGCTACGCCTTGAGGAGAATGCAACCGACCGCATTCGGGCGTACCTTGCCCGTTCGACTGACCTGGTGCTGGCCCCGCTGTGCGCGTTCTTACCCATGTTGAACGAGAGCAAAGGATGCACTGTGATCGTCTCGTCGGTTGCAGTGGAAAAGCCGGTGAGGGACTGGCCTCACTATGTTGCGGCGAAGAACGCCGTGGAAGGTCTAGGACTGGTCGCACCCCTGCAGTACCCCGAAACCGGGTGCTTATTAATCAGACCGGACAAGCTATTGACCGATATGACAAATACGCCGATGGGTCGCCAGAATGCGGCTTCACCTCTGGCTTATGCTGCTCAAATTTGTCGAGCTCTCGAAGCCCCGCCCCTGGCCGGAACGTCGCGAATTTTTCACGGGAGTGATGATGAGTAACGTTTATCGGAGGCTCTTAAGCGCCGGTACACTGAAAGAGTCGCGCATGAAGAACGGATTGGCGGAACTGTGAAACTCGCGGAAGCTCTGTCGATCGTTCGCAAGGCACCGGCTGATGGTACGCCGTTGAAAGTGCTGCTGGCATGTGGTTTTACTCCACTTCACCTGCAGAATTTCTTCGCTGCTCATTTACAGCAGGCGCATCCCGACCGGAAAGTTGAAGTTTCGGTGGGCCTGTTCGAAGACATTCCCGGAACGCTGAAGTTATTGGGGAATGATGGATTTCGAACGGGCGCACTGGTGATTGAGTGGTCCGACCTCGACTCACGCCTTGGGTACCGTCACCTCGGCGGTTGGGGCCAGCGGGTTGTTCCAAGCATCCTCGACAACGTCAAAGCGAGGCTGAAGCACATCGATACCCTTATCAGCGAGATACCCTCGAGCGCCAGCCTCGTCGTCTCACTGCCCACGCTTCCTCTTCCACCCGCCTTTCATACGGCTGGATGGCAGGTGAGCGAAGCCGAATTAGCTCTTCATGAACTCGTAGTGAGTTTCGCGCGCAACCTGGCTGCGCATCCGTCGGTTTCAATCGTGAGCGAGGCGAGGCTGGACGCGGATTCTGCGGTTTTCTCCCGGTATGATTTCCGCGCGGACTTGAATACCGGATTTCCATATAGCTTGCCGCACGCAGAGGTCTTAGGAAGAGCACTGGCAGGCTTGCTGAATCCTCGCAAACCCAAGAAGGGTTTGATCACAGATCTCGACGACACGCTGTGGGCAGGGCTGATCGGTGAAGTGGGACACGAACAGGTCTCCTGGGATCTTGCCAGCCACACCCAGTTTCATGGCTTGTACCAGCAAATGCTCGGAGCCCTGGCTGATCAGGGTGTGCTAATTGCCATTGCGAGCAAGAATACAGCGGAGATCGCGCAAAAGGGATTAACGCGCAGCGATCTCATGATCTCGGGCGACAAAATCTTCCCCATCGAGATTCATTGGGAGCCTAAGTCCGGTTCGGTATCACGCATCCTGAACGCCTGGAACATCGGTGCGGACAGTGTGGTCTTTGTTGACGATAGCCCGATGGAACTGGCCGAAGTACAGGCAGCACATCCGGACGTCGAATGCCTGCTCTTTCCCAAATCGGACTACCAGGCGGGCTTCGCCTTCCTGCAGAAACTCCGTGACCTGTTCGGAAAACCGCGGCTTTCGGAAGAAGATAGCTACCGGCTGCAGAGCATTCGCCAGGGACAGCAGTTTCAGGACGCGGCGCAGGGCGGAGATTCCACCGAACAGCTTTTAGCCTCTGCGGAAGCGCGGCTGACCTTCGAGTTCAATCCGCCCGCAAGCGACAAGAGAGTGGTTGAATTAGTCAATAAGACAAACCAGTTCAACCTCAACGGAGTGCGGTTCACGGACGGGGAATGGCACGAGAAGGCTAAGGATCCCGACACCGTAACCGTTGCGATCAGCTATCAGGACAAGTTTGGACCGCTTGGAAAGATCGCAGTTGTCCGTGGTACCAAACACCGTAAGACACTGTGGATCAACGCCTGGGTGATGAGCTGCCGGGCGTTCTCGCGACGCATCGAGCACCAGACTCTCCTTCAGTTATTCGATCGCTGCGGAGTCGACGCGCTCGCGTTCGATTTCGCTTCGACGCCGAAAAACAAGCCCATCGCTGATTTTCTTCGGGACCTCCTCGGCGAGGAACCGGCGCACGGCGCCGTATTGACGCGCGAGAGATTCAACGAGAAACTGCCAAAGCTTCATCACCAATTAGTAGAGAAAAATGGATAACTCAGAAACACGCCTCGTCAAGATCTTCGAAAACGTATTCCCGGACTTGCCGGCCGACCGCATTCCGAATGCATCTCAAGATTCAGTACAGAATTGGGATTCCGTCGCAGCAATTACGCTGATGAATCTGATCGAAGAAGAATTCGGCATTCAGATGGACTTCGACGACTTAGGCGAACTTACATCTTTCGGAAAGATACTTGCCTATGTGGACGGCAAAGTAGCGCAAACGGCATAGAGCGGAACATCGCTCATGATCTCCATCGCGCGCGCACGCGATCTGCTGAAACATAAGCTGGTCAAAAACACCGGCGCACTGATGATCGTGCAGATGAGCGCGTTTGCAGCGCCACTGCTCGTTCTTCCTTACTTAACACGCGTCTTAAGCACGGAGCATTTCGGACTGATCGCATTCGCGACGTCCTTCAACTATTACTTCATCACGCTGGTTGAGTACGGATTCAACCTGACGGCCACCCGCCGAATCGCCGTTCATCGAGACGACCCCGAGAAGGTTGCGAAGATCTGCTCTTCCGTTTACGCCGCCAAGGCTCTTTTGACAGTTCTTGGTTTTGCCCTGATGCTGGCCGTCGTACTTGCGACCCCTAAGCTACGGCCCAACGTCGGGCTGTTCTGCATCAGTTACCTGACCGTAATCGGTGATCTGCTCTTTCCTTTGTGGCTGTTCCAAGGGCTACAGAAGATGGAGAACCTTGTCTGGCGGGACCTGGTCACAAAATTCCTTTCGCTTTCGCTGGTTTTCGGGTTCGTGCGGAAAGACAGCGACTATATACTTGCGGCCTTATTCCAGGCGGGGTCACCGCTTCTGGCAGGGCTCGTGGGCCTGATCACCGTGCCAATCGTCGCGAAGGTTCGCCTGGTTCGACCAAGCTTGGAGGAGACGGTTACGGCTTTGCGCGAAGGATGGCCGGTCTTCTTGTCCATGGCCGCGTTTACGCTTTCGTCATCAACCAGCATCTTCCTGCTTGGACTACGCTCGGGGCCGGCCGATGTGGCGTATTACATTGCTGCTTACCGGCTCGTGGTCGCGATACGCGCCCTGGTTGATCCGGTGAAGACGGCTATCTACCCGCATATCAGTCACATGGCCGCAACTTCAAAACAGGATGCCGTGGCCTTCTTGAGGAAGTACAGCCTGATTCTCGCTTCTCCGTTTCTGGCTGTATCGCTGGTCCTGCTGGCATTCGCGCCGCTGATTGTAAAGCTTCTTTACAGCCCGAAGTACGCGCCTACGATCCTGTTGCTTCAGATACAGGCCATGAGCCCGTTCCTACTGGCGTTTCAACATAACTACTCGACGTTTTTCATGCTGGCGTTCGGCTACGATAAGGCGTTCTCGCGCCTGGTTCTGCAGATGACGGTGTTGAACTTCATCATCCTGATACCGGCCATCTATCTCATGTGGCCGCCGCTCGCAGTATCAATCACCGGCCTGATACTCGACATGTTCATGGCCGTGATGACGTATCTGTTTTACCGCAAGCATTCCCGCTTTGTCTTACAGCCCGTCGCAGCGTAAAGCTGCTCCA
>Ga0308176_10000794_pt1 | contig 19739 bp, 13 predicted proteins | sample PhyCR2_3_FD_203890 | JGI IMG/M metagenome (GOLD analysis project Ga0308176, IMG submission 203890) | Soil microbial communities from UC Gill Tract Community Farm, Albany, California, United States - DLSLS.C.R2 | ecosystem: Environmental > Terrestrial > Soil > Agricultural land | place: USA... | reverse complement strand
GTAATGCCGTATCGCCCCGCGGCTGAAGTGCCGGCAGGCGTAGCAATCGCAGCCGTCCTCGATGGGCGAGCGGTCGCGGGTGTATTGGGAGTTTCGCAGCCGACGGGGGCCGGAAGATGTGAAGGCGTAAGCATTTCGGCCATTTCGGGTGGGCAGGACGCAGTCGAACATGTCGATCCCCGCGGCGACGGCGGCGACGATGTCGCGGGGGAAGCCGACGCCCATGAGGTAACGCGGTGACGGGGTGGGGAGTGAGGGAGTGACGGAGTGGAGGATGCGTTTCATTTCATCGAATCCCTCCCCTACCGCCAAGCCGCCGACGGCGTAGCCGGGGAAGTTCATTGCGACGAGTTTCTCCGCGCAGCGCTGCCGGAGGTCGAGATCGGTGCCGCCCTGAACGATGCCAAAGAGCGATTGGTCTCGCGGGCGTTGGTGAGCTTGGACACACAACTCGGCCCAGCGGAGCGTGCGCCGCACCGCCTCCACCTGGTACTCGCGCGGCGCGTCGGCCCGCGGGCACTCGTCAAACGCCATGATGATGTCCGCGCCGAGGAGGTTCTGGACCTCGATGCTGCGCTGCGGGGTGAGGTGGACGGCGGAGCCGTCCACGTGGGACTTGAAGGTGACGCCGTCGGCGGTGATCTGGTTGATGTCGGAGAGGCTGAAGACCTGGAAGCCGCCGGAGTCGGTGAGGATGGGGCCGGGCCAGGCCATGAAGGCGTGGAGGTCGCCGAGCGCCGCAACGGTTTCGGGGCCGGGGCGGAGCATGAGGTGGTAGGTGTTGGCGAGGATGCATTGCGAGCCGGTCGCGGCGACGAATTCGGGGGGGAGGCCTTTGATGGTGCCCTGTGTGCCGACGGGCATGAAGGCGGGGGTGTCGAAGTGGCCGTGGCGTGTGGTGATGCGGCCGAGGCGGGCGGCGGAGTGGGGGTCGGTGGAGAGGAGGTCGTAGCGGAGGGGCGGGGCGGACGGGGGCATCAGCGGATTGTAGTCTGGGGGCGCTTCGGTTCTTAGCTGCGAATGGAAGCGGGTGAACGGCGGGATGCCACGGTAGAATGTCTTGCGAACTAATTCACCGCTGCCGAAGCACGCAGGGACCAATGAGCTGGAACAAGGACCAATACCTGCCGGACGATCAAATCGTGCGGCGGCTCATCACGGAAGTTATCAGCCCCCTTCTGTTATGGTACGCACGGGAAGTGAAGAGACCGATGGCGGCTGACTGCGCCGTGTACGTGTACGACGAGGTGCGCTTCACCTGCGTCGTCGACCCGTCTGGGATTCTGATCACTCGACCGGCCCAACTCACTGGCAGCATCCGAGTCCGATTCCGCAAGACTTTCGGACAGAACAAGGGGCTGTATCACGTCGAGGCGATCTACCCGGAATTAGACACCCAGACAGGGTTTACCGGCTTTAGCTGCAGCGGCCGCATGCGACCCGACGCCGAGACGCCGATACTGCACCCAGCTTCGGTGACTACCCGATATAACGTCCGAAACTGGCAAGGCCCGAGCGGCTACCGGCCGCGCCTGCAGAAATCGAAATCGAGCCGCTGACGGCCACCCGATAGCTCACGGCGCGACACAGCACCTGGCGGAGAAAAGCAGCGATACAAATTGCGGGTTCATCCGCGTTCGTCTGCGGGTGATTAGATTTCCACCCTCATTGCCGGCTAATACGCCCTGATAAGTCTCGCCTTCTGGAACGCGGCGAGGACGATGTCTTCGTGGCGCATGCCGAGTTCCGCGCGGGCTTCGGAGCACCATTGGCACATGCCGACGCCGTGGCCGAAGCCGTGGCCTTCGACGAAGCGCACCTGGTCGGCGTCGTTGATGACCTTGAAGAAACCGGAGGGGAGCTGGGTTTCCTTGGCGGCGTCGGTGTTGACGGCCCAGCGGATTTCTTCGCTGGTCCAACTGAAGCGGGCGCCCTTCACGTCCGTCACAATGAAGCGCGTCGGCCGGCCCCAGCGGTTGGTCTGCTGGATGTCGATGCGCGTCACGGCCTCCATTTTCTTCTCCGGGCGGTCCTTGCGCTGCCCGAAAATGCGGAATCGGCGGGTCAGCTCGTCCTTCCGCACGACGATCGGGCCCCAGTTGAATCGCGGCGAAGCGCTGCACAGCGACTTCACGTTCTGATCGCCCAACGGAGGGATGTAGTCGTCGCCGAAGGCGTCGATGGCGGACTGGGAGATCCCCCCGCAGCAGGAGCTGAAGTAGGCCTTGAAGATGCGTTCCTGCCCGCCGTCGCCGTAGGCGACGACCACGCCGGCGGTCTCGTCCACGGCCGAGCGGCTCTTGCGGGTCTCGGCGGGGATGCCGCCGTACACCTGGCTGCGCTGGTCATTCTGGAGGTCGTACGCCGAGCCCGGCTTGGCCGTGCGCGCCTCATAGAGCGCGTAGGTGCGGGCGACGATCGCCTGCGCCTTGTACGCCTCGTCCTGCCAGTTCCAGAGCAGCTCCTTGGAGACGACGCTCTTCAGATAGCCATCCACGTCCACGTCGTTGACGACGTCGAAGTGCCCGGGACCGACCGGGACGAGCCGGTACCGGCCGCGGTAGGCGGTGCCGTTCACGGCGACGGAGCCTTCGGCCGAGGGCTCGATGATCAGCTCACCCGTGCCGAGCATGCCGGTGCCGATCTTCCACCCGCCCGGGACGAGCGTGACCGGGACCGGCGTGCCCGCTGGGAAATTGAGCGCGTGCGACACCGAATCCGACGCCGCCTTGGCGACCGGCGGCTCGGAGGCGGTGATCATTACCTTGTCCAGGTTCTGGAGGACCCGCACGCGGACGACCGGCGAGTCTTCGGATCGGCGCCCGCGGGAGAGGTTCTGGCTGCAGCCGGCGCCCAGGAGCGCCCAGGCGGCCAGCCCCGTGCAGAGGCAAAAGAGCGAAACCCATCGCCACGTCCTGCGGCGTGAGGGGGAAGATTCCATGGCGTCCCTGCCTTGGATTCGAGTGAGTTGTCCGTGCGGCCGGCGAAGCACAAGAGATCGACCGCGCAATTTTTGCCGACCCCACCGGGGCGGCGTGCGACCCGTTGTACCGCGCGGCGATCGGTTTTCAACGTAAACGCCGCCGCCGTTCACCGGCGCGCGCCGGTTAACCCGCAATGTCACGATCGCACGGCCCCGTCGCGCGGGGATGCTCATCGGGTTTTTCCATCGGGTCCGGAGTTTGCAGCCGTGTGCCGGGCTTGGGTTATGGCCACCAGGTGGTGCAGGAGTTCCCCGAATGGACGAAACTGACCGGGACGTGATCGAGCGGGATGAGGCGGGGGCGCGGGATCGTCGGGTGGAAGAACCCGCGCGGGAAAAGACGCGGCCGGACGGCGGCCGGGAGCCACGCGGGCGCAAGGCCGCTGTGAATGACGCCGGGCGGGGCAAGGACGCAGGCGAGCACGGCCACCGCGAACAGGAGCAGGACCGCAAGTCCCACGGCGAAGGGGACGAGTCCGAACCGTGGTCGCGGACGAAGAAGCTCGTCGTGTGGGGCGTTCTGGGCGCGGTGCTGCTGGTCGGCGTCGTGGTGGCCGTGCTGTGGTGGCTGCACGCTCGGCAGTTCGAGACGACCGACGACGCGTTCATCGACGCGCACGCGCAGCGGCTCGCGCCGCAGGTGGCCGGGCGGGTGCGCCGGGTGCTGGTCGTGGACAACCAGCCGGTGAACGACGGGGACGTCCTCGTGGAGATCGACCCGTCGGATTATCAGGTGCAGGTCGAGCAGGCGCAGGCGGCGGTCGCCGGGGCGAAGGGGAAGGTGTCGCAGGCCCAGGCGCAGTGTCAAGTAGCCGAGGCGATGGTGGAGCAGGCCGGCGCCGATTTGGAGCAGGCGAAGGTGAGCGAGGCCAATGCCAAGGCGCAGCTCGGGCGCTACGAGGGCTTGAGCCAGGAGGCGCGCAGCCAGCAGCAGTTGGAAGACCTCCGCGCGGCCGCGAAAAACGCGGAGGCGCAGCGGGTGGCGGTGGAGAAGAAACTCGTCGCCGCCCGGGCGCAGGTAGATTTGGCCCAAAGCCAGGAGCGGGCGGCGAACGCGGACGTGGCGGCTGCGCAGGCGAAGGTCGAACAGGCGCGGCTGAACCTTTCTTACGCGAGCGTCCGGGCGGCCATCCCGGGGCGGGTGACAAACCTGCAGGTGCAGGCGGGCGATTACCTCGCCGTCGGTCAGCAATTGATGGTGCTGGTGCCCGACGAAGTGTGGGTGACGGCCAACTACAAGGAGACGCAGCTCGCGCGCATGCGCGTGGGACAGGAAGTGCAGATCAAGGTGGACGCGTACCCCGACGCGGAATTTCGCGGCCGGGTGGACAGCATTCAAAAGGGTTCGGGAGCTTGGTTCAGCCTGTTGCCTCCGGAGAACGCGACGGGGAACTACGTCAAGGTGGTGCAGCGCGTGCCGGTAAAGATCGTTTTCGAAGACCGCACGAGCGACGCGTACCGCCGGCTGGCCCGCGGGATGAGCGCGTCGCCGAAGGTGCGGGTGCGGTGATGGCCGAGGACGGGACGTCAAGATCGCTGGCCGGGGGGCACAACCCGTGGCTGGTGGCGCTGGTGGTGTCGATCGCCACGTTCATGGAGGTGCTGGACACGTCGATCGCCAACGTCAGCCTGCGCCACATCGCCGGAAGCCTCTCGGCCGGGATCGACGAGAGCACGTGGGTGTTGACCAGCTACCTGGTGGCCAACGCGGTGGTGCTGCCGATCAGCGGCTGGCTGGGCAACGTCATGGGGCGGAAGCGGTTTTACATGGTCTGCGTGGCGGTGTTCGCCGGCAGTTCCCTGATGTGCGGGCTGGCGCCCTCGCTCGGATGGCTAATCGTCTTCCGGGTCTTGCAGGGCGTCGGCGGCGGCGGGCTGGCGCCGAGCGAGCAATCGATCCTGGCCGACACCTTCCCGCCGCGGCAGCGGGGGATGGCGTTCGCGCTCTACGGGATCGCGGTGGTGTTCGCGCCGGCGATCGGCCCGACGCTGGGGGGCTGGATCACCGACAATTACTCGTGGCACTGGATCTTTCTGATTAACGTGCCGGTGGGGATCGGGTCACTCGCGCTGACGTACTTCCTGCTGGTCGAGCCGGAGGTGGAGAAGCGCGAGCGGGCCGAGCGCAAGCGGCGGGGGCTGCGCGTCGATTACGTGGGTTTTGGGCTCGTGGCGCTGGGGCTGGGGAGCCTGCAGGTCGTGCTGGACAAGGGCCAGCGCGAGGACTGGTTCGAATCGAGCTGGATCATGCTGACGACGGCCGCCGCGCTGGTCGCGCTGACGGCCCTTGTGGCATGGGAGCTGAGCCGCCGCGACCCGATCGTGGACGTGGGGCTGCTGGGGCGGCGGAGCTTCGCATCGTCCTGCGTGCTGATGTTCGCGGTAGGGTTCATCCTGTTCGGGACGACGCAACTGCTGCCGCAGATGGTGCAGGTGCTGTTCGGGTACACCGCAACGGAGGCGGGGCTGGTGATCACGCCGGGCGGTTTCGCGGTGATGCTCCTGATGCCGGCGGTGGGCTTCCTCGTGAACAAGGCGCAGCCTCGATACCTGATCGGTTTCGGCATGCTGGTGGAGTTCGTGGCGATGTGGCACATGAGCCGCCTGAACACGGCGGCGTCGTATTCGGACCTGATGTGGGCGCGCGTGTACCAGGCGTCGGGGATCGCGTTCCTCTTCGTGCCGATCACCACCGCCTCGTACGCGGGGATCCCGGCGGACAAGACCAACCACGCGTCGGCCCTGATCAACCTCATGCGGAACCTCGGCGGCAGCTTCGGCATCTCGCTGGCGCAGACGTGGCTGGCGCGTCGGCAGCAGTTCCACCAGGCGCGGCTCGTCAGCCACCTGACGCCGACCAGCCCCGCATTCCACCGGTGGCTGGCGCACGCCGCGGGGGTGATGCGCCACGGCGGGGCGTCCGCCGCCGGAGGAATGAAGGCCGCCGTCGCCCAACTCGCCGGCGTGCTGGGGCAGCAGACGCAAATGCTGTCGTACCTCGACGTGTTCCGGCTGCTGGCGTGGTGCTCGCTGGGATCGGTGCCGCTCGTGTTCCTACTCAAGAAGGTGAAGCCCGGCCAAGCGCAGGTGCATTGAATTTTGCGACGAAGGAAAAAAGTGATGACCAGACATGGCCCGACAGCGCTGCGGCCGATTCTGTGGGGCGTGCCGCTGCTGATAATCGCGGGTTGCGAGGTGGGGCCGGACTACACCCCGCCGAAGGTGACGATGCCGCGCGACTGGGGCGAGCAGGGGCCGGAGGCGACGACGCGCCCCTCGCCCGCCACGCGCCCCAGCCGGGTCGTTTCCCAGGCGACTCCGATCGTCGAGTGGTGGACGACGTTTCACGACCCCACCCTCGACGAGCTCGTGCGGCGGGCGGTGGACGAGAACCCGGACCTGCGGGCGGCGGAGGCGCGCGTCCGCGAGGCGCGGGCGCAGCGCGGCGTGGTACGGGCGGACCTGTATCCCGGCCTGAACGCGGCCGGGTCTTACGAGCACGCGCGGGCGAGCACGAATGGCATCGCGTCGGCGTTCGGGCCGGGCGGCGGGGCGGCGGTGAACGCCGGCGGCGGACAGCCGCCGCCCGGGGCCGGCGGGTCCCCGGCAGTCCCCGGCGCGGCGCTGAGCGAGTTCAACCTGTACCAGGCGGGCTTCGACGCGTCGTGGGAGATCGATCTGTTCGGCGGCAGGCGCCGCGCGGCGGAGGCGGCGTCGAACGACATCGAAGCCGCCGTCGAGGACCGGCGCGACGTGCTTACGACCTTGCTCGGCGAGGTGGCGCGCAATTACCTCGAGCTGCGCGAGGCGCAGCACCGCCTCGCCATAGCGCGCAAAAACCTCGACGCGCAGCGGAAATCGGTCGATCTGACCCGCGAGCGGGTAAACCGCGGACTCACCAACGAGCTGGACCTCTCGCGCGCCCAGGCACAGGTGGCGACGACCACGGCGCAAATCCCGGGCCTCGAGACGGCGGCGAGCCGCGCGATCCACCGGCTCGGGGTGCTGATGGGCCGCCGGCCGACCGCGCTGGCGGCGGAGCTGACGAACGAAGCGCCGCCGCCGGCCGTTCCCGACCGGGTGCCGGTCGGACTCCCGTCGGAACTCCTGCGGCGCCGCGCCGACGTGCGCCGGGCCGAGCGCCGCATCGCCGCCGCCACCGCGCGCGTCGGCGTGGCGGCGGCGGACCTGTTCCCGAAATTCACCCTCAACGGGTCCGTCGGCTTGCAGGCGCTGGAGCCCGGCGACCTCGCGGAGTGGGCGAGTCGCTATTACTCGCTCGGGCCCGGCCTGACCTGGCCGGTCTTCGACGCGGGGCGCGTCCGCAACCGCGTCCACGTCCAGGAGGCGCGCGTCGATCAGGCGGTGGAGGCGTACCGCCAGGCGGTACTGGCGGCGCTGCGTGACGTGGAGGACGCGCTGGTCGCCTACGGCAAGGCAGAGGAGCGCGTGGCCGCGCTGCGCCAGGCGGTCGCGGCGGAGGAGAAGGCGGTGCGCGTCGCGCGGGACCTGTATTCCCGCGGGCTGGCTGACTTCCTCACCGTTCTGGACGCGCAGCGGTCGCTGTACGCGTCGGAGGACGCGCTGGCGGCCGGCGAGGGGGAGGTGACGACGTCACTCGTGACGCTGTACAAGGCGCTGGGCGGCGGATGGGAGGTGGAAGAGGTCCGCAGGATGACCCCTCCGGCGGCGCAGGTGGAGACGGCGTCGGCCGGCGTCGAGCCGCGGGGCGGCTGAGATTTGTGCATTCCCCTCCGCCGCCGGTAAAGTTCCGCCCCGGAGGTCCTTCCATGCGGCAAAAGCGAGTGTTCGCACGATTCGCGCTGCTCGTCATTGTTTCTACGTTCGCCCCAACGCCATCGCCCGCGCGCGGCGACGAAAAACAAGCGACGCAATCCGGCTACACCCGCACGCAGGACGTCATCTACGGCCGCAAGTACGGCATGGCTCTGACCATGGACGTCTTCACGCCCACGCGGCCGCAGAACGGCGCGGCCGTGATCTGGGTCGTCAGCGGCGGCTGGCTGTCGTCGCACGAGGCGATCGCGGCGGTGCTGCCCACTTCGGCGGTGTACGAGCTGACCGGCCGCGGGTACGTGGTCTTCGCCGTCGTGCACGGCAGTCAGCCGAAGTTCACAATTCCCGAAGTGCTGCAGGACATGAACCGCTCCGTGCGGTTTATCCGCGCGCACGCGGCTGAGTACCACATCAATCCGGACCGGATCGGCATCACCGGCGGGTCGGCCGGCGGGCACCTCTCGCTGATGCAGGGCACCGCCGGTGACAACGGGAACGCCAGCGCCGCCGACCCCGTCGATCAAGTCTCCAGCCGCGTGCAGGCGGTGGCCTGCTTCTTCCCGCCGACGGATTTTCTCAACTACGGCAAGCCCGGGGAGAACGCACTCGGGCGCGGCGTGCTCAAGGACTTCCCGGCGCCGTTTGATTTTCACGAATTGGACAAGTCGAAAGCGGCGCGGTGGCCGAAGTTCGTTCCGATCACCAACCAGGCCAGGGTCCTGGAGATCGGTCGGGAGATTTCGCCGATCAATCACATCAGCGCCGACGACCCGCCGACCCTCATCATCCACGGCGACGCCGACAAGCTGGTGCCGATCCAGCAGTCCGAGTCGTTCGTCGCCAGGATGAAGGAGGCCGGCGTGCCCGCGGAGCTGCTCGTCAAAAAGGGAGCAGGTCACGGTTGGAAGGACATCGTCAAGGACTCGCCGGCCATCGCGGACTGGTTCGACAAGTACCTGCCGAATCCGGGCAAATGACCCGGCGATGGGAATCCGTTCGACCCCCGCCCGTAACAGCGGGTATATTGTCCGCGGCTCAATTCCGCAGCTCCATCGAGGTTGACATGAGATCAGCACGTTTCCGCGGCGCCATCGTCGCGCTTCGGGTGATCGCGTTAGCAGCGGCGGCGGTGGCCCTGCGCGCCTCCGCGCAGCCGCCGTCCAGTGCGCAGCCCGAGGGGTTGCACGACAACACGCCGGCGGTTCACGCGCTGATCAACGCGAAGCTGGTGCTCTCGCCGGGCAGGACGATCGAGAAGGGCACCGTGATCGTCCGTGACGGCGTCATCGTAGCCGTCGGGGCAAGCGCGGACGTCGCCCCGCCGCCGGACGCGCGGGTGTGGGATTTGGCGGGCAAGACGCTCTACCCCGGATTCATCGACGCGTATTCGGAGCCGGCGGGGGAGGCACCTGCCGGGCGCACCGCGGCGGCCGGCGCCCGCACGGGCACCCGGCGAGCCGGAGCGGAGCTGTTGCGGCCGGCCACGCCGGAGCCTTCGACAGGAGTCCGCGGCGGGGCGACGTATTGGAACACGCGGGTGACGCCGCAATTGCGGATGGACGAGCAGTATCGTGCCGAGGCCGACACCAACAAAAAGCTCCGCAGCCAGGGCATCGTCGCGCGCCTGCTCTCCCCACCACAGCAGATCGTTAAGGGAACCAGCGCCGCCGTAACCACCGCCGACAGCAACGGCACGCATTCGATCCTCCGGCCGATCGTCGCAATGCACCTGCGGCTCACGCCCGCAGGCGCGGCGGGCGCCGAGCGCTCGTACCCCGTCTCGCCCATGGGCGCGTACGCCCTGGTGCGGCAGGCGATGTACGACGCGCAGTGGTACGCCAAGGCACGGGCCGCATGGGAGGCGGACGGGTCGCTCCCTCGGCCGGAGAAAAACGACGCGCTGGAGGCGCTTCAGCCGGTCATTTCCGGTTCGGTGCCGGTGGTAATCGACGCGCCCGACGAACAGTACGCGCTGCGGGCCGATCGCATCGCCAGGGAATTTCACCTCAACGCGATCATCCGCGGGAGCGGCGAAGAGTTCCGCCGGCTGGAGCAGGTGGCGGCGACCGGCCGGCCCGTCATCGTGCCCGTGAATTTCGTGCGACCGCCGAACGTCGCGTCTCCGGAGGCGGCGGTCACCTACTCCCTGGAAGACCTGATGGACTGGGACCTGCAGCCGGAGAACCCCGCCCGGCTCGCGAAGGCGGGGGTGAAAATCGCCTTGACCAGCCACGGGCTGCGCGACAGGGGGACCTTTCTCGCCGCCGTGAAGAAGGCCGTCGCCCGCGGCCTCGGCGCCGAAGCGGCCCTGCGGGCGCTGACGGTCACGCCGGCGGAGTTGCTGGGTTTATCACAGACGCACGGCTCCATCGAGGTGGGCAAGTCCGCGAGCCTGCTCGTCGCCGACGGGGACCTGTTCGACAAGGGCAAGGTGCTGGAGACCTGGGTTGACGGCCTGCGCTACGAGGTCGTGCCGCAGCCGGCGGAGGAAGTCCGCGGCACCTGGAAAGTGACGCTCGGCGAAGGCGGAAAATCGATCGACCTGCAGATCGGCGGAGAGTTGGCGCGTTTGCGCGGGACCTTGGGGCGGCCGAACGCCACGCCGCGGGGTACGGTCTCCCGGCCCGGAGCAAAAGCCGGCGGGCCGCGGTCCGCGAACGACCTCTCGAACCTTTCGCTGACGGCCAGCCGCATCAGTTTCACCTTCAAAGGCGACGCCGTCGGAATGAACGGCGTCGTCCTCGTCTCGGCAACCGTGTCCGGGGACGGATGGCTCGGGACCGGCATCAGGCCGGACGGGAGCACGTTCACGGTTACCGCCACGCGCGTGGGCAAAGCCGCCAAGGAACAGGGCAAAGACGAGCCGGAAGAAGCCGAACCCGGGGGGGAGCCCGCGACCCGCCCGGCCGAAGCGATCGCCTCGGCGCCGCAGCAGCGGGCCGAGACGCCGCCCGGCGAGCGCGAGCAGCCCACCACCGCAACCTCAATCCCGCAGAAAGCCGGCCCCCCCGCCACGCAGCCGGCCCCCAGCGCATTGGCCCGACAGGCGGAGAAGGCCTCGACCAAGCCCTCGCTGTTCGACGTGAACTACCCGCTCGGCGCTTACGGGCGCGCCCACGAGCCGGAGCAACCCCCAGCCGTCGTGTTCAGGAACGCCACCGTCTGGACCTGCGGACCCCAGGGGAAGCTCCAGCGCGCGACGGTCGTCGTGGAGCACGGGAAGATCGCCGCCGTCCTCGCCGCCGACGCGGAAATCAGGGACGTTCCGGCCGACGCCGTGGTCGTCGATTGCGGCGGCATGCACCTGACACCGGGCGTGATCGACTGCCACTCCCACATCGCCACCGACGGCGGCATCAACGAGGGCAGCCGCTCGGTCACCTGCGAGGTGCGCGTCGGCGACTTCATCGACCCGAGCAACATCAACATCTACCGCCAGCTCGCCGGCGGCGTCACGTCCTCCAACATCCTGCACGGCTCGGCCAACACGATCGGCGGGCAGAACCAGGTCATCAAGATGCGCTGGGGCGCCTACGACGACGGATTGAAGTTCAAGGAAGCCCCGCAGGGCGTGAAGTTCGCCCTCGGCGAGAACGTCAAGCAGTCCAACTCCACGACCCCGCGCGAGCGCTACCCGCGGACGCGCATGGGCGTCGAGCAGATCGTCCGAGATTCGTTCAACGCCGCCCGCGATTACAAGCGCGCCTGGGACGAGTACAAGCAGAGCGGCAACGGCCTCCCGCCGCGGCTGGACCTGCGGATGGAGGCGCTGTGCGAGATCCTCTCCGGCAAGCGGATCATCCACTGCCACAGTTATCGCCAGGACGAGATCCTGGCGCTGATGCGCACGTGCGAGCAGTTCGGCGTGAAGATCGCCACCTTCCAGCACGTGCTCGAGGGCTACAAGATCGCCGACCAGATCGCCCGCCACGGCGCCGGCGGCTCGGCCTTCAGCGACTGGTGGGCGTACAAGTTCGAGGCCTACGACGCCATCCCCTACTGCGGCGCGCTGATGTACCAGGCCGGCATCGTCGTCAGCTACAACAGCGACGACGCCGAGCTGGCCCGTCGCCTCAACCTCGAAGCCGCCAAGGCCGTCAAGTACGGCGGCGTGCCGGAGGAAGAGGCGATGAAATTCGTCACGCTCAACCCGGCCAAGCAGCTCCGCATCGACCGCTACGTCGGCTCGATCGAGCCGGGCAAGGATGCGGACCTGGTCGTCTGGAGCGGCTCGCCGCTCTCGCCGCTGAGCCGCTGTGAGCAGACGTGGATCGACGGCCGCCGCTACTTCGACCGCCGCGAAGACGAAGAAATGCGCACCACGGCCCGGCAGATGCGGGCCGCCCTGGTGCAGAAAATCCTCTCCGGCGGCGAGGCCATGGGCGAAGCCGCCGACGCCGACCCGCGGCCGCGCGACGTCTGGAGCCACGGGGAGGATTGCGTCGGGGGCGATTGCAACATGCTCGGGATGTTCCGGTGAGCGGGAGCGGAGTTATGAAAACGAGAATCATTGTCATGCTGTCGTTCGCGGCCGTCGGATTGACCGCAGCGGCGTCGGACAACGTGCCGGGCAAGCCGCAGGAGGGGCCGATCCTCCTCACGGGCGGCGACGTCTACCCGGTCTCCGGCCCCGCCATCCCCGGCGGGCAGGTGCTGTTCGACAAGGGCAAGATCGTCGTCGTCGGCAAGGACGTGGAATCGCCCTCGGACGCCAAGCACATCGACGTTACCGGCAAGCGCGTGTACCCCGGCCTTTTCGCCGCCGGCAGCGACCTCGGCCTGCGCGAGATCCCCTCCGTCCGCGGCACCATCGACTCGGCCGAAACCGGCACGATCAACCCCAACGCCCGCGCCGAGGTCGCGATCAATCCCGACAGCGAATTGATCCCCGTCGCGCGGGCCAACGGCGTGCTGCTGAACCTCACGGTCCCCGACGGCGGCCTCCTGACCGGCAGCAGCGCCGTCATCCAACTCGACGGCTGGACCTGGGAAGACCTGACGGTCAAAGCCCCGGCGGCAATCCACCTGGAATGGCCTCGCATGACGCCGTCGGGACTGCGCCGCGGCGGGGCGGCGACCGGGGAGGAAACTTCGCCGGCCGCCAGCCGCGGCGACGAGCAGCTCGGCGCCATCGACAAGGTCTTCTCCGACGCCCGCGCGTACCTCGCCGCCAAGAAGGCCGCCTCCCCGTCATCATCGGGGCATCACCAGGATTTCGACGCCCGCTGGGACGCGATGGTCCCGCTGCTGCAACGCAAGATTCCCCTGGTCGTCGCCGCAGACGAGGTTCGGCAGATCGAGGCCGCCGTCGCCTTCGCCGCGCGGCAGAACGTGCGGCTGGTCATCTCCGGCGGGTTCGACGCCCCGCTGGCCGCCGACCTGCTCAAGAAACACGACGTCCCCGTGATCGTCAACGGCATACAGCGCCTGCCGCTGCGCCGCGACGACCCCTACGATTCGCCGTTCACGCTCCCGCAGCGCCTGCACCAGGCCGGCATCCGCTTCTGCATCACCCTGGGCGCCCGGCACGGCGCTTCGGAGGCCCGAAACCTCCCCTACCACGCCGCCGTCGCCGCCGCCTACGGCCTGCCGGTGGACGAAGCACTCAAGTCGATCACGCTCTACCCCGCCCAGATCCTCGGCGTCGCCGACCGCGTCGGATCGCTGGACAACGGCAAGGACGCAACTCTGATCGTCACCACCGGCGACGTGCTCGAGGAAACGAGCAACGTCGAGCTGGCCTTCGTCCAAGGCCGGCAGGTGGACCTCTCCAGCAAGCACACGCGCCTGTGGGAGAAATACCGCGAGAAATACCGCCGCCAGGGCAACGGCAAGGCGGTCGCCGGCGAAGGCGCGCAGCCGAACATCAAGGGTTGAATTCGCCGAACGGCCGTGAAAATTCGGCGAGCTTCGCCTTGAGCCGGCCCTTCATGTCCGCCAGCACCGCGGCATGCGCGGAATCTTTGGCAAGGTTCACCTTCTCGCCGGGGTCCTTTTCCAGATCATAAAGCTGGTCGGCGTCCCAGTACGCCGGGTGATTGCGCTCGGCCGTGATCTGCAGGTCGGTCGGGTTGTCCATGTGGTAAGGTTTGCGACCAAGTGTGCCGGCGTCGATCGCCTTCCGCATCGCCGGCGGGTAGCGCACGGCGATGTACTTCCACTTCGACGTGAGCACGCCGCGCGTGTGCCCGACCTCCAGCAGCGTCGTGTCGCGCCAGGCGGCGTTGGCGTCGTTCACCATCGGCAGCAGGCTTCGGCCGTCCAGGTGCATCGACTCCGGCGGACTCACGCCGGCGGCGTCGAGGATCGTCGGCACGAAATCCGTGTTCTGCACGAGCTCGCCGCAGACGACGCCGGCGGGCACGTGGCCCTTCCAGTACAGGATCGACGGCGTGTTCGCCCCGCCCTCGTAGCACGTCCCCTTCCCGCCGCGCGTGCCGTTGTCGCTGAACATCAGCACCAGCGTGTTTTCCGCAACGCCCATGTCCCCAAGCTTCTTCAGGATCGCGGCAATGCCGTCGTCCAGCCACGTCGCGTGCGCGGTGTCGGCATCGAAACCGGCCGCGCGGACGCGCTCGAAGATCGACTCGCGCGACGACTGCACGTTCAGCGGTTCACTCAACAAGCCCGCCGGCGTGACGCGCCACGCGTCCTTCCCCGCCCGCAGCGACTTGATCGGCGGCGGCCCGTGCTGGAGCGTCGTGCACACGTGCAGAAAGAACGGCTTGCCCTTCGCCCGATCCAGGAAGTCCAGCGCCCCCTTCGTCACCCACTCCTGGTTGTGCACGTCCAGCGCGTCGAGCTTGTGGTCCTTCAGATTCCCGCGGTAAACGCCCGCCGCAAAATCGAAGCCCGCGCCTTTCACGTACTCCACCAGCCGCCGCTGGTTCTCCCCCAGCGCCGCGGCCACCTTCGGGTCATCCATCCTGCCCTCCTCGGGAACGCGCACCACCTGCGGCGCACCCGTGTGCCACTTCCCGACGAAACCCGTCACGTACCCGGCGTCGTGCAGCACCTTCGCCACCGTCAGCGACCCCGGCGGCCGCGTCACGTTAAACCCGACGTTCGACTGCGTCCCCGGCGGGCAGACCTGGTTGAACCGCGGATCGCCGCTGCGCGACGCGTACTGCCCCGTGAGGCAGACGTACCGGCTGGGCGTGCACACGCTGTGCACCGTGTACGCCCGCGTGAACCGCACGCCCCCCGCCGCCAGCCGGTCCATCGCCGGCGTGAGCACCTTGGCGCCGAAGCAGCCGATCGTGTCGAAGTTCTGGTCGTCCGTGAGGATGAACACGACGTTCGGCCGTGGCGAAACCCGCGCGCCCGCGGCACCGGCCGTGGTGCTAAAGGCGCCGATCAGCGCCGCCGCCAGTACGCCCTTCAGCAACGAATTGGATTTGATCATGCTCGCACCCGGTAAACCCCTCCCGTAGTAGTCGCCGGGCGCTGAAACGTTTGGCCGGACTAAAGCGGCCCTTCAACATCACAGGTCGTCTTCACCCACCGCGGGCAGCAGTTGCCCACGCCCGCCCAGAACTCGCCCCGCGCGACCGGCACTTCGCCCCAGGCCAGTTGCGTCAGCAGCGCGATTGGCGCCGCGTGGGAGACGACCACCAGCCGCTTGCCCCGGCTCCGCCGCAGGAATTCCCGCAGGCGTTGCGCCGCGCTTTCTACAGGTTCCTGCGGGAATGACCGCCCCCCCACCGTCGCCGCAGGCCCCCACTCGCGGACGCGCTCGTCCCGGATGAATTCCAACCCCGTCGCATCGGCAATGATCCGAGCGGTCTGCACCGCCCGCCGGTACGGGCTGCAAACGCCGGCGAACGCCCGCAAGTCATACCCAACCAGCCGCCCCGCCAGCGCGACCGCCTGCTCGTGGCCGGCGGGCGAGAGCCCGCAATCCGGATCGGTCGAGAGACCGACGTTGGCCTCGCTCTGCCCGTGGCGGATCAGCAGCAATTCGGTCGGAACTTGCGTCATGGGCGGCAGTGTACACGGGGCCGAGGCTCGCCCGGATAATCCCCCCCCGCGAAACCGATTCGCCTCCCGCGGGCACTCATCTTTCAGAAAGGACCCCTCATGGCCCCTTGCCCGTCGGTCTCACGTTGGACCAAACACGTCGTCGCCGCCCTCGCCATTCTCGCCATCTCCGCCGCCCCGGCGACCCAACCGGCCCACCCCTTCCGCGAAAACGTGAAGGTGGACGTCACCGACGATTTCCTCATCGTCCACAGCAACGGCATCCCCGACCACGCCACCGGGCCTTTCCCCAATCGCTTCAACCCCAATACCATCCGGGCCCAGAACTACACCTTCAAAATCCCCCGCCACCCGCAGAAAGCCGACAAAATCACGAAGCTCCCAATGGGCCCCATCGGCGTGGCGATCAACGGCGTCCCGTTCTACAACCCCTACAACGCCGAAGGCCAGGACGCCGCCAAGAACGAGGTCTTCGACGAGTGCTGCGGCCACCCCGACCCCATGGGCCGCTACCACTATCACATCTACCCCAAATGCGTGCACACGTCCTTTAATGATCCGAAGGGCGAGCACTCCCCGCTGATCGGCTACGCCTTCGACGGCTACGCCATCTACGGGCCCAACGGCGACGGCGGCAAGCCGCCCACCGACCTCGACGAGTGCAACGGCCACACCGACGCCGTCCGCGGCTACCACTACCACGTCTCCAGCAAGTTCCCCTACATCCTCGGCGGCTACCGCGGCGTCGTCGAAGCATCCAACCTCGACCGCCGTGGCCCACGCGGCGGGCCCGGCGGCCCCGGCGGCCCCGGACCGCGCGGCGGCCGCCCGCCACGCCCGCCGGAAGACCGATAGCCAGTTGCTTATGCCCCCTCCACTCCGCACATTCGCCATCATCGCCGTCCTATCGCTCTCGTTCGCGGCCCGCGCCGCGGCACACGACATCGATCCGGCGGAACTCGTAACGACTCCGGCCGTGAGCCAAGCGCGTCGAATCATTCTCGCCCGGCAGCGGCGCGACCCCTCCCGGCTTTTCGCGGTAGCGCCGGACGCAGCGCCCGCCGAACCCCCGCCCCCCGCGCCGCCGCAGTCACAAGCCTTCACCCCGTTCGCCGACAAGTTAAAGCTCCGCTGGGACGACCAGTTCCTCTACATCGATTCCAGCGGCCTGCCCGACCACCGCATGATGGTCGGCATCACCGCCTGGCAGCAGCAGGTCCCGCTCCCGCAGCCCTACACCGGCGACAACGCCTGGCGCGTCCCGCTCCACCCCGTCCCCGCCGCCAATCCCCTCTCGGCCAAAACACACTTCTTCCGCGGCGCCATCGCCATCGCCGCCAACGGCGTCCCGATCTTCAACCCCATCAAGAACGACGGCCGCACCGACACGTTCCTCGCCGGCGAGCTCGACGAGTTCGGCGGCCACGCCGGCCGCGCCGACGATTACCACTACCACACCGCCCCCGTTCACCTTCAGGCCCTCGTCGGCAAAGGCCAGCCCATCGCCTACGCCCTCGACGGTTATCCCATCTACGGCCTGGCCGAACCGGACGGCTCGCCCGTCGGAAACCTCGACGCCTTCAACGGCCACGCCGACGCCGCCGGCAACTACCACTATCACGCGTCAAAGACCTACCCGTACCTCAACGGCGGCTTCCACGGCGAAGTCGTCGAGCGCGGCGGCCAGGTGGACCCCCAGCCCCACGCCTCCCCCGTCCGCCCCGACACCCGCCCCCTGCGCGGTGCGAAGGTCACCGGCTTCGTTTCACCCAAACCCGGCTCCTACTCCCTCACCTATGACGTCCGCGGCGAGAAGCGATCCATCAACTACTCGATCGAGCCGGACGGAACCTGCCGTTTCGAATTCATCGACGCCCGCAGCAACGCCCGCACCGAAACCTACCGCCGCCGTGATTGAACTCGCACAGACGGGCACGCGCCCGGTTTGCCTCACGCGCGTCCGTACGCCCCGGTGATCTCTCCCAGTCGGTCCATTCCTTGGCCAACATGGTCCCACGCACGCAATCGCCACCGCCAGTTCCCTTTCGCGCTCCCGGGCAAGTTCATGCGTGCTTCACTCCCCAGCCCCAGCACGTCCTGAAGCGGCGCGACCGAAATTGCGGCGACCGACGACCACGCGAGTCGCAGCAGTGCCCCGGCGGGGTCTTTCCCCACCTCCGGCACGTACCGCCGCACCGCCCCGCCCTCCGTCCGCCCCAGCGACCGGTACCACCCCGCCGTCGTGTCATTGTCGTGCGTTCCCGTGTACGCCACCACGTTCCGCACGTAATTGTGCGGCAGGTACGGGTTTTCCGCCCCACCGCCAAAGCCGAATTGGAGCACGCGCATCCCCGGCAGCCCCAGCCCGTCCCGCAGCGCCTCCACGTCCGGCGTAATCACCCCCAGGTCTTCCGCGATGAACGGCAAACCGCCCAACTCCCTCCGTAACACATCGAACAACTCGCGCCCCGGCCCCTTCACCCACCGCCCATGCTCTGCCGTCGGCGCATCCGCCGGGACCTTCCAGTACCCGGCAAATCCCCGGAAGTGATCGATCCGCACCAGATCCGCCTGCCGCAGCGCCGCCCGAGCCCGCGCCACCCACCACGCGTACCCGCGCCGTTTCATCGCCGGCCAGTTGTACAATGGATTTCCCCATCGCTGGCCGGTTTTGGAAAACATGTCCGGCGGCACCCCCGCTACCGAGGTGGGCCGCCGGTCCCTGCCCAGCAGGAACAACTCCGGCCACGCCCAAACGTCCGCAGATTCGCCCGAGACGTATATGGGCAAGTCGCCAATCAGCCTTATCCCCTTCCGGCGCGCGTACTGTTTAAGGCCATCAAGTTGGCGGAAAAATAGAAACTGCACGAACCGCTGCCGGTCCACCGTCTCACGGAGGTCTCGCCTCACCGAATCCAGCGCCCCCCGGTTCCTGAAAACCAATTCCTTCGGCCAATCAACCCACGACACGCCCGGCCGATTCTCTTTGATCGCCATGAACACCGCGAAATCGTCCAGCCACGAGCCCTCGGCCCGGCAGAACTGTTCGAACCCGCCGCGCAGCGCCCGGCCCGCACCCCCCCGGAATCGCTCGAATGCCCGCCCCAGGAGGCGGCTTTTAAACGTATTCACGCGCGGATAATCCACCCGCCCCACCCGAGCCGAGCCGCCGGAAACATCACCGCGCCGCAATAATCCCTCCCGAACAAGCAATTCCGGGCTGACCAGGACTGGATTCCCCGCGAATGCCGAAAAGCACTGATACGGCGAATCCCCCGCCCCCGCCGGCCCCAGTGGCAGCATCTGCCACCACGTCTGCTTCGCCCTTGCAAGCAGATCCACCCACCGCCGCGCCTCCGGCCCCAGATCGCCGATCCCATACCGCCCCGGCAACGACGTCACGTGCAGCAGGACACCCGCGCTTCGCTCCGTCAGTTTGGCACCACTGTCCATGCGAAGACCTCGCCCCCGCTAGCAAGAACGCGGCCGCAACCTCCGGCACCGCGTTTGCCCAATAGCACAGTCCATTGTTCCGTCGCTTTGCCGCACGACGAAAGCACACACGAAAAAGGATGTTCACATGAGGATCTGGCCGGGGAAGCCCTACCCCCTCGGCGCCACCTGGGACGGCGCCGGCGTTAACTTCGCGCTCTTCTCCGAGCACGCCACCAAAGTCGAACTGTGCCTCTTCGATTCGACCGACGACACCCGCGTCCCGAAATGCATCACGCTCCCCGAATACACCGACATGGTCTGGCACGGCTACTTCCCCGACATCGAGCCCGGCCAACTTTACGGCTTCCGCGTCCATGGACCGCACGACCCGACCAACGGCCATCGATTTAACCCGAACAAAGTCATCCTCGACCCCTACGCCAAGGCCGTCGGCCGCGACGTGAAATGGGACGACTCCCTCTTCGGCTACCGCATCGGCTCCGACGACCTGTCCCTCGGCGACCGCGACAACGCCGCATTTTGC
>Ga0308176_10000793_pt1 | contig 19741 bp, 26 predicted proteins | sample PhyCR2_3_FD_203890 | JGI IMG/M metagenome (GOLD analysis project Ga0308176, IMG submission 203890) | Soil microbial communities from UC Gill Tract Community Farm, Albany, California, United States - DLSLS.C.R2 | ecosystem: Environmental > Terrestrial > Soil > Agricultural land | place: USA... | reverse complement strand
GCCGTTGAAAAAAAAGAACAGACTTTGTTGGAAAGCCTCATCTTTCGCTTGTCGGAAAAAGACGTGGCGGTTAAGATTGAAGCCAGCATACTCGATATTCTTTCCGGTTCTGTTCGCACAAGCAACGTACTGGGCGCCGTGCTCATTGATTTGCAAACCGGTCTGATGCCCGAATGGCAACAAAACATCAAAAGAGTAGTGGACGTTGTGGTGGCTTTTTTTTCGGCCATTCTGCTTTCGCCGCTGCTTCTTTTCGTTGCCTTGCGGGTGAAGCTTTCATCGCCGGGCAATATTTTTTACAAACAAGAAAGAATTGGCTATAAAGGCAAACCTTTTTTAATGTACAAGTTTCGCTCGATGTACGTGAACGCAGAGGCGGCCGGGCCGGCGCTTTCATCGGACAACGACCTGCGCATTACAGCCTGGGGCAAAACCATGCGCAAGTGGCGGCTTGATGAATTGCCGCAGCTTTGGAATATTCTCAAGGGCGATATGAGCCTTGTAGGTCCACGGCCCGAGCGGCGTTTTTACATTGACCAAATTGTAGCGCAATTTCCTTACTACAAATATTTGCTGAAGGTGAAGCCGGGCCTGACCTCTTGGGGCATGGTGCAATTTGGCTATGCTGAAAACGTAGGCGAGATGATTCGCCGCAGCAAGTTTGATTTGGTGTACATCGAAAACATTTCGCTCCTGCTCGATTTTAAAATCATGCTGCACACACTTCGCATTATTTTCCCGGGAAAAGGAAAATGAATTTTTTTGGACCAGACGTTCACTTATCCATTGAGCATCGTTGCGTCGCACTCGTGTGCGTTCGGAACAGCTTTCACCTTTTCAGGCAGCGACGCAAAGAAGCGGCGACGCTGCGTCGTAAAAGCGTTGCGTCGTTACGTGCAATCTTATTTGCTGCGCAGCGAACAAAGCGCTGAAGAGTGCGACGCAACCAAAGCCAAATAGTAGTGCCACAGCTAAGGACAAAAACTACGGCTGTTTTAATTTGTGAATAATGACGTAACCAAGAACAACCACGAGCAAAACAACGATAATGGTAATGAGCAGCCAGGGTTCCAGCTTTGCCTCGCGGCGGTGCGGCCAGTTTCTCTTTTTGGCCGTTTTCTTTTTCAGGTCGCGGTTCAGGTCTTCTACAAGTGCGGCAATTTTGGTCTTGTTCGAAAGATTTTGTAAGCCATCCAAAGCATCGGCTTCAAAAGGATCATCAAGACTGTTCTTCTCCAGTTCGTGTTGCTCTTCAGCCGACAGCTTTCCCTCAAGGTATTTGAGTAGTTCTTCCTGGTCAACCTCGGAGTGCAAATGGGACAATATGTCTTTCAAATTTTCTTTCATCCTCTCTTACGGCCGCTTTGTTTGAGCTTTCGCTCCAAAATTATTTTCAAGTTACGTTTTCCGTTTTGGATGTAGCTTTTCACCCGCATCAGCGAGTAACCGGTTCGGTCAACAATCTGCTGGTAGCTTTGTTTTTGCAGGTAAAAAAGCGTAACGCAGCTTCGTTGCTCTTCGCTCAGTTCCGTTATGGCTTCTTCCAGCATTTCATAGGTCGTTTCGTTTTCCTGTAAAAGCTGCTTGTCGGCTTCCGCATCTGTTGCGTGGTTGTCGGTAAGTTCTTTTACTGCACGGTTTCCCTTGTCGCGCAGGCGCATGAGGCAATGGTTTTTTGCCACCATGTACAACCAGGATTTGAAGTAGTCAATTTTATACTTTGGCACTTCGGTGAGCACTTTCAAAAAAATTTGCTGCACGCAATCCTTTGCTTCCGTTTCGTCTTTGAGATACTTCATGCAAACGCCCAATAACAAAAGCGTGTAGCGTTGCAACAAAATGCCGATCCATTCTCCGTTGCCATCGGCATAGAAATAATCCAGGAGTTCCGCGTCGGTGATATGGTCGTAGCGATTGGTCTTCATTTACGTGAGACGTCAAGCGTGAGACGAAATGTGAGACTGTGGTAATCTTCGATGTGATTCCCTTTACGGGGTCACTTCCGTCATCTCACATTTCACTTCTCTATTTGATGCAACGGCTGCAAATTTGCACAACAAAACTTTATGAATTTCATGCAAACCGCTATTTGTTTGTTACCGGTGATACCCGTGCGCAAAGAACCGTCGCACCGCAGCGAAATGGTGAGCCAGGTTCTTTTTGGCGAATACGTAAAAACGGGAGAGGAGAAAGATGATTTTGTTTTTGTCAAATGCGACTATGACGGTTACGAAGGCTGGGTGCAGGCAAAGCAATTATCGGCCGTGAACGGAAACGTAATCTTACAAACGGATGTTTACACGGCAAGCTTCGCTACGCCGGTTACAAAGAACAACACAATGCTTTATGCGCCTTACGGAAGTCCTGTTTTCCAACAGCGCGGCTTTTGTTTTAAAGCGGCGGGCTTTGAGCTGACTTATCTTCTCCAACCGCAGCAAACATGGAACAGCAAACAACAGAAGTTAACCCTTGAATCGCTTGCGGCTGCTTATCAGCCTTATTTAAACGCACCTTATTTGTGGGGCGGTAAATCGGTTTACGGAACCGACTGCAGCGGCTTTGTCCAACAAATTTTTAAACTCTTTGGGATGAAGCTTCTGCGTGATGCGTATTTACAGGCAGAGCAAGGCAAGGCAGTTCCCTCATTAGCTGAAGCACGGCTTGGCGACGTGGCTTTTTTTCAAAACGAAAAGGGAAGAGTGGCGCATGTAGGCATTGTGTTGAATGAAGGAAAGATTGTTCATGCGTCGGGAGAAGTTAGGATTGATCAGATTGACGCGAATGGAATTGTGAATGCACTATCAGGAGAGCGAACCCATGAAATGCACTCTATTCGCCGCTTTTCGTTTTAATATGAAGATCCAGCTCAATAAAATAAATGTTTCGAGCTTCTATTTTTCCATACTCCAGTGAAACCATAGGGTCTTCTGTTGGCAAGCCGTATCCCTTGCTAAACGTAACTAATTCAGCTGGCGAGTCGAATCTTGAGAGGTAAGCAACGTGCAGGGTTTTCTTAAAGTCATTGATAATTGGCGTATAAATTTCTTTCCATTGTTTGCGGCTTATCCGGTCTAGCGGGAGGTAGAATATCTCTCGAAAAAAGTTGAAGTTCTGGGTATCCTTGCCCGTGACTGCACCGTTAAAAAAGCTGGTGTATCGGTAAGTGCTGTTTCCTGCATAAAATTTAATGCTGTCAGTTTTTTCAAAAACTGGCCAATTCTGCAGATATCCCCGCATTAAAATACCCAGAGCAGAATCTCGTTCGCCGGCTTGCGCGATAACCAAATCTTTATTTGTTGCCAACTCATGAATCCAAGTTGCCGTATGGCCATCCGTTGGAATCGAAAAGAAGTATTTTTCGATAACGGTTTGAAGGTTTTCCTTTTGCTGGCTATAACTTTTGGATGTTAAAGAAAGGCAACGAAAAAAAGACAAATAAAGATTCTTGTCATAGCAGTTAGTTTGTCTGACAAGATAAATAAAACGCTAAAAGATTTTCTTAACACCGTTTGCAATCACCGCAACCAAATCAAAACCCAGCATCTTAAAAGCCGTGTAAAAAAGCACCACGGCAAAAATTTTTTTCAAGGCATTTTCCGAAATAACCAATGCCAGTTTACTGCCCAAATAGCCGCCAACCAAAAAGCCCAAAGCCATCATGCCCACTACTTTTACGTCAATTAGTTTTTGGTTGTAATAATTGATAACGGCTAAAATACCAATGGGCAAGAGCAACAAGCCAAGCGAAGTTCCTTGTGCTTCTTTTTGCGAGAAGCCCACAAAAAACATCAGGGCTGGAACGATGATGATGCCGCCGCCCACGCCTACAAGTCCGCTCAGAATGCCGGCCGCCAAACCAATGAGCAAGAGTAGCAAAACAATCTGTCCTGACATGGTTGTTTTTTTGGTTGACACGTTTATGCGTATTGAGTTTTATAGTGCGCAATGGCTTCGTTAATGATGCGGTAGGCATCATCCTTGTCCTGGAAGTTTTCAATGCGGACTTCTTTGCTCTCCAGTACCTTGTATTGCTCGAAATAATTGCGCAATTCGGAGATGAAATGCCGCGGCAGTTCTTCCATGTTGGTAATGTGGTTTACCGATGGATCTTTTGCAGCCACAGCGATGATCTTGTCGTCGTATTCGCCGCTGTCAATCATTTGCATGTTACCGATGACGGTGGCATCCACCAAACATAGCGGTTGAATGCTTTGGCTGCACAATACCAGAATGTCAAGCGGATCGCCATCCCAGCCAAGCGTTTGCGGAATGAAACCGTAATTCACCGGGTAATGAAACGACGAGTAAATCACGCGGTCTAATTTGAGCAGACCCGTTTCCTTGTCTATTTCATATTTTGTTCGCGAGCCTTCCGAAATTTCAATCAATGCCTTTACAATCTTTGGTGCATCTTCGCCATAGGAGACGCCGTGCCAGGGATGAATTACGTGTTTTATCATGCTTGTTTTTTTGAACGGTAGTAAATCACATCAACGTTTTCAAGCGTTATCAATCCGCCTTTGCCGCACTGTTCAAACAAATCATTCACCAACGGAACAAAGGCATTTATTTTTTCAGCACTATCTACTATTTCTATCACCACGGGAAGGTCTTCGGAGAGTTCAATCAAACGGGAACGGTGCAGGTGGCTGCTGGCGCCGTACGACAAAATGCCTTTGATGACGGTTGAGCCGGCGATGCCTTGTTCTCTTGCAGTCAGAACAATTTTTTCATAAAGCAGGTGGTGGCCAAGCCGGTCGTCCTCACCGGTAAAAATGCGCAAAAGCTTTGCGTTTCCTTGAAGGTTCATGCGCCAATTTTTTGAACGAGAAAAATGCCCAAATACACCGCCAACACACCCAAAACCAAACTTCCCAAAGCGTACAAGGCGAAGTAAAAAAGATCGCCGCTTCGCAACAGATTCATGTTTTCAAAAGCAAACGTAGAAAACGTGGTGAACCCGCCACAAAAGCCGGTAACCAGCAGAAGGCGGATGAGCGGCGTTAACAGGTTTCCCTTTTCTGCCATTGCATAAAAAATTCCAATTAAAAGACAGCCGGTAATGTTGATGAAAAACGTGGCAAGCGGAAAACTGTGCAGGTACGTTTCGTTTATCCACTTCTGCAGGGAATAACGCAAAACACTTCCCGCCGCTCCACCCACGGCTACAACAACGATCTGCATCATTGTTGCCGGTTGTTTGGAAAAGAATATTTCAGGTCCACCAGCCAAGCCCCGTTTTGCTTTACCACTTTGATGGAATCTTTCTGGTTCTTGTATGTATTAGCATACGTGACGATGCTGATAGAATCACCCTGCTTTCTGGTGTCAAAGATGCGTATCTGCGATTCACGGTAGCCGCGCTGATCAGTTACGTTCATGTGCTGCGTGTAATTCTGCTCGGTTGCATCCAGGTCGCCAATGTTGATCGAATCCTGCACGATCAACCGTTTTGCATCTTTCCAACGTCCGTCCAATGCGCTGCGGATGAAGGTGCGTGCAGCGTCCACGTCGTTCTCCGGCGGTGCGGCGGCCGTGCTTTCGCTGTTGTTGTTACAGGCAACAAGCAGCAGCAAACATGTATTGAAAACGATTTTTTTCAGCATGGCGCAAAACTAACTGAAAAACAAGTTAGGGAGAAGGTGAAGAATAGGAGGTTAAGGCGAAGTATTGTGGCGGCTATTCTTTTTTACGAAGCGTGAACCGGAAGCGATAAAAAGAAAAAGTGCCTTCAATTGAAGACACTTTTTCTTTCCTCAGGCTGAGCCTTAAGCTTGTTGCTCCTTGTCCCTGTCATAATAGCGACGCTCTTTACGTTCCTTTTTTTCCTGTTCTTCTATTTCCATTTCGCGTTGGTGTTCTTTGTCATAGGCTTTTAAAATGGCCTTCACCAGTTTGTGGCGCACCACGTCTTCTTCGTCTAATTCAATGTACCCAATACCGTCAACGTTTTTCAAAATACGGCTGGCTTTTGCCAAACCGCTCTTTTGGTTTTTGGGCAAATCCACCTGCGTGAGATCGCCGGTGATGATGGCCTTACCGGCTGCGCCAATCCGCGTCAAAAACATTTTTAATTGCAGATCGGTAGCGTTTTGCGCTTCGTCCAAAATGATGAAGCAATTGTCCAACGTACGGCCACGCATGTAGGCCAGCGGTGCAATTTCAATGGTGCGTGTACTCATGTAATACCCAAGCTTGTCGGCCGGTATCATGTCGTCCAGCGCATCGTACAAAGGCCGCAGATACGGGTCAATTTTTTCTTTTAAATCACCCGGCAAAAAACCCAGGCTTTCGCCGGCTTCCACCGCAGGGCGTGTAAGAATGATTTTCTTCACCGCCTTGTTTTTTAAAGCTCTTACAGCCATTGCCACGGCGGTGTAGGTTTTGCCCGTACCGGCGGGACCAATGGCAAAAACAATGTCGTTCTTTTCCGAAGCCGTCACCAAACGTTTTTGGTTGGCAGTACGGGCACGAACTGTTTTGCCGTTGGGGCCAAACACCAGAATGTCGTTCGGGTTTCGCTCTACGAAATTGTCAATTGTTTCAGCATCGTCACCGCCCAAAATTTGTTCAAAATAATTTTCGCTCATGTGGCCGTTGCGTTGAAGATATTGCACAATAAGGTCAATCTTTTCCTTTGCTCCGTCCACCTGCTCCGGTGCGCCGCTGAGCTTTAATTGCGTGCCGCGGGAAAGGATTTTCAGGAGGGGGAATTTTTTTTTCAGAATGTCCAGTTTGCCGTTATTTACACCAAAGAACTCTATAGGGTTAACGGTTTCAAGGTTAATAATTGTCTCTCTCAATGTAGGTTAGATTTACAGTTACCAATCCGGTTCGTTCCGGCTTATTACACAAGTTTTTCTCTGCTACAAGATAGAACACATGGTGTTAAGAAATCGTAGTTACTTGTACACAGTTGTTAATTAAAAAATAATGCCATTTCTCCTGCCCGCCTGTTGTGTTATGCTAGTTTGTGTAAAAGATTTTTCAACGAAGCAATTAAATTTTTTGAGCCAAGCGGCATTACAATTATTGGACTTTACCTGCGTCGCACTCGTGTACGTTCTCCTTGCTATTGAGCAAACGAAAGAAAACAGTTCAGGGTAAAAAAGTTACAAGGCAGCACAAGAATTTGTTTGACCCGCAAGGTTAGGTGAGCATGATTGACATAGCGGATAATAACCCTGACAAGACAAAAAAGAATGCCCAAGCGGTAAAGTATGCGGCGTTTTGTTACGGCGCTCTTTCTGGCCTTTGTATTTGCTTGATCAATATCTCAATGCACTACTTATCGTTTCCCTGTCGAAACTGTTGCGGATGTCCGATGATGATGTAGGAGAGCAGTAAACTTACTTCCATCGTAGCAACGTAAAATTTATCGTCTACATTCTCTGTGATGTGCAGGCAGAAAGTGAAAAATACAGACACGCTTGGGTTCTGAACCTCCGGTATCAGCATCCGTAAGATTGTACTTCAAAGCGTAAACGCTTTTGATAAGCAATCAGGATTTTATAGTTGTATGTGCAGCTTTGAATGCTGGCCGGACGGCTTACTGTTTACGGCAGGCTCTTATTTGCCTTTTCCGTCTTTCGCGAGAGTTGCTCTTGTTTCTTCTTCAATAGCAGCGCCCAATTCTTCTTCGGCGGCAAGCACCCAGGGCGGTAAAATATCCATAATGATTTTCCAGGAACTTCCTTCCTGCTGCATGGTAAAGAAAATGCGGTTGCCTCTTTCATCCGGAACATTTACGTTATAGCGAGTTCCGTCGCGGTGAGTGCGGGTAAAATTAAATTCGCGGTTGCGGTCGCCGGCCTTGATAATCTTTGAAAAATGTATGCTCATCGTAGGATAGTTGCGAGTAAAACGGAATGTTTTCCGGGGCAATAATCGGCTAAAATCTAATTTGTACAAAGTTAATTCGCCCGAACGTAAAGAATATTTTTAACGCCGCTCGGTGATGCAATATTTTTCGCCGAAACGTCTGTTTTCTCCTGTAGGTTTTTGCCGCATTGGCAATGTTGTATTTAGATTGCTGCTTATATTTATTGCCTTTCTAAGGTATGAGCGAAATACTTCTGTCGCAGGCGGAACATTTGCCCGCAGCAACCTCTGATTCTTTACCGGAAAGTGCCGGCATTGAGCGGGAGTTTTACAACATGCTAATGCAGGCACCGGCCGCTATTTTAGTTCTTTACGGACCACGACACGTTGTGGAATTCGCCAACGACCTTTATTTTTCCATTACCGGAAGAACACCGCAGGAAATCCTGCAAAAGCCCATTTTTGAAGCCGTTACGGTGGCTTCAGCACAATTCTTCCAGGATATTCTCAACAGGGTTCGTTCTTCGGGCCAACCTTTTAAGCTCAACGAACACAAAACTTTCATTAAACGAAGCGACGGCACGGAAACAATCTGGTTCAACGTCGTCTATCAGCCGCTGAAAGCGCTCAACGGAGCGGTTGAGCGCATTATGGTTTTAGTAACCGATGTTACCGAGGATGTATTTAGCCGGCAGAAGCAAGAAGCGGAAGAAATCCTGCTGCGTAAAACAAAGGAGCAGCTTGAGTTAAGCATCAGCATTGGCCACATCGGGGTTTGGCACTGGGATGTAAAAGCCGACGTTCTCACCTGGAGCAAGGAGCAACTGGCACTTTACGGCATAAAGCCGGGAGAATTCGGCGGTCACATAAAGGATTTTCACCGCTTTGTTTTACCGGAAGATTTGCATCTTTTAAAAGGTACAGCTCAGCACGAGCGGCAGGTTGGAGGCGATTACGAATACCAGTTTCGCATAAAACGTACCGATGAGGAAGTGCGGTGGATACAAGGACGGTCGCGTTCATTTTACAACAGCAACGGCGAAGTAGAATACCGCACCGGCGTAAACATTGACATTACTGAACAGAAGGAAGCCGAACGATCATTGCAACAAAGTGATGAACGCTTTCGCAGCACCTTCGACAATGCGGCTGTAGGCATTGCTCACGTGGCGCCGGACGGAAGTTGGCTGGCCGTGAATGACCGCCTTTGCTCCATCGTTGGTTATACGAAAAAAGAACTTCTCTCTTCCACGTTTCAGCGCATCACGCATCCGGACGACTTGAACACCGACCTGCGGTTGTTGCAAGAGGTGCTGGCAGGAGAAAGAGAAAGCTACACGCTCGAAAAACGTTACATCCACAAGTCAGGTAATTTTGTTTGGATCAACCTTACGGTATCACTTATACGCCACAGCAACGGTACGCCAAAATATTTCATCTCCGTGGTTGAGGACATCGGCGAACGCAAGCGTGTCGAAGAAAAAATACTGGAGAGTGAAGAGCGTTTGAGTCTTGTTATTGAAGCGGCCAGCCTCGGTCTTTGGGATTACGACATCCGTACCGGCGTTGCCGCTATATCGGAGCACACACGCCGGTTTTACAACCTTCCCAAAGACGAGCCATTTACGTTTGAACGCTTTCTTTCTTCCGTACATCCCGATGACCGCGATTGGGTGGCTGAACGCAACCGCCGGGTTTTGTTTGAACACGACAGTCCCACATCTTACTTCGCTGAATACCGTGTTATTCGAAACGACGGCGCTATACGCTGGATGCGTTCTACCGGTAAAGTGTTGCTGAACGAAAAAGGCGAACGCTACCGCTTTACCGGGGCGATTATGGACGTTACGGATGAAATCCTTTCCACGCAGGCGATACAGGAAAGTGAAGCCCGTTACCGCAAACTCGCCGCAACTCTTGAAGGCTTGGTGGCAGAGCGCACAACGGAGCTTCAACAGTCGCAAGCCTTTCTGCAATCGGTGCTTGACACCACACAAAACGGCATTACCACTTATTCACCCATCCGTAACCGGCAGGGCGAGATTGTGGATTTTCGCATTTCCTTCATCAACAACATGGTGTCAAAAGATCTGGGAATGCTGCCTGTCGATATCACTGGGAGAAATGTAAGCGAGGTGTTTCCGCAAGCATTTGAAAACGGCGCCTTTGGCTACCTGATTCATTTCATTGAAACCGGCGAGGGCGGGCAGCGGGAAATCGTTCACAAAGAGCAAAACGGTGAACTTTACTTTCATCTTTCGCTGGCACGTATGGACGAAGGCGTGACCGTTACCGTACGAAACATAACCGAACAAAAAAAGGCTGCGCAGCAACTCGAAGAACTGAACCGGCAGCTTCAGGAAATCAATGCAGAACTGCAACGGTCAAACGAAGACCTGCAGCAATTTGCACACGTGGCCTCCCACGATTTGAAAGAGCCCATTCGCAAGGTACGCACCTTCGGCAGTCGCCTGGAAGAAGAATACGCCGACATGTTGCCTGAACGCGGCAAACTTTATCTTCAAAAAATGTTGTCCTCTGCCGAGCGCATGTTTGGTTTGATTGACGGCGTACTCAATTACTCAACCATCAACTCGCTGGAAAATTCTTTTGAAAAAGTGGCTCTGAATGAACTGATTTGCCACATTGAAAGTGACCTCGAAGTAGTGTTGCAGAAAAGCGGTGCCCGCATCAACAAAGAAAATTTACCCGAAGTGCACGGTTCTTCGGTTCTGCTTAACCAGCTTTTTTACAACTTGCTTACCAATGCGCTGAAGTTTTCAAAAGCCGGCGTGCCGCCACTCATTAACATCGGCGTGAAGCAGGTTTTGGGAAAGGCGGTGAAAGAAGTTTCGTCTGCTGAAAAAGAAAAGGCTTTTATACAGATAAGTATTTGCGACAACGGCATTGGCTTTAGGCCTGAACACGCCGAAAAAATTTTTAAAACCTTTACCCGCTTAAATTCCCGCGACCGGTATGAAGGCACGGGACTTGGATTAGCTTTGTGCAAAAAGATTGTCGAACGGCATCAGGGCTATATTTATGCCACAGGCAGCGAAGGCGAAGGCGCATGTTTTTATGTCCTATTGCCGGTGTAATTAAGAAGGAGGAAACATGCAATTTGGAAACTGGACGATAACGGAAAACGGTATTGAGTGGACGGGCGACGACCTTAACCGCTTTGTTATTCCAAAAGAAGAACTAACGGCCATCCGCTACGACAAACGCGGCAGTTTTTTTTACGACTGGATTTTAAAAGCCACAGAAGAAGATTGGTTGGCCCAGGATGATTTATACGACCTCAATTTCGCTTTTGTTTTTGCCGCAGCGCAGTGGGGCCACGAGTTTAGCTACGAAACTTTTGACGCCACGCTGGAAGAACAATACGAGCAATTTGACGAGGAAGAAGACGAGGATTGGAACTTTTAAAGAAAAAAAATTTCCCTGATTACTTCTTTTCCATCAACACAAGATTGCGGATTTGAACGGCGCTCGGTGCTTCCAAAACAGAGAGGTCATCAATACGAAAGATGCTGGCTTCTTTTGCCGAAACCCAAAAATGCAGTTCTATTTTTTCCCAATCGGGGCTAAAGGCCACGTAATCTTTTTCATCTAAAACTTCTTTTGACTCTTCTCCTTTAAAAACAAAGCGCAACAAGTGCGAGGCGGTTTCTTTTTTTACCTCACCGGTAAGCCGAAGCCTGCGTATGTCTTGCGTTGTGTTGACAGGAACTGTGATGCAGTTTACGCCGTCAAAAACAAAGCGTTTTAAATACAATTCGTAACGGCCTGCTGTGTTGCTGCGGCTGATGGTGATAACGTTGTCCTTTATTTCGTGTGAACCCTCGCCCTTGCCATCGGCAAAACGGTGTGCCACATAATCCCAAGCCAATGCACCGTTGCCGGTGAAATCGTTTGCATCAACAAAGGCACGACCGTCGTAAACAATTTCTTCGCTACCGTGTATTTGTGTATAAAAGCTTTTTTCAAGCGGGTAAAGCTTGGTGTTCATTTCGTATCGCAGGTTTTGCAAGCCGTGATGCAACAGGTAACTCTGTTTTGCAAGTTTTCTGCTCAGGTGAAGAACCGTAGCGATCAATACGGCACAAATTGCGCCCAGCGCACCAAGGGAAATAATAATTACGTAAAAAGTAATCATGCAACAAAATAAGCGGCTGTTGGTTCTTCTAACAAAAAACTTTAGGGACAGGCATCTTTTGGTGTAATGCCTTCTTTGTCCATCGAAACGGTGGCGCCGGTAGCGCTGAGTGTTACAATCCAGATGCTGTCAAAGTCAGCATCATCCCATTTTAGTTTTTGTTGTACGCCAAGCGCTTTCGTGATGTCGTTGATGTTTTTGTGTTCCCACACCACCAAGCTTGTGCCCTCGTTTTGTTTAAGTGCACCGGCAAGCCCTTCGGCATCATCCACATCAAATTTTGAATTCACCGTAAGGTTGTATTTAATGGCGAAGGGAATAATGGTTTGATACATGCGTGCCGTGCTTGTTTTTTTTCCGGTGTGAAGCGAAGGCACATAAATAGCGGCGGGCAAGCCGAACTTGCTATAGAGAACTTGCGGCAACTGCAAAGCCCTGTTGAACCCTTTGCACGAAAGGTTGTCGCCGTCGTCGGGTTTTTCTCCATGTCGAATAATGATGATTTTTTTACCGGCTGTTGCAGCGGCTGAGGAACTTTGTCCTTCGGAGCAGAAAAAAATGCACAAGCTGCAGGGTAAGAGTAACAAGAGGCTAAGAAAGTTTTTCATCCTGATGAATTGTAGAACTTACTTGTACAAAAAGCACACCCATCGTTTTCACCTGCGTAAAGCTCAACGTGATCATTCTTTTTGTGACAGCTTTTCGTTTAACGATTCCTTTGCATGGCACTCCAGTTGATACTCTTCCCCAAAATTGTTTTATGCGATTTACTGACAAGGTTTGTTTGATAACCGGGGCAGGTTCAGGCATTGGCCGGGCAACGGCGCAACGGCTGGCTTCCGAAGGCGGGAAGGTATTGGTGATAGACCGCAACGCAGATGGCGGCAATGAAACAGTAAAAATGATTAAAGACGCGGGGGGAGAAGCGTTGTTTGCCATGTGCGATGTAGGCAAAGAAGATGAAATTGAAGCTGCGGTAAAACTTGCTTTAAACACATGGAACCGCATTGACGTAATGGTGAACAATGCGGCCATGATGACCTTTAAACCCATTGTAGACATAACCGTACAGGAATGGGATACGGTAATGGCAGTGAACCTTCGCTCGGTGTTTTTGTTTTGCAAGTTGTGCATTCCGCACATTCAGGGCGGAGCCATTGTGAACGTGAGCTCGGTGCATGCACACGAAACTACTGCGAACGTAGTGCCATACGCCAGCAGCAAAGGCGCGATGGAAGCCTTTATACGCGGCGTGAGTTTGGAGCATCCGCGCAAACAAGTACGCATTAATTGTGTAGCGCCGGGTGCGGTGGATACGCCCATGCTTTGGAACAATCCCAACGTAAAAAGCGGCGCCGAAAAAGTAGAAGGAGAAATTGGCAAACCCGAAGAACTGGCGGCTGCCATTGCTTTTCTTGCTTCGGATGATGCTTCGTTTATCAACGGTACAACGCTGGTGGTTGACGGCGGACGGCTGGATATTCTTTGACGTGAAACAAAAGACGATAAACGTGAGACTGTACACACTTTCAAACTTGGGTTCACTCCAGTCTCACGTCGCACTAAATTTTTTCTATGGCTTCCAACAAATTCATGTTTGCTACCGGCATCGAAAACAGTTATCCTACCATTGTCCTTCCCGACGGCAAAACGTTTCGCGTAGACGAAATGGAAAAATGCGGACACTACCAAAATTGGCAACGCGATTTTGAATTGGTGAAAGAACTAGGCATTTGCTTTTTGCGTTACGGACCGCCGTTTTATAAAACCTTTCTTGGTCCTGGAAAATATGATTGGTCGTTCAGCGACGAAGTCTTTCAAAAGTTAGACGAGTTGGACATTGAGCCCATCGTTGACCTTTGTCATTTTGGTGTACCAGACTGGATTGGCAATTTTCAAAATCCTGATTTTCCGGCTTATTTTGCCGAATACGCCAAAGCTTTTGCGCAACGCTTTCCCAAGCTTCAATTTTATACACCGGTCAACGAAATTTTTATTGCCGCTACTTTCTCTGGTCTATACGGTTGGTGGAACGAAAGGATGACCAACGACCGTGCTTTTGTAACGGCTTTGAAAAATTTATGCATGGCAAACGTAATGGCCATGCAAGCCATTTTGGAAGTACAGCCGGAGGCTACATTTATTCAAAGCGAATCATCGGAATATTTTCATCCGATGAAACCTGAAGCGCAAAAAGTAGCCAACTTTTACAACGAGCGGCGGTTTCTGTCTCTTGACCTTACTTACGGTTATCCGCTGAACGTACACATGTACGAGTACCTACTCGACAACGGCATGACCCGCGAGGAATATCATTGGTTTGAGGAAAACCAGGTTTCTGCCCGGTGCATTATGGGCAACGACTATTACATAACGAACGAGCATCTTGTGCGGCCCGATGGCACCACGGAACCTTCGGGAGAAATTTTTGGTTATTACGTTATCACGCACCAATATTTCAGCCGCTACCGTTTGCCCATCATGCACACTGAAACCAACATCAACATGCCCGAAAGCGTAGAATGGTTTTACAAAGAATGGGCAAACGTGCATCGCTTAAAACAAGACGGCGTGCCCATTGTGGGATTTACCTGGTATAGCTTAACGCATCAGGTAGATTGGGATACGGCGCTTCGCGAAAACAACGGCAATGTAAACCCGCTCGGCCTGTACGATTTAGACCGGAAGCAAATGCCCGTTGGCCGCGCCTATAAAAAAATTATTGATCAATGGAAAGATGTGCTGGCAAATGAAAGCTACGGGCTGCATTTTAGGAGATAATGCTTTTAGCCGTCAGTTTTCAGAAATCAGCCGAAAAGAGCAGGATAATTTCTTCGAAAAACTTGATATAAAAAAGCTTCACCTTTTGGTGAAGCTTTTTTTATTGCTGATTGCCGATTGCTGACGGCTAATTGCTTTTTATGGGAAGATGCCCAACTCGGCATAGCTTGTTCCTACTTTGTTGATGGCAACCACGTACGCGGCTGTGCGCATGTCCGGTATTTGCGGGTTGCGGCGCCACTCGTCCATGATTTCTTTTGTGGCCGTTACCATTGTTTCCTCCAGTCCGCTGTGCACAAGGTCAACTTCTTCAGGCCCGTGTAAAATAAACTGCTTTTCTCTTGTGCTTACTTGTTTACTTGTAAGTTCTTCTATCTGTCCAAGAATGTGTGTGTTCATGTTTTCGGTAAAGCGTTTCTCCATGCGGCCATACCGAACGTGACTTAAATTCTTCAACCACTCAAAGTAAGAAACGGTAACACCGCCGGCGTTCAGGTACATGTCGGGAATAACAATTGTTCCTTTTTTTATAAACACTTCATCGGCTTCAGGTGTCAGCGGTCCGTTGGCGCCTTCGCCAATAATTTTGGCTTTTACTCTTGGGGCGTTTTCGCCGTTAATAACGTTTTCCAACGCCGCAGGAATTAATATGTCGCAATCGTATTCAAGTGCGTCGGTGTTCTTGGCAAAGTTTTGCGCACCCGCAAAGTTGAGAATCGAACCCGTTGCTTTGCGATGTTCAAAAACGGCGTCCACATCCAGGCCGGCGTCGCTCCAGATAGCGCCTTCGTACTCGGCAAGCGCAATAATTTTTGCGCCGGCTTGCTGAAAATATTTTGCCGCGTGATAGCCCACATTTCCCAAGCCTTGCACAATCACTTTCTTGCCTTCAACGCCAACGGGCAAGCCCAATTTATCCATTACCTCGTGCACGTTGCACACCTCGCGAACGCCAAAGAAAATTCCAAGTCCCGTGGCTTCTCTTCTTCCGCGAACGCCGCCTTGCGTAACAGGTTTGCCGGTTACGCAACCCGCAGCGTCAATTTCGCCTGGGCGAAGCGTTTGATAGGTATCAACAATCCAAGCCATCTCGCGTTCACCCGTTCCGTAGTCAGGCGCAGGAACATCAGTGCCTGGACCAATAAAGTTTTTCTTTACCAGTTCAGATGTATAACGGCGTGTAATTTTTTCGAGTTCGTAAACAGAATATTTGCGGGGGTTGATTGTGATGCCGCCTTTGCCGCCGCCAAACGGCACGTTCACAATAGCACATTTAAACGTCATCAGCGCGGCCAGTGCCATTACTTCGTCCTGGTTTACTTCAGCCGCAAAGCGGATACCGCCTTTACAGGGTGTTTTGTGATGCGAGTGCTGTACGCGGTAAGCCTCGATAACTTCGATGCGGCCATCGTCCATGCGCACGGGAAATTTCATTTGGTAAACGGAATTACAGGCCTTGATTTGTTCCAATACACCCGGATCCCATTTGGTGAATTTGGCGGCCTTGTCAAAACTTTTTTCTACCGAACCGAAAAAGCTATACTCTGCTGACATAAGGGTTCATTTAAGAATTATGATTGTTTTTTTCAAGCTTCGTTAGTTTGCGATCAAGGCGAACGAGGTACAAAATAATGCCGGCGAAAATGGTAACGATGATGGCTACGACAACGAAAATTTTTCCGTTGCTGCGAAGATTGTCGGCCATTTCAACTTTTTCCTGAGCTGCGGCAAAAAGATGGAGCAATAAAATCGAGAAGAGTAAAACTATTTTCCTGTTCATTGTTCAATAAGCAGTTTTTTTTCTGAAAGATATTTCATGCGCACCTTGAGGCTGGTGATCCAAACGCCAAGGAGCGTCCAGCCAATGATGGCCGGGTAAAACACAAAGCGCATTTGCGGCGCAAGGGCTTTAAAATCCAGTGCAGGATTGGATGTTTGTTCTCCGCCCGGTGCTTGTCCTCCTGGATGTAAACTCGGAAGCAGTCGCGGAATAATCCAGATGGCCGGGAACAAAAATGCAAAGGCGAAAATATTGTACACCGCACCGATGCGGGCTTTCTTGTCAATATCATTAATAGAATCACGCAACACGAGATAAGCGAAATAAATCAACAAGGCAATTGCAGCGCCAATGAGCTTTGGTTCTTTGGCTATTTGCGAAAAGGATTCATAAGCGGGACGATTGGGATCAACCCAGGTGAAGGACATCCATATCGTGCCCGTTGCATAACCCAACAAACCGAACACGATGCCCGTAGTAGCAAAGGCTCTGGATTTAATGTCGTGCTCCAAATTGTTTGTGCGCAAATAATAAACGGCTTGCACCACCGATGCCGTAAAAAGAATCATCATGGCAAACCACATGCACACGTGAAAATAAAGATTGCGGATTGTTTCCTGCAGATTGGGAACTCGCGGAATGTTGTCCCACAACAACCCTGCTGTTAAGGTGTAAGCCAACAAAACAATGCAGAGTATTTTCCACCACCATTTGTTCATTTGACGGGTGTTTAAGAAGTAGCAATCGTTACTTGTGGCGCAAAAATAAGGGAGAAAAATTCTGAACCGAATGTCTGAACCATGATTTGGGCAGATTATTACGATTATGTTGGAAAGAAAAGGAAGGCCATTTACAGTAAGCGACCTTTCCCCTACAGCATCTTTTTATTTCATCATTAATTTTTGGAATCTTCCCAATTTGTGTTACAGACTAATCTTTCCAAAGAAAGGGAAAGAGAATAATGGCGAGAAGCACAACCAGTCCATCCGAAGCAAACAGGAGAAGCACGTTTGCAAGCGGAATAACTTCAGTTGCTTTAAATACGGCTGAACAGGCTTTCATTAATAAAAGCAGCTGCGGAATAATAATGGGAAAGCCCAGAATGGCCATGATGGCCGCGTTCTGTTGCGCTTTGGCTGCAATGGCTGCGAGAAAAGTGAACACAAGACTTAAACTCCACCCGCCGAGAAATACCAGGCCGATGAAGGTCAAGGTTTGTTGAACGGGATAAGTAAGAAACAAAGAAAAAAGTACGGCGCTTAAAAAACTCATTACCAGCATGAGCAATGAATTAAAAAGCAGTTTTGCCAAAACAAATTGTTGCGGAGATGCGATGGACTGGTAATACAACATGCGGCCGCGACTCTCCTGCAAAAAACTCTTGGCAACGGCGTTAATAGAAATGAATAACTGAATGATCCAGAACAGGCCAATCCACGTGCGGCTGTCGGGGCTTTCAATGGCCATGTACAAAACAAAAATAGTGGCGCCTACGTAAAGCAATACGCCGTAAAAAGCATATTGCTGGCGAATTTCAAGCAGAAGATCTTTTTTGAAGAGGGTAATGATTTGTTTCATGGCATTCTATTCAAGCGCTCCATCCAGCGTAAAGCACACGCGGCAACGCGGCTCATAAGCATTTTTTGCGCCCAGCATAATTTGTTCTTCATTCGGAATGATGCGGTAAGAGTAATTGGCAATGCTGCCGCACTTCATGCAAATCGCGTGAAGCTTTGTAACGTAATCGGCCTTGGCCATGAGAAAGGGCATTTGTCCAAACGGCTTGGCCATAAAATCCATGTCGAGGCCGGCAACAATAACCCGAATGCCTCGCAATGCAAGCTCATCACAAACGTTGGCAATCTCGCCATCAAAGAATTGAGCCTCGTCAATGCCCACTACATCTACGTCTTGAGCCAGCAACAGAATCTTTTGCGAATTGTCAATGGGTGTGGAATGAATTGCATTCTCATCGTGCGAAACAATTTTGATTTCATCATAGCGTACGTCAATGGCAGGCTTAAAAATTTCCACTTTCAGGTTGGCAATTTTGGCCCGCTTCAGGCGGCGAATCAGCTCTTCTGTTTTGCCCGAAAACATCGAGCCGCAAATCACTTCAATCCATCCACGCTTCCCGCTGCCTACAAGTGGTTCAATAAACATCTATCGAAAAAATTTTGGTTGGTGGGCTAAATTGGCGAAGCGTTAATACTTTTAAGCACAAATTTTCGTTCACCTTTAACGCCGTTTCAAAAAAACGAAAGTATTGCAATCATGGAAAGAATTCACACGTTGATTGATAAATTGTATCAACAAAAAGCGCAGGGCGCTTCGCCGGCGCATCTCCTGTTCACCGTTCAATTGTTGCAGCAGGAACTTTCGCAACTGCAAAGCCGTAACGGAGCTTTCAATACAAAAAAAGTGGCGGTGACACTACCGGCAAGTTTCAATTTAACCGCAGAATCATTGCGGGTGCCTTTTAGCGAAAGCGCAAAAGAAAAAGAAGTTTTTGTACTGGATGAAGTTGCACCGGAAGCAGCGGCAAAAGAAGAACCCGTAATAAAGCAAACGCCGGTTGCAACGCCAAAAGAATACGTCTTGCAAAAGCCCGCGGTTGCCGAAACACGATTTAGCGAACTTGCAGCCGTCGTGAAAGAAGAACCCAGGCCAGCTTACGCCCAGACATCTTATTTCAACACGGCTTTTGATGCGGTAGCCGAAGCACCAACGCTGCCTTTTACCGAGCGCAGAGAACTGCACCAGGTGATAGCAGAGAAAAAAGAGTCATTGAACGACCGGTTGAAAGAAGAGAAAACCGAAGTGGCGCACGCCTTAAAAGAAACGCCTATCAAAGATTTGCGCAAGGCCATTGGCATCAACGACCGCTTTGTTTTTTTGCGTGAACTGTTTCGCGGGGACGAGGCGATGTACGAACGCAGCATCAAGACCATCAACAATTTTAATATTTATTCAGAAGCCGAGTACTGGATTGCCCGCGAGTTAAAGCACATACTTGGCTGGCAGGACAACAACGAAACCGTGAATCATTTTTATAGTTTGGTAAGAAGGCGGTTTTCCTGAATAAATTGGAGAATTCTTTCGGTGGCGCCGGTATTTTCTTCCACGTAACTCATTGCTTTCTTACTTACGGCTTGCAGATATTGTTCATCAACGAGCAATTTGTCTGCAAGTTTTTTTAT